>Ga0123356_10001805_pt1 | contig 23318 bp, 22 predicted proteins | sample TergutEmb28metaG_2_FD_92546 | JGI IMG/M metagenome (GOLD analysis project Ga0123356, IMG submission 92546) | Embiratermes neotenicus P3 segment gut microbial communities from Petit-Saut dam, French Guiana - Emb289 P3 | ecosystem: Host-associated > Arthropoda: Insects > Digestive system > Gut ...
AGCCTGGCGTGACTTTCTCACACTCTCTGCAGTCACTGCGCAGGTATTGATAATACAAATATCGGCACCTTCACCGGGTTTCACATGAAGATGCCCGCGGTCGGACAGAATACCGGCAATTGTGCCTGTATCATATTGATTGGCTTTACAGCCGAGAGTGGTCACGGTAAATCGCATTTTAAAAGAACTCTCTTTTTACTTTTAAGCTTTTGCATAGTTTTCTGCTATGAATCTGACATCTATCGGATTTATATTATTTTCATCTGCTATAACTTTTATACCATCAGACTTAGCTTTTTTAATTAGTCTTAAAACTAACTCTCTCATACGTTTGTTTTCTGTAAACGGTTTGGTGTTTGTTTTATTATCGGTTGATATATCAATAACAGCACCTGATTCTTTTGCAAGCTCGTAAAAACCGTCTATATCTGCTTCGTTATCGTTTATACCTTCAAGAAACAGATATTTCAAAAAAAACTTTGTTTTATGTAACGGGTACTTCTTTAAATTTTCCACAACTACATCAAATCTGTCATTTTTCTTAATCTTCTTATATGTTTCCCGGGTACCTGCATCAATAGAAGTGATAATCTTAACAACTCTTCCTGTATGTATGAAATCCGCCAGTTTTTCTCTGTATATGGATAGATTTGAAAGCAGTTCTATTTGCCATTTATTCGCTAAAAGAATATCTATTATTAAGTCAAAATGTTTGTTTGCACATAATTCGCCGTTTGCAAAAGTTATAGTAAAATCTTTTCCCATATTAACAAACTCTGTCATTTGGGAAAATGCATATATAACATCATAAACCGACGGACCTTCCTTGTTTTTATTTGCAGCAAACTTATCACTTTGCGCTGCACTACAATAAGTACACTTTAAATTACATGCATCATCTCTTAGAGATTGCAAAAATCTCAAATTTCTAAGCCCGGGAGTATCATAAAAACCATATTTCATCAAAGGGCAACCATAACATTTATTCGGACTTTCAAGTTGATTCGCAAGAATCAATTTTTTTGAATATTCCTGCCACTCTGCTATTATGTCAGTTACCGAACCTTTGGTGTACATCATCGGACGGCTGCGATTTCCGACAGTACACATTGGAATTCTTTTCGTTTCGTAATGCAAGGATCTACCTAATCTATTGCAACCTTTTCTATACTCCAAATTTACTTCCAAAAAATGTATTCTTTCAGGTTTGACTTTAGTCAGTATATCGCTTGCTGCTGATTTTGCATCTTTATTATTATTGTATGTTATCCATATTTCTGCGCCGGGATAACGATTTAATGCTTCTCCCAATGAAATTACATCATAACCTTGAAAACCTGTTTTAAAGTTTAACAGTTTTTCATCTTTAACTACAAAGGCTTCCGGTGCTCCGGTAATATTTATCCAGTTGTTAATATTCTTTTTTGCAAATTCTCCCTGGATTCCGTAATAAATATTTTTCATGGCTTTCCAATCTTTATGTTTATATACGTAAGGTCATTCATTATATAACTGTAACAGGAAAAATTCAATATCACTATCGCATTTTACAAATTCTCCGTTATAGTTTACAATCTATATTATGAAAGTATATTTTGACAATGCCGCAACAACAATGGTGCGGGAAGAAGCTATAGAAGCCATGAATACCGTTATGAGAGGTGATTTCGGCAATCCCTCATCTATGCACAGTTTTGGCAGAGCTGCAAAATCAGTGCTTGAAATTGCACGCGAAAGTATATCGGATGCACTTGGGGTTCATCCTAAGAATATTTATTTCACATCGGGTGGAACCGAGTCGAATAACCTGGCAATTTTAGGTGCAATAAACAGTATAAAACACAAAGGCAGGCATATTATAACATCATCTATAGAACACAGCGCCGTGAAAGCTCCTATTGAGAAACTCGCAAAAGACGGTTGGGAAGTTACATATCTGGCACCCGACAAAAGTGGTCGCATTCCGGTTCAAGCCTTTAGCGACGCTCTTCGTGCAGACACAGTTTTTGCCTCAATTATGCTTGTCAATAATGACATCGGTTCCGTTAATCCTATCGGTGAATATGCAAAAGAAATCAAACGGCAAAAACTCGATACAGTGCTTCATACAGATGCTGTGCAGGGTCTTTGCAAAATACCTTTTACCGTAAAATCGCTCGGTGTTGACCTTTTGTCTGTAAGCTCACATAAGCTCTACGGGCCGAAAGGTGTTGGCGCGCTTTATGCCGGAGATCGAACTCGGCTATCCCCTATTATACTCGGCGGCAATCACGAAAACGGCAAACGCGGAGGTACCGAAGCTTTGCACGCAGCTGTCGGTTTTGGCGAAGCTGTGAGGCTTGGTATTAAAGAGCTGGACACAGTTTCCGCTTTTAGCCGTGAAATACGTGATTATACAATCAGCCAATTAAAAGCACAGATATCAAATATAGGGATTATTGGAGATGGTGATTCTCCGTTTATCCTATGCATATCACTGCCCGGCTTTAAGAGTGAGGTGCTGATGAATTACCTGGACGGTGAGGGTATCTGCGTTTCAAAGGGAGCTGCCTGTAAAAAAGGAGCACGCAGTCCGACGCTTGAAGCTATGAAGCTTCGGGATGATGTCATAGACGGCGCTCTGCGCGTTAGTTTCTCAAAAGACAGCACAATTAAGGAAGCTCACTATTTTGTAAAAACGTTAAAAAAGGCAACAGATGAGCTAATAAAATAACTACCTAAGAGTGGCACAGTAACTATTATTTCGCCGTGCTACGCATCGGAACCAAACCCGACGCCTCCGCACGCCGAAGCAATAGTCACTGCGCCACTCCTATGAACGGAGGGCATATGAGCTATAGTGCACTTATTGCGATGAGCGGTGGTGTTGACAGCACTGTCGCAGCACTCTTGACTATTCAAGATAGTGCCACTTGTGCCGGTGCTACTATGGTGCTTTTCGGCAATGATTTCAAGGAGTTAAGTCTCAGCTCACTTGGACTGCCTTCCGGTGACTCACCTGTTTTTGACATTCCATTTTATACATTTGATTTTCGGGAGATTTTCACCCGGCAGGTCATAGAACCTTTTATTGATGAATACAAAAATGCACGCACACCAAACCCTTGCGTAGTTTGTAACAATAAAATAAAGTTCGGTGCTTTTCTTAATAAAGCGCTCGAAATGGGAAAAGATTACATAGTAACAGGTCACTACGCACAAATCGGGCAAGATGCAAACAGACGATATCTCCTCAAAAAAGGTGTTGACGCAAAAAAAGACCAGAGTTATGTGCTCTACACATTATCACAAGAGCAACTGGCACGGATTAAGCTTCCCTTAGGCGCTCTTACAAAATCACAGGTTCGAAAAATCGCAGCGGATGCAGGATTATTAAATGCCGAAAGTAAAGAAAGCCAGGACATCTGTTTTATCCCCGATGGCGACTATGCAAAATTCATAGTCAACCACACAGGTAAAACCCCGCAAAAAGGACGCTTTGTCGATACAAGCGACAAGGATCTCGGTGAAAACAAAGGAATCCTGCATTATACAATCGGTCAAAGGCGCGGTCTCGGTCTTTCTATGCCTCACCCGCCTTATGTAATCGATATAAACTCCGAAAATAACACCGTAACAGTAGGAAAAAATGAAGAGTTATACTCAAAAGCATTTGAAATAAAAAATATTAACCTGATAGCATGTGATAAAATTGACACCACGATTAGAGCGCAGGTGAAAATCCGTTATAACGATCCCGGTCATAGTGCGTCTGTCACACAAACGGACGAAAATACCATACACATAGAGTTTAATGAACCTCAAAGAGCAATAACAAGAGGACAAAGCGCTGTTATTTATGATGGTGATGTAGTAGTAGGTGGCGGTATTGTCTTTTAAAGGTTATTTTATATAACTTTTTCACACTTGTAATGTACATTACTAATAATATTACTTGACATACTTAGTAGTTCTCAATATAATCATATAGTTATTTATAATATATCTATGGAGGTAATTATTTTGAGCGATAATATGCAGACAAGTGTGCCGGCACGTGCACCGGAAGGTGACAAATCAGCAGCAAATGTAAAGAAGTTTTCATATTTTGAACCTGTTACGGGTATTATAATTGCTATTATATGTACCGTAATCTTTTTATGGTTTTCGCAAATAATAACAATAGCGTTTAATTTGGATCCCCCGTCTCTTATCCCCACTTTTAATGTTGATATTATCCATAGTCTTTGGCTTCCGGTTCTTCTTTGGGGGCTTGTACGCATAGGTGGAAACGTTGCATACCTTATAGAGCGTATCTATACAAAGCGCCTTGCAATAATTACACTGGTAGGAAATGCACTTACCATCATTCTTACGCTCATAATATTTGCAAGCCACCGTATCGTAAATCCCGAGCATGCCAGATATATGCGTGAGTTGTTTGAAAGTACTGCTGCATGGTTCGGCGAAATACTTGCAAACCCGAATGCTATAATTCTTGTAATAATCATCTTCGTTATGATGCTCGATACTATCACTGTTGTCAGAAAAAGAAAAAAGAGACAAGAGATAGAGGATAAAGAAGAAGCTGACGGAGTAGTCAGAGAAGTCTAAAGAACACTCTATACATTATAATTAAAACCAAAGTGACGGGATTGTACTAAACAACCCGTCACTTAATTATGTAGTTTATCTTCTTGCATACTCTGCTAATCATCGATGAGCTTCAACAGCTCCGTTACCGATAAATGCACAGCAGGTCTCATACCCGCAAGCTGATGAACACCGTAACCCATGCGATTACCTGTATTAGTCACCACATTGGCATTTCCGACCGCCAAACTATCAGCAGAGCGAAGCCATACCTGCAGGGTCATCCAGCCTCGCGGCAAGCCGAGACCATCTACATCAAAAGCCCTGTCAAAACCATTTAGTCGCCACAAACCACTACGACCGGTGCCTAAATGGTTTTCTATTATTTCGCCTTCTTCATCATAAAGCTCACGGTTTGCTCTAAGTGATGTACCACTATCATATGCATCTGTCAAAACGGTTACTACCCGGGCACTCTCTTTTTCAAAACCCATGCTGCGGACTTCAAAATCAGATGGCAACCAAAACAGGTCATCATATGTTGATACTATATAGCTGTTTGGCCAAATACGATTAGACGGTCCGACAGAAAGGCCATCCATACCGTTAGCCAGAGCAAAAAATCTGAAATCACCCCATATAAGACCGGTTGCTCCCAAGCCACCTGTCTCGGTCTCCGAGCCGATAAACTCTACTAAATCGTCGGTTCTGAAAAAGTGCCCTGTGTTATATATCTCATTTTCAAAATTAGTACCTGTTTGAAAAAGCGAGCTTTGCCAAAGACCCGGCAGGTCTTCCGGTGCAACTAAATAATCCGAAACACTAAATTTGTCGATTACAGCTTCGGTATCTCTGAGAAGATTAGCTCTTAATATGCTTAAGCTGTAATTTCCTTCAAAAAAGAACTCATCGCAAGGAGCCAGACCTGCAGAAATACGTTCATCGCTGAGAACCGTATTAATAATACCTGCATCCAGTCGGCTAAACGCATTGTCGCCAAAAGCACGGACACGGTCGGTAAAGCGGTCGGCTAAAGTGCCTACTTCTCTGTCAAATCTGGTGCCGTTAAAGGGTGTAACACGATATGGCTGCATCATCCAAAGTGTCAGGACATCATTTCCGTCTTCGGCGGTTCTGTAAACAAGCTGCCACCACTGTGATGTAAACTCTGTCAGATGCCTGTTGTGAACACCTTCACTCTCGGGTATTGTTTCAAATAATTTGATAACAATTGCACCGGAATATCTAATGTTGTCTCTGTTGGGTATGACGTAAATGGAAAAATTTTCTGCTGTAATTTCTTTATTTTGCACCATTGGGTCAAGAGCCGGAAAATTCAAAAAAACCATTAAGCTTTTTAAAACATCTGTGTTTACTCGACCGTTTGCTCTGAAAAGAGGGTCATCGGAAACCTTGCGTATAACATAATTATCATATGATATCATCACACCTTCGGGTATATCTGCAGGATTGGACGGCGGCTCCGGTGGAGTTTCAGGTGGAGACACAGAAACCTCCGGCGTTGGTGAAGGTGATGGAGAAGGTCTGGGTGATGACACAGTCTCATTTCTACTGCTTGAACATGCGGCAACAGTGATAACAATTACTAATGATATAACTATAGAAATAACACGTAACAGTGAATGCTTCAACTAAAATCACCTCTTTGTTATTACAAGGTGACGGGATGTTTATTACAATCCCGTCACTTAGGTTTAGTATTTAATACTTATACGAAGTTTACGGAGTCTCCGCCTGAACCTTTTATTTGCTTGTATGCATTGTGTGCTTTGTTGATAAAGTCCATCGGATGCTCACCGGGCTCGGGTGTATAAACACAAGCGCCGATTGAAACAGTATTTTTACCGTCTGTTTTTGGCAAATCGGTGAAATCCATCTTTTCGATTTCCATACGTATACGCTCAACAACAATAGTAGTACCGCTCGAGTCCGTAATAGGTAAAAGTGCGGCAAACTCATCGTCACTCCATCTTGCGAAAAAGTCTGTAGAGCGCTTGCTGGATTTCATAAGTGTTTGTGATACTTCTTTAATAACACTGTCACGTTTTTTACTATCTTCAATCTTTTCAAGTCCGTCCGGAGCAAAAATCACGAGTCCGAGGGCGGACTTGTCTCTTGTTGCTCTGTTCCACTCTAAGATAATACGTTTGTCAAAACCATATCTGTTGGAAAGCCCCGTAAGGTTATCTTTCATGCTGAAAGCCGCTATTTCCAGAATGTTATCGGCAGTAGCCATATAGCCGTCCATGAATTTTTCGTCGGTTGCTCCGACATCCATGTTTCCGGTTTCGAGCTGCATAACCATAATATTGATGTTGTCGATGAATTTTTGCATAACAGTAATAAAGCTCTTTATTTCGTCTAAGCCCATATCTGCGGGTATGCCACCGGCATCTGCAACATCTGCTCCATCGCCAAGCTCTTTTTGAGTCTCGGCTTTTTGCATTTTATCAACAGTATTCACCAAAAGCTCGGTAATCATACTTTGAATATCTTGCATTATACCGTCTGATTCTCCTGCAGCTGCAGCGGTTTGATTTGTTTCGCTTAATTTTTCGCTCATAATCATTACCTCTCAATATTCAATATTAGTTTAATAATAATACATTATTTCCATGCGTTTGTATAGCATTCATTTAAGAATTTTCTTTCCGTAAAATACAGACCTATGTTTGAAAACACAGGTCTGCATCTCTTATCGGTTATTGGAATTTAATTCCTACTCTGCGCCTTCTTCCTTTGTTCTCATTTTTTTGATTGAGTTTGTGAGAACTGCGGCGAGGAGAGCTGCTGCTACGAGTCCTGTTGTGAAGAATCCTGCCATACCTTGCATTGGTGCTGCGAGCGGTACTTCATTTGGTGTGATTTGGATTTCTTCTACAGGAGGTCCGAACGGAGTAGCGGGAGGTGCGATGAAGGTTTCTACAGGAGGTCCTGCGGGCTCTGCCGGAGGTGCGGGCGGTGCCGGTGGTGCAGGAGGAGGTGCAGGTGGTGCGAGCGGTGCAGGTGGGTCTGCCGGAGGATCTGCAGGCGGGTCTGCCGGAGGATCTACAGGGTCATCCGGATCGTCAGGAGGATCTCCGCCACCGTCACCGGGTGGTGTCAAGAGAGGAACAGGATTTGCGGGATCAAATTCTGCGTCTCCACCTTCAATCAGTAATTCATAATCGGTATCTACCGGAACGAAAGGAGCAACAGGAGATTCAAGACCTTCCGGATTGGCGGGAATAAATGTTTTTAATGTCGGAGGTGCCGGCGGATAATCAAAGTCTGTTCCGGCAATTTGGAATCCTGCAATATCATCTTGTGGTATATCTCTTCCGTTGGCATCTTTAAATACAAAATTCCAGGTGCCTGGTGCATTAATAGTAAACTCATACACATTTCCTGATGTTCTTTCTATGATTGTAAATTTTCCTGTTGGTGCATTGGGAGAAACTGTTAATGTAAATTGAGTATTACCATTTGTTCTTTGCAATGTAATACCGGGGACAATAGTAAATGCACTACTGCCATTATGGTCATTATCAGCATTATTTTTTCCAATGTTATTGACTATTTCAGTAACAAGTGGTGCTGTGCCTGATGTTCCACCGGATTCAATAAAGTCTGCAACAGATTGAGCAAGGTCATACTGTTCTTTAACCCAATTTGCAACATCTTGAAGATGATTTGCAACTATTAATGCCTGGGCTGCATCATGTTCTGCTTTTGCAAGAGCATTTTGAGCAGCAGTTAAGCCGATTACTGCATCATTATATTCTTTTATTGCATCATTCAAGTCATTTGTTGCTTTTTGAACATCAACTTGAGCACCGTAAAATGCTTCTTGTGCTCCTTTTAATGTTTCAAGAGCATCTTCTGCTTCTGTTTTTGCAGTAGAAAACTCACCTTGTCTTACTACTACTAAAGCGGCTGCATCATTTGCGGCTGTTTCTACTTCTTTATACGCTGCTTGAAGTGCTTCCAAATCTGTGTTCTCGTCAAAATTTTCTATTGCAAGATTGTAAGCAACTGCTGCGTCTTCCAGCTCTCTTGCTGCTGAATCAGCATCTGCAACTGCTGTATCGAGTGCAGTTGCTGCGGCTTGTGCGGCTGCTTCTGCTTCCTCAAAGTCAGCTAATGCTTCGTCGCGAGCTGTTTCTAAAAGTCCCATTGCAATTTTTTCATCTGCAAGATCATTTCTTGCATCGTTCAAGTCACCTGTTGCATCAGTGACTTTTCCTTGTGCATCAACAATTGCTTGTTGTAGTTCCGGATTTTTAGAAGCTGCATCTAGTTCTTCGTGTCTGCTTTTTGCTGCTGCTGCATCTTCATTGGCTTGTTGTAATTGTTCTTGTGTCATTTTTATTTTCCCCTTTTCTCATAATTTGTTAGTTTTTTTTTGCCTCTTTTGTTATGGGGTTGGGGTTCCCCGTTTTCAGCCACTTTGCTTACGTGCAATGTGGTTAAACGCTTTTATGAGTTTAGTCTCTTTTTTCATTTTTTTACAGGGTAGCTAATGTATCCTTTTCATCTCAATCTGTTTTTATTACCTCGTTTCCACAGACCGGACAAGAGTGTGAATCAGTAACTGTCTGAATGTCTGCGGTGGGTGCTGCGAGTGGTACCGCCATCGGGTCAATTGTTATGTTATCATTACCGGGAAGTGACATGTTCGCTACAAATACTGCGGAAAGTATACATATGCATATTGCGAACATTGATAGCATTGCAACTATTCTTTGTGAAGATTGCTTTTTTCTCCTTTGACATTCATCTTGTGCGTTTTGCAGAGCTTTGGCAGCAATCCTCGTTTTGTCAAACAATACGTTCACTCCTTTCATCTGTATTTACGCTGTTATCGCTACTTTCAGCGTTTCTATACTATTAGTGTTGCAGTATACCACAAAGTCGCAGTAAATTGCTGATATGTAATGTAGCTTACAGCGAAACCGCCAAAATCGGGCATTTTGTAATGTAGCTTACAGAAAAAGAAGGTCTATGGCGGTTATTCCATAGACCTTCGGGCTTTGATTAGTCCTCTATTATTATTTCTATCTGCTCTTCAGTTCTCATTTTTTTAATGGAGTTACTGAGTACTGCAGCAAGGAGTGCGGCACAGACAAGTCCTGTGGAGAAGAAGCCTATTATACCTGCGGGTGCTGCAAGAGGTACTTCTTGCGGTGTAATTTGGATTTCTTCAATGGGAGGTCCGAACGGTGTCGGAGGTGAAAATACATCAATGTCTCCCGGAGGACTAGGTGGTACCGGTGGTACGGGTCCAGGTGGCGGTCCCGGTGGTGGTGCAGGAGGACCCGGTGGCGGTGCGGGAGGTGCCGGTGGGTCTGCCGGAGGCGCCGGTGGGTCTGTCGGAGGTACATCTGTGTCAGTATCAGTGTCTGTATCTACACCCGTGTCTGTATCCGTGTCTACACCTGTATCTGTATCCGTGTCTACACCTGTATCTGTATCCGTGTCTACACCTGTATCAGTGTCTGTATCTACACCTGTGTCTGTATCTGTGTCTACGTCTGTGTCTACGTCTACGTCAGTGTCTACATCTACATCAGTGTCTACATCTACATCAGTGTCTACATCTACATCAGTGTCTACATCTGCGTCAGTGTCTACGTCTGCGTCTGTATCTACGTCTACGTCAGTGTCTACATCTACATCAGTGTCTACATCTACGTCTGTGTCTACGTCTACGTCTGTATCAACATCTACGTCTGTATCTACATCTACGTCTGTGTCTACGTCTACGTCTGTATCAACATCTACGTCTGTATCAACATCTACGTCTGTATCAACATCTACGTCTGTATCAACGTCTACGTCAGTGTCTACATCTACATCAGTGTCTACATCTACATCAGTGTCTACATCTACGTCTGTATCAACATCGGCATCTGTATCGGCGTCGGCATCTGTATCGGCGTCAGTATCCGTATCTGTGCCGGGTGGTGGCGGATCGAATGGTTTAAATTTAAAGTCGCTTTTGGGTACTAACAAACTCGGTGGTTTAAACGGAACCAGGTCAAGCATTCCTTTAAGATTATTTTCATCAGGATCGAACTCACGCTCTGTAAAGGGACCCCATGAATCTAAGCCAAAGAACGGAGGAGGCATTTCCGGCGGATCTTCCGGTGGTGGCGGCTCATCCGGCGGATCAAAATTGTGGTCACGATAATGCTTAAATGTACCTACTACGGTATGAACTTCGTTGGCACGGTCTCCTGTAAGTTGTCTCCAAACAGGTGTTGCAGTAGAACCGGTTCCGTTCCATGTTCCGGTCCATTCATAACCGACTCTAATCCATACATTCCACGCTGCAAAGTTAGCATCAGTCACATCAAGTTCGCCATAAGGACAAACATAGTTCATCATACTTGGAGCAGAGGTTTGACCATTTATTGTCATTTGAATGATACCTTGACTGTTAGGGGTTATAAGATTGCCGGAGACAGTGCCTCCTGAGCCTCCCGGGCTCCACCACTCGCCGCGGTCGCCGCCGGTCAGCTCATGCTGGATTATTGAGGTGAGAATTTTATTCATAGCAGCTGCTTCAGCTTCTGATGGCTCGCGATATACAGGATGCGGCCCATCTCTACCAACATTCCATCCCGGAATATTACCCAGATTAGGTTGTATGCCAAACCCAATTTCGCCGCCTTTGTATGTGTTACCATTGCTTGCAGTTACTGACAAATCTCCAATGTTACTTTCATTCCATGCATTATATGCATCGGTTGCTTTTTGCCATGGTGCAAGTATATCTCTTTCGTAATCATCCATATCTTCTTTATATTTTTCAATTGCATCAAGCCATTCTTGAAGTTCTTGTGCAAACCCTTCGTTACCCATAGCGACGTCAAATGCAATAGCATCTTCTATGTTGTTAAGAAGAGTTTCTGCTTCAAAAATCATGGCGTTTGCAGCTGTGATAAGAGCCTCTAATTCAACTGCGGCATCTTCTGCTGCCTCAATAGCAGCCACAGCGTTTGAAATAAGACCGTCGGCGATTTCACGGGCTGCAACTGCGTCAGCCTGAGCTGTTATGGCTGCTGCTGCAAGTGAGAGTGCTTCGAGTTGAGCTTCCAATGCACTAATAACTGCATTTTCAGCTTTAATAATAAGATCGGCATTATTGATGTCCAGGTTATCTAAGATGCTGTCAAAGTTTGAAATTGCGCTTTCAAATTCACCCTTTGCTGTCTCATAAGCTCCTTTAGCAGCTTCCAAGTCCTCTTCTTCGGGATTGTTTACTGCATCAAACGCCGCAATTGCTGCATCGCGTGCTGCTATCATAGCATTACGGGAGTTCGTTATATCTGTTATATCTCCGCCGTTATTAATAATAGCTTGCAGAGCAGCTATAAACTCGCTTTCTGCATCGTTTGCTTCAGCTACGGCTTTTTCGGCATTGTTAATCGCTGTTTGTGCAACGGCATAGGCTGTATCTGCATCTCCGGTTGCTTTATTTGCTTTGATACTTAACGCATTTGCATGGTCGGTAGCTTCATCTGCTGCAATAATAGCAGAGTCGCGAGTTTCTTCTAAACCTTCAACTCGCTCAATTGCTTCGTCAACGATTTGGTTGATATCAGCCAGATAATCTCTTACATTTTCTGCTAACGCACCTGCATCGGCTCTGGATCCGGTACCGTCTAAATCCTGTTCTTTTAGGATATAGTCTATACCTGTGTGTGAAATGTCAACATTTTCGACTACTTCGCCATCGGATGATTTAAGATTGACTGTATCCGGTGCTTCTTGTATCAGTTCATTAAAGCCACCTTCGCCATTTTGCAGTTCGTCAAACTTACCTTGCAATTCGGTTAAGTCATTCGTTAAATCGTCAAGTCTTCCTTCGCTGCTGCTTCCGCTTAATTCTGCCATCATTATCTCCTATATATTATTTTTTATTTTTTATTTTTTTTGAAGTTGGGCTTTCGGTTTTTATGCTTTCATACTCACCCATATACTTAGTGTCCAATAGTAATACAAAGTCGCAGTGTTTTATTGTTTTGTAATGTAGCTTACAGAAAAAACGCAATTTAAGGCATTTTGTAATGTAGCTTACAGAAAAAGAAGGTCTATGGCGGTTATTCCATAGACCTTCGGGATTATTATTTTGCTTTGATACTTGCTACCATCTTATTCCTCTACCTGCTCGTTTGTTCTCATTTTTTTGACAGAGTTGCTGACTACTGCTGCGAGGAGCGCTGCTGCTATCAGTCCTGTGGTGAAGAATCCTGCCATACCTCCGATGGTGGTTTGTGCCAGAGGTACTTCCTGTGGTGTGATTTGGATTTCTTCTACAGGAGGTCCGAGCGGAGTGGGAGGTGGTGCTATTAAGACTTCGATATCTGCGGGAGGTGCGGGTGGTTCTACCGGTTCTGCAGGAGGAGGACCAGCCGGTACAGGTGGCGGTGCTATAAGGACTACAGGGTCTACCGGTTCTGCAGGCGGGTCTACCGGATCTGCCGGAGGATCAGCCGGGGGATCAGCAGTTGGTACTACCGGTGCAGGTGGATCTATCGGGTCGTCATCCGGGTCATCGTCGGGGTCGCCACCGCCATCGCCGGGATTTCCGCCGCCGTCGCCATCGCCATCGCCAGGATTTCCGCCGCCGTCGCCATCACCGTCACCGGGATTTCCGCCGCCGTCGCCATCACCGTCACCGGGGTCGCCACCACCGTCACCGGGATCGCCACCGCCGCCGCCGGGTATGTATGGAGTGTCACCGACCGTTAATGCCGGAGCACCTACCAAGGAGTTTCCTTGTACGTTTAAAGTAATACCAAATTCTTGTACCGTAAATTCAAAGGTTCCGTTTCCTGATCCTCTTTGTACGCTATTACTTGTGCTACCATCAGCGTAATCAATATTAATATTAAGGCGATAGTTTGAACCGTTGCCTGAAATAACAACTGTTATGATATCTTTATCGCTTGTTGTAATAATTAACGTGTCTTTTCCCGGGTTTTGATTTGCTGAGTTATTTCCTGTGTTAATTGCTTCTACTGTATAACTGGCCATTTTCGTTTCCTCTACTTTCGTATTTTTCTTTCTTTCTTAGTTTATTTCGTTTCCACATATCGGGCAGATAATTGGGTTATCTGTCATTTGTGAGCCGGAAGGAGCTGCAAGTGGAACCGGATTTTTGTTTATGTTTACTGTGTCGCCTTCCGGTAGTGTGACGTAAGCCACAAATATTGCTGAGAAGATGCAGATGCACATTGCACACATGATTGTTATTGCTACTGCTCTTTGCGAAAAACGTTTTGCTTCCTTTTCGTTTTCCTGCGCACACTGCAAGGATTTGGCAGCAATTTTTGTTACATCAAACAACAATATTCACTCCTTTCCTTCTGTTTTGATACAATAATTAAATTGTATCTCTGCCTATTAGTGTAATTTTGCGTCAAAAAGTCGCAGTATTTCGATGGAAATACTGCGATAATTTACAATATATTCATATTTTCACTGTTTTTTTCTACTTTTGACCGTTTTTTTCCGCTTCATCTATCTGTTCAAGCTTCTTTTTAAGTGCCGCTTTTGCTCTGTATGCAAGGTCTTTTATTTGCTTTTCACTCTTTCTCATAGCCTTCCCCGCCTCTGCATAACTCATGTCTTCAAAATAAAGCAAGGTGAGGACTGCATGATACTCGCTTTTTAACTCCCGCATTGCACCGTTTAAGCGTGTCCTGGCGTCTTCTTTTTCCAGGATGTTTTGGATTGTTTCACCGTCCGATATACTAAGCTCTGCTATTTCATCGAACGATATATGCTGTTCTTTGGAAAGTTCTCTGACTCTTTGTGATGTCAGGTTTTTTGCTATGCCGAAAATGTACGTTTTCAGCGTAGATTTTCCTTCAAAGCCTTTTTTGTTTAAGATAAGCTGTGTGAAAGTGTCAATTACAAGATGCTCCACTTCATAACTGTCGCGGATTATACCATAGATAAACCTGGACATCTCGTCTTCATACAGGGCAACCAAATCCTCGAAAGCACTGTTATCCCCGCTCCTGAAGCGTTGATACAGCTGCTCACCTGTTTCGGGTGCGCCCGGTTCCGGTGGTGCCGGTTCGTATGTTTTTGGTTCTGCTACACTTACTTCCACTGATTAATATCTTCTCCTGCCTTTTTCTATCCGCCGATTTGTCTGTGCATTTGGTCGACATTTGATGCGTTTGCGAGCGCTGTTTCTTTTGTTATTCTACCATCTCTGAACAGCCTTAGTATATATGCATCCATACTAATCATATTATTATCCGATGAATTTTGGATTATATTATCAAGCTGATGTGATTTTGCCTCTCGTATAATGTTTGTAATAGCTTTGTTTACACGCATAATCTCAAATGCCGGGACAGATTTTTGATTTACATCGGGAATGAGTATCTGCGAAATTACACTGCGCAGCACCATGGAGAGTTGTATGCGTGTTTGCTGCTGCTGTGCGGGCGGGAATGTGTCGATGATTCTGTCAATTGTGTTTGCGGCGCCTACTGTGTGCAGTGTTGATATTACGAGGTGACCGGTTTCTGCGGCTGTCATGGCTGCTGATATTGTATCATGGTCCCGCATTTCACCGAGTAAAATTATGTTTGGAGCCTGACGCAGGCAGGCACGCAGAGCGTCCATATATGATTCGGTGTCGGAGGAAACCTCGCGCTGGCTTATAAAGCTTTTGATGTCGTTGTATATAAATTCAATCGGGTCCTCGAGTGTGATTATGTGCGAATTTTTCGTTTTATTTATTTCATCTATGATACACGCAAGGGTTGTGGACTTACCGCTGCCTGCAGGTCCTGTCACAAGTACAAGACCGTTGTTTTCGTGCGCAACATCCATAACCTGCTCGGGAATACCGAGTTCCTGATACTTGGGTAAATCGAAGTTTACGACCCTGATTACGGCTGACATTGTGTTTCTTTGCCTGTAAGCGTTGACCCTGAAGCGCGCAACTCCGGGTACTGTTACGGGGAAATCATCGTCACCTGTTCGTGAATATTTATCCATCTGCCTGTGTGCCAAATCAAACAGCTGTGTTATAAGCTTTTCTGCGTCAACCGGGGAAATCCTGTCCCCGTCTTGTGGCGTTATTACACCGTTCAGCTTAAATGTGACATTTCTGCCGGAGGCTATGAAAATATCCGATGCATTTTTCTCTACAGCGAGTTTTAACCAGTCTAAAATCATAATTGTGACCTATCCTTTTATTTAGAGTATTTCGGAGTGTTACGGGTTAGCTATTTGTTTAAGACCAAACGTTCAGTGTGTCGTCGCGGCTCCACTCTTCGAGCAGAATCATTTTCCACGAAAGGATATGTAATAAATCGCCTGTCCGCTCAGCGCTTACATACAGTGCGCTGATGTCCGAAACCGGTACTAAAAAGTTGATGCTGTCCGGAATTTCATCCGATGACATTATTTCGGCGAGTATTTTCTCAGCCTCTGCGTCTGCTTCATAGAAGTCTACCACAGCCTCGGCTTTTGCGTCTACCAATGCTTTGTCGTTTTCGGCGACGTAAAAGGTGATAAGCGAAAAGACTGTAAGGCACAGTACTGCAAATATTAAAATTATGGAAGCGCTGCCAACGCCGAGTCCGCCTGAATTCATAAGGGGTCCTTTCTTTGGTTTTCTCTGTTTTAACCTGTCGAAATCGCCGCTACGTTAAACGATATAAGCTCGTCGCCCGTAATGCGCCGGGCACTTATGTTGCCTTCAATCAGAGTATGTGTAACACGGTCGTGAGAAAAGTAATTGGTGATACCGGTTTCGTTTAAATGAAGAACATATAAGGCATTTGCGGCATCCGTGACCTGCCAGTTTTTATCATAGTATATTGTAACTGTGGACATCCCGTCAATCTCAGCTACGCTGCCGCCGATAATATATGCAACATGTTCAAGCTCACCCGATACGGCTTTGAAACTCTCTGTAACGTTTTCCGCCGCTATTATAGCAAAGCCGACGTCCCTTGAGTCTCTTGAGTACAGATAGGCTGTGCTGATAATCCGTATGCACGCAACGGCACAGATCGCAAACACTGCAACCACTATAAGCTGCTCAATCAGAAATAATGTTGATTTTGAACGGTTTAGCGTCACTGCACAGGCCCCCTGTTGTGGAGATGTGGATTTAATGTGGTACGGGGATAAAGCATAAGGCTTTGGTCTCCGGCTTTTATAACTATTATACCGTTATCAAGTATATCAAATGACAGGTTGTCGAGTTCTATCAGCTGCATGCCGTCATTGGGCGAAAGCCCGAACTCGGGGTTGCTGAAAAGTTCCCTCACCCAGCCGTTATAGCTGTAGATTGCAGTGCGAAACAGGGTGTCGCCTATCATTTCATCGTAAAAAAGTGCGGGGATTCCGTCGAACTCGCCGACGTGAATCATTCCTGCGTCGTCACCGGATTTTACCTTTGTCCATATATATGAAAGAATTGTGCGCTCGTCCTGACCGTCGCGGGATATGTCCGTCATTCTTTGGTAGGAACTTGCGGCAAGTATCAGCACGATAAGTACGGACACGGCAAAAACGCAAAATATTATCATTACGAATATCGTGTCGACGCGTCTGTTTTTGGATGTTTCTTTCATCTGTTTGTTGCCTTCTTATTTCTTGTTTATGGCTTGCTTATCACCGGCTTATTACCACTACGTTTGGCATCATGTTTGAACCGAAAGCTGTGTAGTGCACTATAAATCTTTCTCTGTCGATGAATACGCCGAAATTATTTTCAATATGCTCAATCGTAGCCGGATAGCGGCCTTCAATGGCATATGCCGTAACTATCGCACGGCGGATGCTGTCTTCGAGTATTCTGGTACCTTCCTGTCTTGTACTTTCTCCTGTGTTTCCTATCCCGTATATTGCAACAACAACTATTGCAAGCGTAAAGAGTATAGGCAGCAGAGCACCTTTCAGGATTTCCCATGCATTTTTTTTGTAAACGCCCGGTTTTTTCATCATTTTATTACCCTAATGCGGTCATTATTCCCATGAGAGGGAGCATGACCGAGAGAAGTATTACCCCTACAATAACAGAGGATGTTATTACTAAAGAAGGCTCGATTCTGCTGATTATCGAGTCTATATGTTCTCTGACATCTATGTCACTTTTTCTGGCTATTTCCGACATCGCCAAATCTGCTTTGCCGCTTCTTGTTCCGATAGAGAGCATCTTCCCTTCCTGATTGGAGAGGATTCCCGATTTGTGTAATGCTTCGTGCAGTGGTGTTCCGTTTTCTATAAGGCTGTTGCATTCTTTGTGCATTTCGTCGACAGCTTTTGAGCCGCCGCTTGCAGCCGCTGCGGTATGAATAGCGTCGAGTGTGTCGAGACCGCTCGCCATGCTTAGTGCCATTGCATACACATATCTTGATGATGCTATTTTACCGAAGACGCCTTTATTGCCCCATTTGTTCATGAAAACTGCACCTATGGATTTTCGCAGTTTGGGAAAAAGTGCGAGCAGTACGATAAACACTAAAATCACAAATACTATTGCGGCTATTATGGCGGAAGCGCCGGTAAGCCAGGTTCCGAAGTTCATGAGCGCTGTAGCAACGGATGACATTTGTGTTCCCAGTCTTCCGAAAACATCGTTAAATATAGGCAGTACCTGAATTATCAAAACCAACACGACAGCAATCATAAGCACCAGCATTATAGCAGGATAAAGTATTGATTTTTTAACCGCCACAGACAGACGGTTTTGCCTGTCGTAGTATTCTGCGAGGGCTTTTAGCGTTTCTTCTATGCGTCCTGTTCTTTCACCGATTTCTATCATTTGAATCATGTAAGCCGGGAAAACAGAGCATTTTCGCAGTGCAACGGAGAACTGACTGCCTGTGTCAAACTCGTCTATCAGCCTTTGCATAACTGCTTTTCCGTCGCGTGACGTTTCGTCCTCATAGAGGATATGCACGCCGTCGCTCAGGGTAAGCCCTGCGTCGATGAGCATTGCAAGCTCTGCGCAAAGAAACGAAAGGTATGAGTTTGAGATAGTTTTGTTTTTCATAGTGTTTACCATTCCTTATTTGGAGTTTTAAAAGAAGAATATTGGATGGTAGTTTGCGCCGTCACCAATAAACGCAATAAGTGAGGGGTTGTTGGAGTTTGATGTGTAAGTCGGGTCCATACGGGTCCATTCGTGCCCGTCAAATCTGATTATGCCTTGAATCCAGCCGTGTTCGTCGGAGTAAACGCTGATCCATGCGTGATATACGTCGCCGACATAGCCGATAACGAGTTTGGTCGGAATTCCCTGGCTGCGCAGCATTGCTGTCATCAAGGAAGCATAGTCAAAGCAGATGCCTTTTTTTCGTTCCATAAAATTATCCAAGTCCGGAACATAACCCGATTGCACTGCTTCTGCCAGGTCATAGTCATAAGTAAAATTTGCTATGACAAACTCATAGATGGCTTCGACTTTTTCGAGCGGGTCATCAAGACCGGCTACAAGCTGTGCCGCTTTGCTTACCGCCTTTGTATTTCTGTTAAAATTTACATATTGATTCGAACGCAGAAAAGGTGCAAACTCGTCTACGATTACTACACTAATGCTTTGTGACAAAACGGTTGAATACCTGTCACCTTCTATATTTTCGAACACACCGATTGTGTAGCTTCCGTTTCCGAAAGGAAATGGAAATGCCTGAAAGTCGCTGTTTGGTTGCAGTATGAAGTTATACTGTTGCTGATCTGGTCCGATTATAAGCACACGAAGCAGGCTCGTCGTATCGACCAAAGACCTCGCCATAAAATAGCCGAGTCCGGAGTTTGAATAGTCGATGACAGCCTGATCGTTTGATGCAACATTTATACCCGGAGCCTCGGGTTCCGGGAAGTCAAAGTATGACGGTGGTAAGTTCGGATCTGTTGTCGGCGGTGCGGGGGTGTTTCCCGGGTCATTTGTGCTGCCCGGTGTTCTGTCGGGGTTTAGTGGTGACGGTGAATTATTGTTTCCGGCACTATCACAGCTCATGGCTGTGAGCAGGAACAAAAACATGACAATTAAGCACGTTAATAGTATAAATTTTTGTGCTTTGTTTCGTCTCAAAACAAATTCTCCGGTTCATTTTATGATAACCGAAATATTTTAGCACATTTTAGTAATTTTATCAATATTTTTACAACTTAGAAGTTGCTTTTTTGTCTTGTATTTGTGTAGTATGGTTTTGGGCAATGAACCCTTGGTGCCGGTTGTGTTGATACTGTATGTGTGAGGTTGGAGTCACTCGTCCGTTTCTTCAATCTCCTGCAAAGTTTTTCTGATTTCTTTACACCAATAGGCATTTATTGGTTGACATTGTATGCTTCCTGGTGTACATTAGTTATATGACATCAAAGGAGATATAGATATGAATGTGCAAAGTGATGTAAGAGTTACATTTCGCGTTGATAAAGACTTAAAAGAAAAAGCAGAGAAATTGTTTGACCACTTAGGCTTAAACATGAGTACTGCTCTCAATGTCTTTTTACGTAAAGCTGTAGATGAAGCTGCAATACCTTTTTCTGTAGCTGCTAAGTCATCTATTTATGGAGTTGGTTATACTTCCGATGAAATAACGTCTTCATTTTTAACTGCTGTGGAAGATGATGTTTCTTATAAGAAAAAGCATAGTCATCCTGTGGCAAGATATGACACAGTAAGTAAAAAAGCATACTTACAGGTTGCCGAAGGAGAGCGCGAGTATATTAATGAAAACTAAAGATAGAAAACCAATTATACTTGTTTTTGCAGGTCCAAACGGCTCAGGAAAAACTACAATCTCCCGCAGACTTAAGCCTATTGGTGTTTATATCAATGCTGATGATTTAAAGCAGGAATATAATTTAAGTGATCTTGAAGCTGCTGAAATGGCTGAAGCATTTCGAAATGCATTAGTTAATAGTCGTAGGGACTTTACATTTGAAACTGTTTTGTCAACAGAACGAAACCTGCATTTGTTACAACGAGCAAAGTCACAAGGGTATGAAATACAATGTATATATGTGTTAACTTGCAACGAAAATATTAATATTGCACGTGTAAAGTCACGCCAAGCAGCCGGTGGTCATGATGTACCGGAAGATAAAATTCGTAAGCGTTACCACCGTGCCCTTTTATTGATTCCTAAATTGATTGAAATCTGTGACAGCATTATTTTTTATGACAACTCTGATGTCCCGCACCTTATCTTTGAAAAAACGCCTTTTAGCATAACAATATCTCCGAATATCAACTGGTCGAAGAGCGAATTGTTAAAATTATTTGAAATTGATTAGTCGGAACAATATGGCTTGGCTTCTAAAGGCATCAAAGCAAGAAATCCCCCGCCGGAGCCGGAGGGGGAATGTTTTTGGACGAATTTTCACGACAGGAAGTAAGTAAAGAATAATTGCTGCTATCCAATTGGATTAAAATCGGAAAGAATGTAAAGAAAAAGATTACTTTCTCCTGTATGTATTCCTGTTAAATATGTAAATACTAAACGTCCGTCCGGTAACAATGCAGTATTATCAAGATGTTCGCCATCATAAGCCCTTTTGTACGTTACACCAATGTCACCCAATTTAAGCAAGTTCACAATATCTTCGGTTTCTATATTTACACCGTATAATATACCGTTTCTGTCAGTAAATAAAAAATCATAGTCTTCAAAACCGGGAAATATTTGAAAAATTACATCGTCATCATATTCAAATATATCATTGAATGATTTTGATTGGACATCGATTTCCCGCAGTATTTCTTTTTTCCACCCCGGGTCAAACTCACTGTAAGTCAACGCCAATTTACCGTTTGACATTCTGATAGTATCATGATAAGAGTGAAAATGGTCAATACTAAAAAGTGTCTTACCGGTAATGTCAATAACCATAAAAATATCATTTACCCCTGTTCCAAAATGGATATATACATTTCCTGCATCATCAACATTAAATGATGACATGTATAGAATATCGGCTGCAGGAGTATTGCTTATGTCGATTGATAACAACTCGACTCCCGTAGAATCCAACTTTCGTATTCCTGCAAAACTTTTATTATCATCCCACCAATTTTCGTAAACCCACAGATTACCGGAACTATCGGCAGTCATAGCCTTGATAGTAATTGTAAAAACTCTTGAATCAGGAAGATACTTTCCTTGATACGTATAGTCCGTCAGTTCTTCCTGTGTCATTTCATCAATATCAAATGATATTAAATGCGGACGGTAAATCGCTGTATCAGAATAATATACATGATTTACATAGTAGATTGTGCTGTCATAATATACTATGTTATGCATATCAATATTATTGCCTGTAAGATGAATAACTCTTGGATTGGGATCGTCAATCTGAGGGGTTGGAGTCGGAGTCGGTGTCGGAGGTAACGTCTCTATCGGAGGCAACGCCTCCGAGGGAGCCGGGGGATTATTTTGACTGCATGCTGCTATGAGCATCAGTGCCATTATTAAGCTTAATGTGATTGCCTGTACTCTGGTGTAAATTGTCTTTTTCATAGTTAACACTCCTTTGATCTATCGTCTGTATGTTGTGACGATAAGATAATATTTGATGTTCCATATATAAGACAATTTTTCACAGGCATTTGTCACCAAATACCACTAAAAAGTTTTTAACCGGCATATCCCAGCATAAAGAACACATCTTCTACAGGGATATCGGCATCGGCAGTTTTTATCGCAAAATATCCATATTCTTCAACCTGATAAATCCTGAACCATCCTGTTTGACCGTCATCCATTGTAACCTCAATCCATTCGTTATTATCATGAGCACTATAGGTTACAAGCGTATTACGCTCCATTAATATAGTCGGACCGGATTCATCTCTTTGTTTATAGAGATGAAAATCCATAAGCACAAAATAAGTACAATCATAATTCACCGGAATATAAATATCTTTTAAATCAGGTACTAAGGTATTATCGTCAGATATAGTATATCGTAATGTAAACCACCATGTCTGTAATATTTGCGCACGCTTAAAAGATATAATCTCGCCATTACCGGGAATATTTATATAATGAATACCTGTACCGTCATACGACCCTTCTGTTAAACCCATAAAAATTATTTCATCATCAACAAAACGGAAGAAACACGTCGTTGCACTGCCACTTGGACCGTAATCGCTAATAGCGATTTCCAAATAACTGTCACTTTTATCAATGTCCACTATAACAAAACCATCTGCAGGATAAAAAATCAGAAAACCATTTTCCGGTGTTAACTCCAGTTTCTTGTCATTTATATGCAAAGTAAGCTGCTGTGACCATTCATCTATCCGGGTGGTGTTTAATGTAATTTTGTCCTTTTTTCCATCGCCGGTTAAATCAACTTCAACTTGTGTTTCGTATGGATGCCATTCAAGATATGACAGTTCCTTTGGTGCTTCTTCAGGTGGTGTTAAGTTATACTTATCCAAATAATATTCGAGAAGCAGCAAAGCGCGTTCATCTTCACCGGTGCGTTCATCAAGCGGTATTTTCTTTATTTCCTCAATCATGTCTTCAACATCATCTATGTTCATCCCGTATCTGATTTCATTTGGCGAACTAAACCATGTGCGCACAATATTAATAACCGCAGCACGCACTGTGGGTGAAACTACCATGGCTGAACCAATTAGCAGTGTAAAAGTGATGAGTACGGCAGCTGCAACTCTGAGAATTTTAAAGTAAAGCGGTCTTTTTGGCCTGTGCTTACTTTGAATTGACTTTTTC
>Ga0123356_10001806_pt1 | contig 23312 bp, 28 predicted proteins | sample TergutEmb28metaG_2_FD_92546 | JGI IMG/M metagenome (GOLD analysis project Ga0123356, IMG submission 92546) | Embiratermes neotenicus P3 segment gut microbial communities from Petit-Saut dam, French Guiana - Emb289 P3 | ecosystem: Host-associated > Arthropoda: Insects > Digestive system > Gut ...
AGAACGCGCTCATGTATCACTTTCATGTACATCGCGTCATGTTCGAGAAGCGGGGATCCCGATATTACGGTGATATCGTGCTTCAATTCGACCAATGCTTCGCCGAGAGGTTCGAATTTCAGGTCACCTTTCTTTATCGGCGTAAGTCTGCGTTCATTGCCGTCGTTGTGCTCCACACCTGAAAATAACGTGTGAACGCTTCCTTTACAATACGGTTCGATCATTTCAAGAACGTCCCTGAAATCGTTAGCGGCGATCAGCGAGCCCGAGGTACGCGCATGATAGTGCGGAAAGTTCATTACCGGAACTATCCCGTCGATCTCATCACACAATGCAAGCACCTGATCCAATGAACCGAACGCCTCCTGACGTCCTGTGATCTCAATTCCCAATTCCGTCCTTATGCCGGCATCCTTCCACCATTCCATTATCATCGATACGTTATCAATGATATTCGCATCCACCTCATCTGTGTTGTCTGGGTCATTGTATAGTCCGAGGTTTGTGACAACAACATTACCGCCTAAAGCGTTGGTAATGATGCCGGAGTGTCTGATGCTGTTCAAACATTTCTCAGTAAGTTCGTTGTTGCTTCCGAGGTCCATGTAATAAGGCGTATGCAATGATATCTTGACATCAAGTCTTTTGGCCATATCGCCTATCGGTATCAGCGAAGCGTACGAATCCGCGATACCGGATGCCATCATTACGAGCACGTCATCTTCTTCAATAGGTTCGTTAGGATCGCATATCTGAGCGTCGTCGCGTATAAGTTCAACGACAAGACCGCCTTTAAGTTCCTTTATGCACGATCCGATCTCCTCTTCCTCAGGGTACCGTTCCACGGTACCCGCTCTCACCGTAGGTATCTCTATCGCCGTGAGACCGAGATTATGAACGTCCTCGATACCATCCTTCAACGTACGTCCTTTGCATGACAACGGGATTCCTGCAGGTCCGAATCGTATCATCTTTGAACACCTTGACTGACTACACCCTCAACTTCGGGCTACTATATATGTTTATATTGCACGAACGGAAGCATTCAGTCCTTTTTCTTTTCCTGTTCCTCGTCTATCGAAGCAATTAATCTGTCATCCATCTTTTCCGCGCTGAAGACCATCAGCCCGTAATTCTTCTTCTCTTTGAATGAAAGCTTGAATTGAACGTGGGACGGTATGCATCGTTCATCATCCACCAGCCTGTACCTGACGGTCATCGTGAGAACAGACGATTCGTTCATTCTTTTGCCGTTCGTCGGGAAACCGACGTCAAAGACCGTGGGCGGCAATATCAGGTCGACACGGGGCGTGTCCTGTAAACTCTCCTCCAGCGGGTTAAGCCCGATGGTGAGCGAATGATCTTTGAGATCCATCTTTTCCAAGAAGGCCGGAACGCCGCCGCAATTATCGAAACGGAAATAGCAAACGTCGTTATAAAAATAGACCTCGTTGTCAACGATCCGCATTTCTGATACGTTCCTAACTTCTTCGATCTTCAAGAGCCTCTCGTTGATGTTCTGCGTTCGTCTTAAAATAAGTAAACTGACGGACGCAAGTACCAATGTGGATAATCCGACGAATATGCTGGCGATCGTATCTGCTTCCATTGTTTAACACCGATGCGGTTATAATCAACCGTTAAGTTAATACCTTTTCCCTGAACGCACGAACGACCGCTAATAAGAGCGCGTGCACGGATATCTTTATAAACAACCTGTTCATTGGAGCGTCTACCCGATGTCGGGAGAGTCAGAACTATGAAGAAAATCTTCAAAACAGATCCGAACCTCCTCGCCCTGATCGATGATCTTAAGGCGAAGGAAAGAGAGACCGGAGCTGCAATCTGGCGAGACATTGCTAAGAAACTCGAGAAACCCAAACGAAATTGGGCGGAACTCAATCTGAGCAAGCTTGACAGATACACAGAGGCAGGCGAAGTCATTTTGGTGCCTGGCAAAGTGTTGGCGGCCGGAAGCATATCAAAGAACGTTACAGTAGCGGCGTACAGCTTCTCCGAGAAAGCGGAGGATGCGATAAAGAGCGCCGGCGGTAAGACGATGTCTATCGCAGATCTTATGTCAGAGAACCCGAAAGGATCCGGGATCAGGATAATGAGGTGATCATGTGACAACTGTCATAGATGCAAAAGGACATGTCTTCGGACGATTGGCAAGCAACGTCGCCGAAAGGATACTGAACGGCGAAGAGGTTGTCATACTCAACGCGGAAGCCGTTGTGATAACCGGCGCAAAAGAAATGGTGTTCGCCGAATTCAAGGCTAAAGTGGACAGAGGTCAGATAAGAAAAGGACCGTACTATCCGCGCAGAGCGGATCTTCTGCTGAAAAGAACGATAAGAGGCATGATACCGTGGACCACGACGACCGGAAGGGAAGCATACAGGAGAGTTCACGTGTTCGTAGGTTCTCCGGAACAGTTCAACGATTCCGAGAAACAGACGATCGAAGAGGCGATGAGATTGAGAACAGGCAAATACACGACCCTGGGTGCCGTTGCAAAATTCCTGGGTTCCAATGTAAGGTGATCCCATGGATGCTGTAAACACAAGCGGAAAGAGAAAGACGGCCGTTGCCAGAGCAGTGGTCAAAGAAGGCACCGGAAAGGTGGTTATCAACAAAATTCCGATAGACATATACACACCGGAACTGGCCAGACTGAAAATTCAGGAACCTTTGGGTCTTGCGCCGGAAAAGGCAGCGAAAGTTGACATTTCAGTGAACGTCCAGGGCGGCGGAGTGATGGGTCAGGCGGAAGCAGTAAGGACAGCGATAACAAGAGGGCTGATAGACTTCTTCAAAGATGAGGAACTCGAAGCGATGTTCAGAGCATACGACCGTTCGTTCGTTATTAACGATACAAGAAGGAAACTTCCGAAGAACCCGCTCGGACATGGCGCACGCGCCAAGAGGCAGAAATCATACCGTTGAGGCGATCGCATGATAATACCAGTGAGATGTTTCACGTGCGGAAAGGTCGTGGGAAGCGCATACCCTGAATATGTGAAGCGCGTTTCCATGGGCGAAGCCCCGCAGAAAGTGCTTGATGATCTCGGATTGGAAAGATACTGCTGCCGCAGGATGATAATTTCGCACGCGAACCTTATCGAAGAGATATTACCTCTAGGTTAATGTCTCAAATAAACCACTTATACAAACTTCATTTCATTTGCGGGCCCGTGGGGTAGCTTGGTATCCTTGTTGCTTGGGGTGCAATTGACTCCAGTTCAAATCTGGGCGGGCCCACTTTGTTCATCCTTAAGCGATCATTTCATTACATTCAGACAATTCCGTGTACGGACGAGAAAAATAAAGAAAAAAATTCCAAAAAATTTTACTTACGACAAAATAAGGAAAGTGAACTTTCTTTATTTCGGAATAAATAAAAAAATCGTCAAAAATTTTCTTTAAATACACTCAAAAAGGAACACATCCTTCGCTCTTCTTGAAAACGAATTCAAGAGTGGCTCATCCGTTCTCGTTATGTTCTTCGATGAACAACTCTTCGAACACCTCGGAACGGTGCTTCTCGATCTTCCTGTACGCATGAGCGACAAGCGGCGGCGTTATGACAGATGTTATCAGCGCCATCAGTATTATGACGGTGAACACATCCGGCGTGAACACTCCCGATGTTAATCCTATCGTTGCGACAATGATGCCGACCTCACCTCTGGGTATGAAACTCACACCTATGAGGTGAGACGAATCATTAGACAATTTACCCATCTTTCCGCCGATGAATCCTGCCGCATATTTTGTGCCGACCGCAACAAGGAGCACCGCACCGAGCAGCGGCAGTATTGCCGTTGTCACGATATTGAACTGAACTTCCATGCCTACCCATATGAAGAAGAACGGCAGCATGAAGTAGATGATCACATTGAAGTTGTGCTCAACAGGCATCGTATCCTTGAATTCAGCGAATATCATTCCCGCAAGGAACGCCCCTATGATGGCCGCGAGTCCTATATTCACGGAGAACGCGGCCAACCCCAAACAGACGAGCACCGCGATACCCAGCGCACCCAGTTCTCCCATCGGCTTCGGTTCCTCTTCCGTGATATGTTCTTCGGTGCCGGCATTCTTGTTGAGTCTCCTCTGTATCCGCTTCCTTCTCAGTGAAACGATCTTCTTTATCCTTGACACAAAGAAGAACATGAACAGCACAAAGGCAATGACGATAACTGCGTTCAGCACGATCGATAACGTATCCGCATCCGGCCTTATGGCACCGATTATTATGCTTAACAGCGCCAAACAAAGGATATCATCGATTATTGTTGCACTGATGATAAGTTTCGCTTCGTTAGTGTTCATTGCGTCGAGGTTCCTCAAACATTCAACGCCGACCGCAGTACTCGTACCGAACAGTGCGGCACCCACAAGGAGCGCGGCATTCAGATCTATCATCTCATGGAACCAGAACAGGGCGCCGCCCACGAACGGTATGACGACACCGAGTATCGCGATATATGATGCTGATTTGCCAACTTTCATCATATCGCTGAACCTTGTCTCAAGCCCTACGGCGAACAGAAGGAAAATTATTCCGAGTTCGCCCATGATATGGAAGAACTTTGAAAGATCCGTATCGGCGAACGGATGCACGTCCGATATTTCCAATCCGATCCAATTTCCAGGGATTATGTTGAACACGATGAGATTGATGAATATCAATCCCGCCAATATCTCACCGATAAGTTTCGGCATCTTATATTTTTCAAATACACCGCCTAAGACCTTTGCGAAGACCAGTAGGATGAATATCTGTAATATGATGGCCGCAATATTTTCCATGTTAATGGTGGCACCATATACTTTTCGTACTTATTTACTTTTACTGAAAATACAGCGCAATGCGCCCGTGTGTGCGCGAAACACGTCGCTTGCGTGCGCAAGCGGGCGTGTCGAGACTCCGTGCGCAGGACCGCTCGTTCGCGTACGGCCGCGTTACTCCCTGTTAAGCGTGCTTTTTATACGGAAACCGTGAAAAAGGTTGAAAGCCGCCGTTAACAGTCAAAACCAATTTATAGTGATAATCAGTGCGTATATGCAAGGATCTGTGGGGAGATAGATATGACTGTGTGGTTATGTAGAGCAGGATTGAGGGGAGAGTACGAGAACAAATTCATCGATCAGAATGCTGTATATCTGATCGGCAGCGTCAGCATCGATCTGACGGGCAGAACGGACGCGGAGGAGTTGTCAAAATTGATATCTTCGAAATACCCGTTATCACCGGACGGCTCGGTAACATCGATGACGACGCAGGCGCGTGCATTCGCAACGAAAGTGAAAATAGGCGACTGGGTCGTAGTTCCGAGCGCAAGCGGCGAGAGATTGCTGAACATCGGCGAGGTCACGGGAAAATACGCATACGACGGTTCGAAAAGCGAACTGAAGCACAGCCATTCCGTGGATTGGAAATACGGCGCATGGAAGAGAGAGGATTTCGACGAGGACATCGTAAGATCATTGGATGCGTTCGACACGTTCATGGTGTTCTTCAAACTGAAACAGGAGAAACGCATAAAGGAAATTGTGGGAAAAGGTAAACCGATGGCACCGGTGGCAAAGCCGAAAAAGAAATCGGTCAACAAACCGGAGACAGAACCTATAGAAGAAACTGAACCGGCATACGACAACAATGAAATAAAGGACATGATCGAAGATCTTAAACGTACGATAGCGGAAGTGAAGGCAACCATCACCGAAGTGAAGAAAGCAACACTCACGGAAGCAGTTGAAGTGAAAAGGGTGATAGCGGAAGTGAGGAATGCGATCGAGAGTTCAGAGAACGCATCCGCTACCGTTTACTTCGAATCCGAAGGGGATGATGATATACGCTGCCCGTGCGGAAGGAATGGTGTTGTCTGCTACAAGTACAACAAAATGTACTATGATATGCTCAAAGGCAGGCGCTGCTACAGGCGCTGATGTCATAACAAGTAAAGAAAGACAGGGTCGAGACCGAACTGCATAAGAACGACCGGTATCAGCAGACATCCTGAAAGATGAACTCTGCCGATACCGGCGTTCAGCGGTATCATCCCTATTACCGATGATATAAGAAGCACAGCGATCCCCCACACTCCCGTAAGCAGTATGGTCAAGATAACGATCATAACGAGAACGGTCATGTTCAATTTTTTTATGTCGATCTTTGATATCCTCTCCGATATCATCTTTCCTGACCGTATCGATGCAACGTAACCTATGACCGACGCGATCACGACGCTCAGTAGCATGAGTACAAATATACCGTTCGCAAAACCGGACATACTGTCGCCGATTATTTCCTTAACAACGACCATCGTTCCCGAGCGCCCTTTTCCGTTCACGGAAAAGGTTATCAACGCAAAAATAACAGCAGCCGTTCCTATTGACGCTACCAGCGCAATGAATCTTTCAGGTTTATCTTCATTGACGAACATCCTCGTGAATGCGGCTCCCGCTGTTGCCGTGATCCCCGGGAACCAGCCGACCATGCTTCCTGTCAGAACGCCTTTCAATCCTGACGAGATGCCGACAGGATATTGTTCATCGTCCGTCTGTATCGGAATGTCATTGTTCTTTTTCGAAGAGATGAGAACTGGAACACCGAAAAGCCCCGTCAGAAGAGGGAACAGGAGATCACCTCCTCCCACGATGCCGTGAAAAGGAACGGGCATGAACATGCATACGCATCCGATGATGCCGGAAAGAACTATCAACGACAGCGCAAAGCAACGGTTCTCAAATCCATCTTCCGTCAGTATGAGCGCCGCAACGGCCATCAGCAATATCACGGATGTTATGCTGTAAAGATAATCTCCGAGGCCGCTGAACATCAGATATTGCAAAGGGATCGCAACGGCAACCGCGGACATCGCACCTATGAGACTTCCGATAGATGACGCACGAACGGCGGCCATCCCTCTTCCTTCCAGTAAAAGTCTGTGACCCGGAAGTACGCTCATGACGTTATCCTGATCGGGTACGCCGATGAACACGGAAGGGACGTAACTCATGAACGAGTGGACAACGCTCGCGGACACGATACATGCCGCTAAGAGTACGGGAATAAGAGAAGGATCGGCAAAGAATGAGATCACGTACGCAATAGAAGGATACGAAACGAGCATAAGTGACGCAAGTGTGTTAACATGTATCCCCGGTATCAGGCCGGAGAACATTCCGACGGATGCGCCCACTGTGCTCATCATCACGACAAGCATTATTATTTCAAGTTCCACGGAACATACTGCGTGAGGACGTAAATAAAGACTGCAACTACATGTAATATACATCTCCGAAGAACGCAAAATGAAACAATACCGTTTTATAACGTCGCAGGATAACCGATAACGATAAGATGGACGCGGAACAGAGAATATCGCTTGTCGCAAGGAACACGGAAGAATTAGTGACAGCCGACGAATTAAAGGAATTGCTGTTAAAGAACAACGTTCCGAAAGCGTATATCGGTTTTGAACCGTCCGGACTTGTTCATTTGGGGTGGGTGATGGTCGCATCGAAGATATGCGATCTCATCGATGCGGGAATAGACGTAACAGTATATTGGGCGGATTGGCACGCATACATCAACGACAAATTAGGCGGCGATATCGAGAACATAAGAACATGTGCCAGATACATGGAAGGTTGTTTCGAGGCCTTGGGCGTTGACAGAAATAAAGTTAAGTATGCGTACGCAAGCGAACTTCTCGACGGAATCGGATACTGGGAAAAGGTAATCAAAATAGCGAAAGTAACGTCACTGTCAAGAGTGAAACGCGCAATGACGATCATGGGACGTTCCGAGGATGAGGCGGAAGTGGATTCTTCGAAGCTGTTCTATCCGATACTTCAGGCAACGGACATATTCCAGTTGAACGTAGATATAGCATACGCAGGCATGGACCAGAGAAAGGCGCATATGCTTGCTCGTGATGCAGCAGAAAAATTAGGATGGAGAAAGCCGATAGCATTGCATACTCCGTTGCTCCCCGGTCTCAAAGGCGGTAATCGAATGGATCCCGCTGCATCAAAGATGTCAAAGAGCGATCCCGACAGCAGCATCAACATTCACGATGACGACGAAAGCATCAGAAGAAAGATGAACAAGGCGTTCTGTCCTCCGGAAAAGGAAGAGGAAACGGCGAATCCTGTTCTTATGCTTTGCAAATATATCATACTGCCAAGGCTGGGAGCATTGAACATAGACCGTCCGGAGAAGTTCGGCGGCCCGATATCGTTCACATGTTACGAAGACATCGCAGATTCATATTTCTCGGCAAAACTGCACCCGATGGACATCAAGAAAGGTGTTGCCGAGTCTTTGATAAAGATACTTGAGCCTGTAAGAAAATTCTTTGCGTCGAATGTGAAAGATCTCGACGCAACGAAAGAAGTCCTGAAAAGATTAGGAAAGATCTGATCTTTTCCTTATCTCACGGAATTCAGCCATAGTTCGTTGCATGCATATATGCAGCATCGCTTCCACATCTCCCGTTCCCGATAGACCGGCGGCACCGCCGTGACCTCCGCCGTCAGACACCGTTTCAAGACCGATGTTCTTCATGATATCGCCTAAATGGATGCCGCGTCTGATCATATCCTGGTCCGCACGCGCGCTCAGACGGAAACGTTCATCCCTCTGCGATCCGACGAAAACAACATCTGCGCCGGCGTTCAGCAATGCTTTGCAAACGGACGCTTCAAAACTTCCGCCGTATGACGTTGCGACGATCATGTCGCCGACACGATCGAACTTGGTTCGTTCCATTCCTTTCATTACCGCTATGCGTTCACTCATCCCTACTTCCGAACGGGGGAAGTTCATTGCTTCGTCCATTCCTATCCCGGTTATTTCCATGATGTCGGCGAACGCACGGATCATCTGTGTGTTCGCAAATGAGAAGTGACCGCTGTCCGTAAGCATTCCGCAGAGCAACGCCATTCCGACATTCTTATCGATATCTGTACCGGAAGTGCATATTATATCGTACACCAATTCACAGCACGAAACTTTACTATCGTCACAAACGAACGTCATATTATCCCATTTTCCGGTCGGTCTGTGATGATCTATCACGATACTTCCGTTCGGTATCTTGTTGATCTCAGGAGAAAGTTGTTCCGGAGAGGATGTGTCAACAACGACCACAAGCCCGTATTGAGAAATATCACATTCATCCATTACCTGAATACCAAGTTTGTCCATGATTATCTTGGCAACTCTGTCAACCCCTTCCGGAGCGTATATCACCGCGTTCGGAAAACACTCTGATATCGCATACGCCGATCCGACGGCATCAGCATCTGCGTTACCGTGGACCATTATCACTTTGTCTTTGTCCTTCAGCAAACTGCCGACATACTCAAGCATAGGAACCGCATAGATGTTGTATATTAATTTCATTTGCATGAAAATTAAGGAATTTTCAGGTCCGTTTGAACATCGAAAGGATATTTATCTTACCTTTCTTCTTCACGAGGCCCGTGAGCAGAATGTCTGAATTGTATATCTTCACGGTAACGAATATCGTCATCAGCGCAAAGAAGATCAAATACCCCAGACCGCCCCAGATCATGAATGTGTTGCCCAACATCAAGTTATTCATTATCATCATCGGGTGCGAGAACGGTATCGCAAAGATGATCACCTGAAGGAACGACGGTAATGAATCAAAACCGACGAACATCGTAACGAACATCGGTATCATGGCAAGCACGCTTATCGGTAACGTTAATGTTTGTGCGGCCTTGTAATTCTTCACGAACGCGCCCAATATCATGCATATTCCGAGTGCAGACATTATCGCAAGGAATATCACCATTGCAACTACTCCCCAATCCAACAGCGATAATGTCAGACCCAGAGATTCTAACGACAGGCTTCCGCCCATTGATATGCTGTTGGTATAGAAGTACATCCCGGCCAAGTAGACAATACCGAACAGCAGACCGGCGATAGCAGATCCGATGAGTTTTCCGCTAACGATCGTTGTTCTCTTTACAGGAAGCGTAAGCAGCGTTTCCAATGTTTTATTTTCCTTCTCGCTTCCCATGGATGATATTATCATTCCGCCGATTATCGTTATGATGACCATTATCAGGATAGGCATGAGTAAGGTCTGTGATTGTAACGCTGACGAAATTTCTGACGGTGTGACACCGTCATAAATTTTCCCGTTGAACGAAGTGACATTATCTCTCCCTATCGGTTTGAGCACACCGGGTTCATAATCTCCTCCGATGATGCTCTCTGTCGTTTTCGTTCCTATCTCTTCCAGAAGATAATCTATCATTGCCGTTGAGATCGATCCGAAAACTCCCGTCTTCACTTCACTCCAATAAACACAGATCCCGCCGGAAGCAGTACCGGTGCCGGCTGCAAGTTTGCTGATATTATTTGAGTAATTTTTATCAAATACCAATACAACGGATATGCCGAGATCATTCATCTTATTTATTATCGCTGGCTCATTGTTCGGAGGAACGCCCTTTATCTCAGTAATGTATGGGCTTGGTTTCGTTTCGCCGTATATCTCATGTATGTAATCGAAAGCATCTTTGTAGTAATCTTTAACACCGCCGCCGGGCGTATCAAATGATATCACACCGATCGCCGGAACTTCCATTGCCTTTTCCGTCTCGGTGTTTATCATCCCTCCCATCACGCCGAAGAGAACGGCGACGATGACAACGGAAGCGACGGATGCAGGCGTAAGCAATTCTTTGAGTTCCTTCGTGATAAGATTCCATAAGTGGTTCATCTTTTCACCGCCGCCGTTACGAATACTTCTTCGACCGTTCCGACACCGAACCTTTCCTTCAGTTCTGACGGTGTGCCTTCTAAGATCATTTTACCGCCGTCTATCATTCCGATGCGGTCGCACATCTGATCAACTTCGAACATATTGTGCGACGACAACAGAACGGTCACACCGTTCTTTGCAATGTTCCGCACAATATCTCTGATCTCAAAAGCATTGACAACATCCAATCCTGACGTTATCTCATCAAGTATCGCGAGTTTCGGGCCGGGCATTATCGCTCTTGCTATCAAAAGGCGCCGCATCATACCTTTGCTGTATGTCGAAACCTTAGAATCGATCCTGTCGCCCAGCGATGCGATGTCCATGCCTTTTGTTACCATTCTTTCCATCTCTTCACCGCTTGTGAAAAAGGCGGCCATGAATCTCAAATATGCGCGTCCGGTCATTTCTTTATAGGCACCGGCATCCTCAGGTAAGTAACTTATACATTTTCTTATCTCGTCGGCATCGGTACTCATGTCCTTGCCGCATACCTGTATCTGGCCGGAGGTCATTGTTAAAAGTGTGGATATCATTCTGAGGGATGTTGTCTTTCCTGCCCCGTTGGGACCTATCAGACCGAATATCTCTCCTTCTTTGACGGAAAAACTAACGTTATCAACGGCGAGATGGTCGCCGTACATTTTGCTTAAGTTCCTTACCACAAGCGCATCAGCCATATTACGCTGATAACAACGGCATCAGTAAAAAACATTATCATCACGGATGACCGTGCGCATCGCCGCCCAGAAGTAATGATATCACGGCTATGATGACTATTCCGGTCACCACCAGTGCGAACGAGATGATACTGTCACGGCGTTCATGGAACGCTTCGCGGAGCAAAGCGTACACGCCCACATACATGAACGTTCCCGCTGCGACGGCCATCGGTATGACGATACTAACGTCACTGATGATATCGACCAGAGGCATCGATACGAGTGCGGCAACAGGAGTTATTAACGCAAATAACAGCATGTAAATGAGTATGTCCTTCTTTCCGAGGCCGGTAAGCATGAATGTTGATGATAACGCGAACAATTCAACGAATTTGTGCAACGCGATCGCTATGAACGCCGCAATTCCGACAAGTTCTCCTGCGCCCAACGCAATGCTTATGACCACGCCGTCAACTGCGGCATGTATCGCCAATCCGATGAAAGCGGATGCCGACGTCAGTTCATGACCGTGATTGTTATCACATTTCTCGCATGCGCACGCGTCCATGTGTCTCCTTTTCAGTATCACGTCGACGAGTAACACGACAAGAAAACCTCCGACTATCCACGGAGCGGCGTTCATTCCGCTGTCCTCACCTGCTTCGAACGTCTCAGGAAGCAGTGTGAAGAACAATATTCCTAAAAATATCCCTGCGGACAAAGCGACCATCAGATGGACCTGCCTCGGGTCCATTTTCTTTAACGACGGGATGCACGCGCCTGCCATTGATACGGCTAAGATGATAAGCGCGAATATGAACAATATCGCATGGTCACTCATTCCTTCGAACATCTTTCATGTGTAAAATGAATTATTATTAAACTTTTGTTCCGATGTTATTAACTTATATACAATATATCATATGATTCTTAATAACGTGATAAAATGACAGTGATAAGCATCTCTTTACCGGACGAAACGATAGCATCATTGGAAAGGATACAGGAACATTTGGACATATCGGGAAGAAGTGAGGCCGTCCGCGCATCCATAAGAATTGCGGAGGCGGAGATGAACGATACGGAAGAACTGTTCGGCGATGTCGAAGGTGTTTTGGTAATTGTGCACAGTACGCACGACGATCAGTGGGTGGGAATGATGCAACACAAATATGAAAAAATAATAAGGACGCAGCTGCATTCCCATTTACGAAACAAGAAATGTCTGGAAGTGATGATACTCTCAAGCGATTCCGGTATGCTCGAGAGTATGATGAAAGAAATTTACCGTATAGGAAAAGCGGATTACGTGAAGTTCGTCAGAAGCCGCTGATCACTGTGAACCCATCGCTTTGTTGATGGTTTCCTGCAGTGTCTGGAACTTTTCCTTCAATCCCTTCTCTTGGCGATCCAGCGCCTTGATGCGAATTTCCAACGTTTCCATCGTTTCTTCCAATTCCGCCGTAAGCGTCTCTTTGCTTTCCGCTTTTATCAGAAGTGAGCCTACGTTCTTGTACACATCTCCGGTGGCTTTGGAAAGTTCTTCCTTCGTTCTTTCCATCTCCCTTTTCTGCGCTTCCATCTGCATCTTCTGCGTCGCCACGGCCTGCAGCTGCTGCTGCACCTGCTGGAACTGTGTTATCTGGTTCTGTAACTGGGGGCTGATGTTGTTCATTTTTATCACATTCTCGTTATTTCTTCGGTTATCCTTATCCATCCGAGGTAGGAGTTCAGTGCCGCTCTCATCGCGGAAACGTCCTTTGCCGTTACTTTGACAAGGACGGAATCTCCGTTGCGGGAGATATCAGTTTCCGTTCTGGGGAGTTCCCTGCCGATCTCAGGGGAAAGCACGGATATTATCATATCCGCATTCCCGTCGGCAGAAAGCACCGCAGAAAGCATCAGTCGGACCTCAGCACTTTCTTCACATTCGGTCTTTCCTTGTAGAAGATCTTGGATCCGCATTTCTCGCACTGCAGTCCTATTGTCCCGACATTCCTTATCGGTTCGTTGCATTTTCCGCATCTGTACATCTTATCACTCTTATTCGGCTACCTGCGATATCGTTTTCTTCGCTATCGGTGTGTATGCGGATGCGGCGAACTTTGCGCTGCAGTGCCTGCACAGCCATATGCCGGAACTCTCTCTCCTTACGGATGCATGATGGCATACCGGACATTCATGGCGCTGTTTCTGCGTCTGCTCGATGTTCTTCACCCTGTTGCGGATGACCACACCGTACCTTGCTCCGAACCTGCCGGAACTTCCTGCCTTTACCGTTCTCTTGGTCATTTCCCTCACCCTATGATCTTCCGTATCTTCTTGCCCTTGTCTCTGGACATGTCGAGGCACTGCGTCAGTTCGTCCAACGTTAAAGAACCTTTTCCGCCCTTCTGCATTGCTCTGTAATTGCCGTCATCATCCGTCGTTATCGTCAGGCGCGCGGAAGATATCTGCTCTTCGTCGAAATTTGGGTCAAGTATTAAAGTATTTCCTATCTTGGCCGCAGTTACCGCTATCGGTGTGCACGTTACCGGCAACGGTGAATTCTTGCCTTTCTTGTACTGCTCCGCCGGTATGACCGCCGTTCTTAACGCAGCCACGGCTGCGAGGTTGGTAACATCGAAAAGATTTCCGTCGTAATTCAGTGCGTAGATGTCAATGAAGCACATCCACACCTCTTCGCCCTCCTTGATGCACAGTTTTTCAACATCGACCATTCCCGATTCGCGTATCCCGCGGTCGACGACCCTTGCCAATTCTATCGCATCCTCGCCGGGAGGTCCCGATTCAAATAACGGATGGGCCATCGGTATGAGTTCTGCGCCAGTGGTGAGAACGCCTTTTCCCGGAGTGTCCGCGAACGGGGTGCCCGGTACTATCTTTACACCGACGATCACTTCCGTGTTGCCGTATCTTGCTATCGCGGAACCGTCAGCACTTTCTATGACGCCCGTTTCCACTTTTATTTCCCTGACGTCATCCAAGCCTCTTCCGTCCGTTCTCTTTCCGTCAGCCAGCAGGCTGAGGATATGATTCTTCCTTATTTCCGAGATAATTGCTCTACTCATCTGCAGCATCCTCCTTCATCGCCGCCGCGTAGCGTCTCTTGAGCGCATCCTTCTGCAGTTCGTATATCTCATGGCATGCGGCCACGCCCATTTCCATCGCTGTGTCGAATTCCTTTCTTGTCATGTGTCCGTCCATCTGTAAAAGGACGATCTCGTTCGTTTTCGGTATCAACGCTATCGGAACATCGGCCTGACCGTAGTTGTCCTCTTCCTTGTTCAGATCAAGCAATACTTTTCCGTCTGCTTTTCCGACAGCCACCGCAGGAACGATGTCACGCATCGGTATTCCCGCGTCAGCTAACGCAACTGACGCTGCCGTAAGTCCGGCGCAACGTGTTCCGGCGTTCGCCTGTAATATCTCGATGTAAACGTCTATCGACGCTCTCGGATACAATTCCGTAAGAACGACCGCTTCCAGCGCCTCCGCGATTATCTTAGATATCTCCACGGAACGCCTGTCGGGTCCCGGCCTTTTTCTGTCACTGACGGAAAAGGCCATCATGTTGTACTTGCATTGGATTATCGCCTTCGTGGGGTCCTGCAAATGCCTCGGATGACATTCTCTCGGTCCGTATACTGCTGCACGAACCTTGTTCTTTCCTATCTCAACATATGCGGAACCGTCCGCATTCTCCAATACGCCTGCTTCAATCTTAATGCCTCTTAACTCTCCGGCCTTCCTGCCGTCAAGTCTTATCCCTTTCTTGTTAACTAATTCCAGATCTGATTGTCCGCTCATGATCATCCTTCCTCCTCGATCACGGATCCTATGAAATCCTTTACCCTCTCAGTGAGGTTGCTTGTTTGTGCTTCACGCTCTATCATCTTTATCGCGTCAACGGCAACTGTTGCATTCTCAACATCACCGTCGACCCAAACACGTCCGTTCTGACCGACAAATATCCTGCAGTCGGTCATGTTCTTGATCATCTGGATCATCGATCCGCTCTTCCCTATGACGCGCGAGACCTTTGAGTGTGCTATCTCCACTATCTGTCCGTCCTCAAGTTTCCTCAGTCCGGAGTCGTTCATTGTGACCTGTATCTTCATGGACTCGTCGACCATGAGGATCTTCGCCATTATCATATCGCCGATCTTTAAGAATCTTGACGTGTCGCCGAATTCTACCTTCCACGGAACTTCGTTCACATGTAAAGGCGCCGGATACGGCGAATTTATATCGACCAGCCAATTCGACGGGCCTATATCGACTATCATTCCCAACACCATGTCCCCGGGCGTAGGTATGTACCTTCCCTTGAGCGGTATGACGCTCACGGTGCCTGAGAACACATTCTTCACACCCAGTCTGGATGCGTACACTTTGCCGTCCAGCACATACGTCCCGTTCCCCGGTCTGAGATCTCCTTCATCCAGCAGATCCCCGGGAACGACGACCTCTCGCGCCGGTCTAGCTTCTTTTCTGTTCATTTTTCATCACTTCTCGAATGTAATTTTTTTTATTTTCTCAAAGGAGCCTCACGTTCGCGTGCCCCTTCGTTCTGTCGTTCAGTCTTGCGGTCAATTCGGTAATGACTCCCGCGGGTATCTCTATCACTCCGATCCACGAACCGTCCGGCTGCCATTCTTCCCTTTCAACGAGTCCGTAATTAACGAGGTCGTCGAAACACCGTCCGTAATCGTCCGCTCTCAGTTTCACTGCCACTTTACTCTTTTCAAACTTTATCGGAATGAGCGGCCGCAATAATTTCATCGCCTCTTCCACTTGAGACTCCACAGATCTGAACGGGTCCACATGGAATTTCGCTTCCGTGAGCGCCAGTTCTATCCTCGTAGGCGGATGAGGCGTCTTCGTCTGTGGGTTTATCGCGTTCCTTGCAATGTATGCAACGATGCGATTACGTTTTGCGTCCAGCATCTCCTTTCTCTGTTCAGCGGTGACCTGTATCTCACCTTTGGAGACAATTCTTTTTGCGATCTCGCTGATATCTTCCGTACCGAAGACCTCTTTTATCTTGTCTTCGGCAGGATGCGTCCCTTTGCTTGCGTTCTTGAACACCGCTTCGACGGCCAGATGATCGGTTATGTCGAGATCCTTACCTTCCTTCAGGTACTTCATGACATTAGGGTCCAAAAGGACCTCGAACGTTTCGCCGTGAGATTCCAACCTTGCGACGACCGCATCATCGAGACTTACCATCTTTCTGCCTCAAAGTTTTTTGATGAGGCCTTCAAGTTCGCTCTCGGTAAGCCTTCTGAACTTGCGGTCGCTGTCCACGACGCCGATCTCAACGGTCTGTGCGGTCAGTTCTTCATCGATCGCCGCTTTCAGCGCTTTCGTTCCGAGCAATAATGCATCGTTGTATGCCATATTGTCCTTGAATTCCTTTTCGAACATCTCCATGACCACCGGACGCCCTGCGCCGATGCATCCTGCCCTGTAAGCGACAAGCGCTCCTGACGGATCCGTCTCGAACAAATGAGCGCCGAGATCGTCCACGCCCGCCATCAACAAAGCGGTCCCGAACGGTCTGACACCGCCGTACTGAGTGTAATTCTGTTTGAAGTCGCATATCTTCTTCACGAGACCTTCCACGCTTATGTTCTCGCCATACGTTATCTTATGGATCTGCGCATCCTTTCTCGCTTGGTCAACGAGTATCCTTGCATCGGCCACCAGACCGGATGTTGCGCATCCGATGTGAGAATCGATGCTGTATATCTTCTCAATGGATCTCGGTTCAACTAACCTGCTGGGTACGCGTTTGTCGACAATGAGTATAACTCCGCCTTTGAATTTCAGTCCTATGGTGGTAGTTCCCTTTTTAACAGCCTCTCTGGCATATTCCACCTGGAAAAGTCTCCCGTCCGGAGAGAACACTGTTATTCCTCTGTCATATGCCATTTGTCCCGGTTGCATAATTAATATCCTCCTTTCTCTTCAGTGACCCGTTAGATGAAGGGACTATATATTCTTTACACTTTTCTTCTTAAAGGGCGCAGTCTTTTTAATTCGCTGTATCTGCGGCGAAGCGCGGCCAAAGTTCCGGATGTTCTTAACGATGAGGACAACGGATCGGCGCGTTTGACAGAATCTATAGTATCGTCAACCTTATCGTGACCGCATCTGACTATCGCCCATCCCTCTGCGCACTGTACCACGTAAGGGGGATCACCGCTCACGCGCCTCAGCGAACTGATAAGTTCCTCTCTCGTCATTTTTTCATCAACAGAGAATGCGACATATCTTTTCCTTCCGACCTTATCTTTAACGGTCATATCATCTGCCTCCAGTTCTCACGTCATATTCAGTACCGCACCTTCTGCATATCGGATCGTTAACATCCAGAGGAGATCCGCACGAACATGTGAAAACACCGTCGCGATTGACGACGGCGCCGCATGTGCACACATCACCGACAACATCGTTGCCGCATGCGGGACATTGTACATACTCGGGAACGTCCCTTGTGAACTCGTCGTACGGACAACCGCAGTAAGGACATTTTTCAGTAGGCTGCGCACAGGCATCGTGGAACATCTCGCCGCATTTGCATTTTGCGATGGTATCGCCTTTGGAAAATACTCCGAAACAGATGCTGCATACGTCCGCGGTCGGTTTCTTCTTCGGGCGTCTGCGTTTGGTGCGGGAAAGCATTCTCTGCGTTCGCGTCCTCATCTTCAGCAGGATGAGGAGAATGATAAGCAACGCTGTCACCGTGCCGCAAGCGGCCGCCGCGAACAACATAGATACCATGCATTCCGGATATACTAACAGCAATAAATCTTATCTATTCCTTTCATTCCAAAAGATGTTTCGTAATGTTACGAAGCATTTTCGTACAAGGTGCTTAAACACTTATGAAAATATCCTTGAAGTGCAATCGTTAACACCATATAAAAAAAACATCTGGCCATATGAAAATATATCACATTTTGATGCAGAACGCCGTATTTCTCCGGCATCAAAAGAGCATCCTCATCCTTAATGAATGGTCCGTATATTAAGGTTACGTAGAAAGGATTAAAGAACCCTCGTGTATTCTGTTTTTTCAGTTCCAAAGTAACTAGTACAACGGAGGTAAAGATTTGACAAAGTCAGCGTTGGTTATTGGCGGAGGAATTGCCGGTATACAGGCCTCGTTAGACCTGGCGGACAGGGATATCCATGTCTACCTTGTCGAGAGGGATGCCACGATAGGCGGTAAGATGTGCCGCCTTGACAAGACATTCCCTACGAACGACTGTTCCGCGTGCATCCTGTCGCCGAAGATGGCAGATTGTAACGGTCATCCGAATATCGATGTATTGTCGTATTCGGAAGTTGTGAAGGTCGAGGGAGAGGCCGGCAACTTCAAGGTGACCGTAAAGAAGAAACCGAGATACGTCAAGATGGACGAATGTACCGGATGCGGCGAGTGTATCGCCAAATGTCCGACCAAGAACATTCCTGACGAATACGAGTTCGGACTGACGACCCGGAAAGCGATATACATACCGCATGCGCAAGCAGTTCCGAGGGTAGCGGTCATAGATCCGGCATACTGCCGCAAGATACTGAACGACAAGTGCGGTGTGTGCGAGAAAGTGTGCGGCAAGAAAGCGATCGACTACAACGACAAGGAAGAGTTGATAACACTGGACATCGGTTCCATAATTGCCGCTGCGGGATTCCAGACATGGGACGCAAAACTTTCAACGGAATACGGATACGGAAGATTTGCGAATGTCGTGACAGCAATGGAGTTCGAGAGGATGATGTGCGCATCGGGACCTGACCACGGTCACATAAAATGTCCGTCCAACGGCGAAGCGCCGAAGAAGATAGCGTTCATCCAGTGCTGCGGTTCAAGAAGCGAGAAGAAAGGATCGCAGAAGTATTGTTCTTCCGTTTGCTGCATGTACGCAACGAAGCAAGCGATAATCACAAAGGAGCACGCTGAAGTTGATGAGGACATATTCTTCATGGACATAAGGTCATATGGAAAGGAATTCGAAGCATACATACACCGTGCCGAGGATGAATACAAGATAAAGATGCACAGGTCGTCCCGTGTGGCATGCGTCGAGGAGAACGCTGACAAGAAACTCCTCGTATCGTACGCCGACGCGAAGGGAGATCCGCAGACAGGAGTTTACGATCTCGTTGTCCTGTCGATAGGTCTTAACCCCCCGACGGGTGCCGAAGAGTTATCGAAGATATTGAACATCAACCTGAACAAATACGGATTCTGCGACACTAAAGTTTCAGATCCATTGGCAACAAGCAGGGAAGGAATATTCGTAACAGGCGCTTTTGCTGCGCCGAAGGATATCCCGACATCAGTAGCGGAAGCATCCGGCGCTGCGGGAAAAGCGGGCGCGTACATCGTTGACAAGAACTTCGTTCCGTGCGAACCGAAAGTTTACCCGAAAGAAAAGGAAACGGATGGAAAAGAACCGAGGGTCGGTGTCTGGGTATGTTCGTGCGGTATCAACATCGGCGGTACCGTTAACGTGGACGAAGTCACAGAATATGCGAAAACGTTACCTGGTGTGGTGTATGCGGCGAAATCAATGTACGCATGCGCTCAGGACTGCTTGGAAGCGATAAGCGCCGCGATAAAGGAACACGACCTGAACCGTGTTGTTGTAGCGTCGTGCACACCGAGAACACACGAACCGCTGTTCAGGAACGCATGCAGGGAAGGCGGTCTGAATCAGTACTTGTTCAACATGGCCAACATCCGTGACCAGTGCTCATGGATACACATGCATGAACCTGAGAAAGCAACGTCAAAATCAAAGGACCTTTTGAGAATGGCGATAGCGAAAGCAAAACTCTTGGAACCGTTGGAAGGAACGAAGATACCCGTGACCGGAGCGGTCGCGGTCGTCGGCGGCGGAATAACGGGAATGAGCGCGGCGTTAGATGTTGCCGCACAGGGTTTCCCTGTTCACCTCGTTGAAAGGAACGCCGAACTCGGAGGTTCGTATTTGAAGTATGCAGGAAAGAACTACTCCGTTGACGGTGTGAACCTTGGCAGCTTTGTGTCCGATCTCGTGAAGAAAGTGGAGAACAACAAATTAATAACAGTGCACAAGAAGGCAACGGTGAAGGACATCCCCGGATTCGTAGGTAACTTCAAGCTGCAACTGAACTCCGGAGAATATCCGGTGGGCGCAGTGATACTTGCAGTAGGCGCGTCGGAATACAAGCCTACAGAGTTCAACTACGGAAAGGATGAGAAGGTCGTCACATTAACGGAAGCGGAACTCGCTGTCGGAAGCAACTCGTTCAAAGGAAAGGACATAGCGTTCATTCAGTGTGTCGGATCAAGGAACGACAAAGTGAAATATTGTTCGAGAACGTGTTGCGCAAAAGCGCTGACCAATGCGATCGCAATAAAGAAGGCGGACCCGAGTGCAAACATTTCCGTATTCCACAAGGACATCAGGACATACGGGTTCCGCGAGGAACTTTACAAGGAAGCGTCCTCACTGGGAATAAGATTCCTCAGATGCAAGGACGGTAATGATCTTCCTTCGTACGACGGCAGCAAAGTGAAAGCGTTCGATACGATACTCGGAAAGGATGTTGAGGTAACTGTTGACAAAGTTGTACTGAGTTGCGGAATAGCACCTGACCGTGAAGAGAAGGAAGAATTGGCGAAGATGCTGAAAGTGCCGATAAGCAAGGACGGCTTCTACTTCGAAGCGCACCAGAAACTCAGACCGGTGGACTTTGCAACGGAAGGAGTATTTGTTGCAGGGTTAGCACACTGGCCGAAGTTCATGGACGAATGCATCGCACAGGCAGCAGGCGCAGCGGCAAGAGCATTGACGATAATTTCCAAGGATAATCTGTTATCGGAAGGTATCGTCGCATCGGTCAACGAGAATTACTGCGACGGATGCGGAATATGCGAAGGATGCTGCGAATACAATGCCATCGAAATAGTCGATAACGGTGCCGGCGGATTGAAGAGCAACGTGAACCCGGGATTATGCAAGGGTTGCGGTTGTTGTGTAGCCGCCTGTCCGTCAGGAGCGATGGAACAGAAAGGATTCAAGAACGTTCAGATACAGGCAGAGATAGATGCATGTCTGGGCGCAGCGAAGGAGGTCATATCATGAGCGACTTCGAACCGAAGATAATAGCATTCTGCTGCAACTGGTGTTCTTACGCGGGAGCGGACGGAGCAGGTGTTGCAAGATTGCAGATGCCGACGAACTTCCGTATAATACGGACAATGTGCTCCGCCCGTGTGGACCCGGAACATGTTCTCAGAGCATTGGCGAAAGGCGCGGACGGTGTCATCATATTGGGATGCCACCCTGCGGATTGCCACTATATCGGCGGCAACTACAGAGCAAGGAGAAGGATCGCACTGCTGAGGATGGTCCTGGAACAGTACGGATTCGATCCGAAGAGGCTGCGTCTTGAATGGGTGTCTGCCTCCGAAGGAGAAAAATTCCAGAATACGATGACATCATTCGTGAACACGATAAAGGAACTGGGACCGACACCGCTCAGGGGGGTGAACTGAATGGGATTTTTCGATAAACTGTTCAAAGGCGACAAGAAGAAAGAGAAATGCGACTGCGGCTGTGAGGAACACGACAAAAAGAAGGATGTTCATGCGGCAAAGGCCGCACCAAAGGCTGCAGTTCCTGCGAAACAGGAACAAGTACAGGCAAATCCGCTGGACAAGTTCCCTCTGCTTCCAGGAGCACCTCCAGGCGGGAAGATAAAACTCGCTGTCTACTGGGCTGCGGGCTGCGGAGGATGCGACGTTTCGCTTCTGGATACTGCGGAACGCATTCTTACGGTGGCGGACATGGCAGACATAGTCATGTGGCCGATAGCCGCTGACGGTAAGGAGAAGGACATCGTCGCAATGAAGGACAAAGAAATAACCGTTTCGATAATAAACGGTGCTGTCCGTAACACAGAGAATGAACACATGGTCAAACTGCTCAGGCAGAAGTCGTTGCTCGTTGTCTCATACGGAACATGCGCGTGCTTCGGCGGATCGCCGGCATTAGCGAATCTGGTTCCCGGGGGGAAAGATGAGATACTCGACTACGTGTACAAGCAATGTCCGTCAATGAAGGCGTTCCAGGATACACAGAAATCACCTGTGTTGCCGCAAACGTCGGTAAAAACACCTGATGGTGAGATCACGTTGCCAATGATGTACGACGTCGTAAAATCATTGGATCAGGTAATTGACATAGATTATTCGATACCCGGGTGCCCGCCGACGATAGAGTCGATAGTACAGCTGCTCGCAGCTGTTGCGGAGTTCGCATACAACGGTGTTGCGTTGCCTCCGAAGGGAACGATGATCGGTGTTACCGACAAAACATTATGCGAAGAATGCCCCCGAAAGAAAGAGATGAGAAGAATAACGAAGATCGTGGAACCGCACGAGATAGACGTTGATCCGGAACTCTGTCTGATGGACCAAGGCATCTTATGCTTGGGCGCTGCAACGGTCGGCGGATGCGGTGCAAAGTGCACACGCGCTGCGCAGCCGTGCCGCGGATGCTACGGACCGACGAAAGTGGTATCGGAGATGGGCGCAAGTGTGTTCACCGCAATAGCATCGTTATTCCCGGTATTGGACAAAGATCCGATATGCGGAGAGGATGACATAATAGACATCATGTCCTCAGTGAAGGATCCGTTAGGATACTTCTACGCGTACTCGATGTCGAAATCGCTGATCAACAGAGCGGTAGTTGAAAAGAAAGGAGGTCAGTAAGATGGCCGGACCTATCATTTGGGATGAGAAAAAGAAGATAGATTC
>Ga0123356_10001807_pt1 | contig 23308 bp, 22 predicted proteins | sample TergutEmb28metaG_2_FD_92546 | JGI IMG/M metagenome (GOLD analysis project Ga0123356, IMG submission 92546) | Embiratermes neotenicus P3 segment gut microbial communities from Petit-Saut dam, French Guiana - Emb289 P3 | ecosystem: Host-associated > Arthropoda: Insects > Digestive system > Gut ...
AGTCCTCGCCGCTCCTATCTGGAATAATGAGTTTGCGGATTTCGAATACCTCTGTTGAACCAAATGCATCGACTTTATAAAAGTTATAAAGAATCGTTTGCTCTGATTCTAAGGGGCGATATGTCCAGCTGCCGATCTCTTCGTGATCTAGGTACTCTTCGACCCAAACCTTTATGATTTCGTCAGGTGTATCAGCTTGGTCTTTGAAAATTATGACTTTGCTGTTTTCTTCTACCTTTGTTGAAATCTCCTCTGGAATTGTTGCTTTTTCTCGTGCTAGAGCGTCCGGCAGAATAAAGATACCCACTATCGCGAAAAATACGATAGTGCCGATTAATATTAAAACATAGGCAAATGTATTGCTTTGTCTTGGCATATAAAACCCTCCCTTTTATATCTATAAATGCTCATGTGAGCACGTAGACACATATAAAATTACGTAAAGCATTACCTTACATCTTCATTATAGCATACTTGAGCATAAAAGTCAATATTGCCTATGCTAAAACTGGGGTGTCAGAGGTAAAAAATGACCCCTCGAAAGGGGTCGTTGTGTCTAGGTAGACATGTATTGGGCGTAATCTATATAAATATGGAATACTTTCTTCCCTTCTTGCCTCCCAAGAGAGGCTGCCGCACATGTCGTTTATCCACCTATATCTTTTGACACTGGTTAGGTAGTCAGGCGTTGGTTGAATAGAAATCTATTTTGCCGGAACAGTATTACCGATAGCCTCGCCATTGTCCGTCTTCGGGATTTCAATGGGTTGCGATAACTTATAGCGTACGGATAGATGGCTATTTGCGCGTCTGACCTAGATGACAAACCGAGAAAGATACAAAATCGGCATGCCCCGCGGATTTTTTAAGTCTGCGGAATGAATCTTCGGTATCTTGGAGGTGTGTACACTTGCGTGTACATTAAATGAACTAGGCGAAAGAAACCAAAAACCGCCTCTGGAATAACATCGATAAGATACCAACCGGTGTTATTCTTGGTGTATTATATCACTAATCTTGGATGAAGTCTAGGATGCGCTCGGAGACGTCGCGGAGGATGACTGGGAGTTCGCGTTTTTCTTCGGCGGAGAACTTGGAGAGGACGAAGTCAGTGTCGGAGATGCGGTTTTTCTTGTCGTTGTTGGTACCGAGACGGAGGCGGGGGAATTCGGTGGTCCCGAGGTGGGTAATGATGGATTTGAGACCATTGTTGCCGCCGGCTGTGCCACTAGAACGATAGCGGATGGCGCCGAGGGGGAGATTGAGGTCGTCGCAGAGGACAAGGATGTCTTTGGCGGGGTTGAGGTCGTAATAATCCACGATGCGGCGGACGGGGAGGCCGGATTCGTTGTAGAAGGTCTGGGATTTGGCGAAAATCGTGTTTTTGTGTTTGATGAGATTGACGGAGAACTTGGTGGATTCTTTCCACTCGAGTCTGTTGAGTTTGGCGTAAAAATCAAGCGCAATTTGACCGAAGTTGTGTCTCGTCCAGAGATACTCAGGACTAGGATTGCCTAACCCGATGATGAGTTTCATATGCTTATTATAGCATAGGTCAGGAAAAGCAAATGGTTAGTCTTTGCTTTTCTTGCGTTTATCATCATCTGAGCGGATGGAGATGCGGATGGGGGTGCCGACAAGTGGGTGATGGGCGCGGATTTGGTTCTCGATATAGCGCATATAAGTGAAGTGGAGGGCGCCGAGGCCGTGTCCGTGGATTACAAACCAGGGCGGGCAAGTGTCAGTCTGGACGATGTATTTGGGTCGCGGAGTGACGCCTTTGTGGGTGGCTGGGCGGTGGGCTTCGACGGTTTCGGCGAGGATGTTGTTGAGATCGGAAGTTTTAATTTGGGTTTTGCGGGATTCGGCAATCATAGCGGCGAGCTCGAAGATTTTGGGCAAGTTCTTGCCGGTAATGGCGCTAGTAACGACAACGGGGGCGTATTGGACGAAATTGAAGTCGTGGACGATGTTGTCTAGGATTCGGTCGACCGGTTTGCGAGTGTCGGGGAGTTGGGGTTTGCTGAAGTGTTTGCGTTTGCTGAGCTCTTTTTTGGCGTTTTTGGCTTCTTTGGCAGTGGTGATGCGGAGCGGCTCGATTTCTGGCTCTTCTGGGGTTAGGTCGGCTTCTTCTTTCAAAAGGTCGGTTTTGGTGACGATAATCATAATGCCTTTGCCGGCTTTGATGATTTCGCCAGCGAGAGTTTGGTCGAGTTTGACGCGGGGGTCGGTGGCGTCAACGAGGAGAGCACAGACGTCGGCTTCTTCGATGGCGGCGAGGGTGCGGATGGCGGAGAATTTCTCGACGCCTACTTCCCTTTTGCCTGGCCTGCGGAGACCGGCCGTGTCGAGCAACTCGATTTCGGTGCCGTGATATTTGACGGTCATGCGGTTGATGTCGCGGGTGGTGCCGGCGCGGTTGGCGACGAGGGCTTGTTGTTTTTGACCAAGTGCGTTGAGGAGTGATGATTTGCCGACGTTGGGACGGCCGATTAATGCGAGGGTAATACGTGAGTTAGACGCTTCCTCTTCGGACCATTCCTCGCGCGCGTCGTCACGCGGCTCGTCATTCTGTCCTCGTCGTGACTGCGGACGTCCTTCGGAAGAAGCGTCTGCACTCACTTTAAGCGCAGCATAAATCGCGGATTTCAATTCTGGGATGCCAAGGGCGGTGGTGGCGGAAGTGTGGATGACGGTGGGGATGCGGAGGCTCAAGAATTCGTATTCGGGGACGTCGGACTTGGTATCGGATTTGTTGAGCGCGAGAATTATAGGTTTCTTGGACTTGAGGGCTTCGCGGGCGATTTTATGGTCGTCGTGATTTGGGTACATGGTGTGGTCGACAGCAAGAATAATGACGTCGGCGGTGTCAATGGCGTCGGTGATTTGATCTTGGATGGAAGCTTCGAAATCATCGGCGGGGTCTTTCAATCCAGCAGTGTCGATAAGAATAAACCGGTTGTCGACGGTGGCAAAAACATTATCGCGGGTAGTGCCGGCTTCGCGGGCGGTGATGGCGATATTGCGGCGCGCCAAACGGTTGAGCAAGCTAGACTTGCCGGCGTTGGTTTGGCCGATGATGGCGACGACTGGTAATTTTTTCATAGATATATTTTAACACAATTACGCCGATAATGCTAGCGATAGAATCGAGCAGGACGTCGGTGAGTTGAGCGGAGCGGCCGGGCACGAAAGCTTGGTGGAGCTCGTCGGAAGCAGCATAAACTATGCAGATAATGATAGAAATGAGGGCGAGGCGGTTGTTTTTTTGTTTTGAAAGGGTTTTAGCGGCATTGAAAACTAGCATGCCGAGCACAAAATAAACAATGAAATGGGCGGTTTTGCGAACCAGCCAAGCGGACACGCCAAAGAGGTCGGCGATAGGAGAAGAGTGGCTGTTGCTAGCGGTGCTTCCCTCGGACGAGAAATAGAAGATGAGCGCCATCCATAAGAGTGGAGCGGTAACGGAGAGCCAGTAGTGCAAGTGTTTCATATGCTTATTATAACACTGGTTGACGACGCGAATTCTTGTGGTGTGTTACGGAAAGATCCTCTTAAAATTGTGATATTTTGGTGTTGCAAAGCCTCAGCGTAACCGGTATTATTATAAGTATAGGCAGATTAAAGCGAGTGAGGTAGTAGAAATATGGAAGATTTCAGGCCAATTCGGCAGGGTTCGCATAATCCAAGTGTTGGCGCTCATCAAGGCGCTCAGCGCAGTACTACCTTGAATCGGAAATTTGTGAAGAAGCCGACGGTTGTGCCGAAAATCAAGACGCGGGCAGACGTGGAAAAAGAAGCTTTGATGCGCAAACGCGCGATGATGGAACAGATGAAGCGCGAGCAAGCGGTTTTGGTAAAACGCCGTCAAATGCAGCGGTTGAAGGACAAAGAAGCGGCGGAAAAGGCGGCGAGGCAGGCGGAGAAAAATCCGTTGATTGAGCTGGCAGAGAAGAAGAATCAAGCGCGAGCAGCTGCGGCGCAGAAGCCGGTAATGACCGCTCAAGAATTGAAGGAACAGGCGATTAAGCGGGCGATGGAGCAGATGAAGCGCATGGATCCGGTGCCTGGCTTGTTGGTAGAGGAGGAAGTCGAAGAAGTAATCGACAAGAAGAGGCATTTTTGGCAGAGCAAACGGTTTGTGTTGGCGATTTCGATGTCGACGGTGGCGGTGTTGCTGCTAGTATATTTCGTGCAGTTGAATATGCCGGACATTTCGGTGAAGGTTGCGGCAAGCAGGGCGGGAGTGGACGGCACGTATCCGAGTTATATCCCGCGCGGATATTCCTTGGAGGGGCTGGTGTCCGAGAAAAATGGCAAGATTGAAATGAGTTTCAAAAGTGCGTCGCAGAAGTTCACGATTGTGCAAGAGAAATCAGTGTGGGATAGCACGGCGCTTTACAACAATTTTGTGGTAAAAGAGTGGGGCAAGAGTGCGGAGGTGTTGCGCGAGCATGGACTGACGATTTATGTGAACGGCAGTGATGCGACTTGGGTGAATGGCGGGATTCGGTATTTGATTGATGATAATGCAGAGGGGTTAACGCGACAGCAACTCCGAGACATTGCGATTAGTTTCTAGCGTAACAGTGCTATAATAATCTTATGAAAAGTAAAGTAGTAACACGGTTTGCTCCGAGTCCGACGGGGTATATACATATCGGCAATTTGCGCAGTGCGATTTATCCATTCTTGTTGGCACGGCAGGCGGAAGGTACTTTCATTTTGCGGATTGAAGATACGGATCGGGCGAGGTATGTGGAGGGGGCGACGGAGTTGATCGAAGCGACGTTGAAGTGGCTATGGCTGAATTGGGACGAGGGTCCGGATGTAGGTGGCCCGCATGCGCCGTACTTCCAGACAGAACGGGTGAAATCGTATGAGGAGTGGGGGCGGAAGCTGTTGGCGAAAGGTTTGGCCTATGCGGATGTGCGGACGCCGGAAGAGATTGAAGAGTTGCGCAAAGATGCAGCGAGCAAGAAGCAGCCGTTTTTGATTCGGAATTATCGGCCGAAGAAGACGCCGGAGTGGGAGCCGGGGATGCCGTTGCGCTTCAAGCAGACAGAATTGGGACCGGTGGAGTGGGACGATGCGGTTTATGGGCATATGACAGCTGGGCCGGAGGTGTTGGATGATATTATCTTGATTAAGAAGGATAGTTTGCCGACCTATAACTTCGGGCATATTGTGGATGATGCGGAGATGGGCGTGACGCACGTGATTCGCGGGCAGGAATATCTATCGAGCATGCCGAATTATGTGACTTTGTACAAGGCTCTGGATTTGAAGGTGCCGGTGTTGGTGCATATGCCGCATATCTTGCGGCCGGATGGTCGGAAGAAACTGGGTAAACGTGATGGCGCGAAATCGGCGGACGACTACAAGCGCGATGGTATTTTGGCGGAGGCGATGCTGAATTATCTGGCGTGCCTCGGCTGGAATGATGGGACGGAGCAGGAGATCTATACTCTCGAAGAGTTGATAGAGAAGTTTTCGATCGATAAGATTCAGCGGGCGGGCGGGCGCTTCGATGAAGCGAAATTGCTGTGGTTGAATGGACAATGGATTCGCAAACTGCCGATGGATGTTCTGTATAACCGGACGATTGAGGGTGACTTTTGGCCGGCGGCGTCGGCGGGTTATGATGACGATTATCGGTTGCAGGTGCTAGGGATTGTGTATGACCGGTTGAAAGTGCTGGGAGATCTGCGCGATTATACCGAGTATTTCTTCGCTGATCCGAGAGTGGATATCGAAATGATTACGAAGAATAAGATGCTGTCGAAGTTCTCGGAAGCTGATTTGATTAATATGTTGACGGCGGTGCGGGATGAGATGGTGGGTGTGAATTGGAGCGAAGACGACATCCAGGAAGTGTTGAATAGCTTACTGGAGAAGACGGGGCGTAAGCCGGGCGAGTTGTTTAGTCTGGTGCGAATCGCGATGAGCTTTGCTGGTTTCTCGCCGGCGCTCAACCAGACTTTGTTCGTACTGGGGCGCAATGTGGTGCTGGCGCGCTTGTCGCGAGTAATTGAAGTTTTGGTGTAAACCAATCGAAGTTCTTTGTTGACTAGGATAGATGGGCATTGTATGCTTTAAGCATGAGAAGGATAGGCGCAGGGCGCAATGGGTTTACGTTGATCGAGGTGATATTAGTATTGGCAATTGCAGCGATGATTATCTTGATAATATTATTGACGTTGCCGGCGGTGCAAAGAAATCAGCGAAATCAAACACGTCGCAATGACGTAGGAAAAATAATAGCTGCTATTAATGAGTTTAAATCGAATAATTATGGTAAGAATGTGTGGACAGTGTCGGGAGGCAGTCCTACAGGGTGTTATGGTTCTGGTGACCCTATACCAAATGATGTGGGCGGTGTCTGTCCGCTGGACCCTTATGTTTTGTTGGAAGGGGGCATGGCATATTCGTTCAAGGTGGGAAACAACATAACTTCTCCATCTGACTTGGATGATCAAAGCGATAAAGACAATGGGCATATACGCGTGTATGTTGACTATCGTTGTTCGGCGTTTAATTCGAATGGTACGTGGAGAAATGTTAATGACAAGTGGGAAGCGAGCGGTCATTTCGCAGTAATAGTGTTGATGGAAACAGCTAATTCGATCAAGGCTAATAGATTATACTACTGTGTGGAAGCGTAATCCCGTTGGGTGTGAGATTGATTTTTGGGCGAAAATATGCTAGCCTTAAGAGGATGGTCCCTAGCCATGCTGGGCTTGGGTCCTTCATGGTCCCTTCGTCTAGTGGTCTAGGACGTCTGGTTCTCATCCAGAAAATCGCGGGTTCGACTCCCGCAGGGATCACCAAGCTCAAGTTGAATTGAATTTTATAAATAGGGTTGGGCAGTCTATGAAGAAAGAGCGAGAAAAAGAACAGAGATTTCCAAACGACAAGGGTTTGAGATTGTTTGTCACGAATTTTTTCATGGTGGCGATGGTGTTCTTGGTCTCGGCGATTTTATTGTTGATGGCAATGGGGTATCAACCTCGGCTGTCTGGTAGTTGGGAGCGGTCGGGAATGGTGCAGATTAATAGTTTGCCAGTGGGTGCTAATGTGGCAGTCGATGGCGAGTTATTATCGGTGCGGACGAATATGAGCCGGACTTTTCAAGCGGGCGAACATCTGTTTGAGGTGTCGGCTGACCGATATGATAGTTGGAGCAAACAGGTGACAGTGTCGCCGGGGATTTTGACGCGGCTGACCTATGTGCGCTTGTTCCCCACCCAGCGGATTATTGAAGACGTGCATGATTATGAAGCAGTATACAACGTGCGGGTGTCGCCGGGTCGGCAGACAATGGTGGTGATGAAGACTAAAGCTTCTTGGGATTACGTGGATGTACGCGGGGTGAATGCGCGGCTAACTTCACTGGATATCACGACGGCGTTTACGATGGAAGATATCCAGAACTCAATTGGCATCGATATAGTTGATTGGAGCAAGAATGGGGCGCTAGTGTTAATACGTTTGGATGAGGCGGATGGCGGGGTGCAGTGGGCAGTTTTGGATTTGTCGAAGCCAGCGCAGGTACAGAATATTGAGAAAACTCATTTGTTAAAGTTTACATTGATGCGTTTTTTGGATGGCGATGGGTCTGAACTTGCCGCGGTGGAAAATAGTAATTTGAGGACGATTGATGTGGCGCGCCGGACAATTTCGGCTCCGATTGCGCTAAACGTGGAGTCGATTTATGCTTCGAGAGGGGTAGTTGGGTTTGTGCAGCGTGATGAAGATGGCGAACATGTGGCAGGGTTGTGGCGAACGGGCATGAGCAAGCCGACGTTGTTGGGCGACTTGAGCTTGAACGGAGTGACAGATACGAAAATAGTGTTTGGGGAATTCGAAGGCAAGGGTTGGGTGGCGGTGACGATGGGCAGCAAGTGCCAATTGTATTTCGGCAATCTCGACCGGGTGGATCGGATTAGAGAGTTCCGCGAGGGCGGGAAACTTGAGTTGAAAGCTGGCGTCGAGAGTCTGTCGGTTTCGCCGGGTGGGCGTTTCCTGATGATTCGGTTTGCGGTCGGTGTGGAAGTAGTTGATATGGACAGTGGCAGGATTTTCCAAGAGATTGGAGAGGTGACGCATGGTACTTTGCGTTGGCTGGATGATTATATGTTGTACCAGAATATAGAGGCTGGGTTGATGGTAATGGATTTCGACGGGACGAACGAGCGGACGTTGTTGGTCGATAACAAAGATGTGGTGTTGATAGCGCCAGATAACCGTTGGATGTATTTCTTTGAGCGCAGCGAAGAGCAAGTTAAGTTGCGACGCTGGCAGATACTATATTAGTTATTGAAGATTAGTTCTTAGCCTTGGCCAGTGAGCCAATTCCAGATGCTTTCGAAGAAAGTGGGCGGGTTGCTGGGCAGGTCGACTTGGGTGACCGGCGGTTCGTCGCCAGGGCCAGGCATGGGTGTGGTAGCTCCGCGGGGGTCGGGGCTGACTTGTTCGGCGGTGACGAGTAAACGGCTGCGAGCGGTGCCGATGGGGACGCAAGTGATGAGGGTGAGTACTGGGACTTCGGTGTCGTAGATGAGGGCTTGAACGTCGGTGGGGGCGACTACCTGCTTGCGAGTAACGGCATAAGTGTAGCGTTTGCCTTCGTAGTTGACGTAGATGAGGTCTTTTTCTTCCAGGCGTTCGAGGCCGGAGAAAATGAATTTGAAGTCGCTTTGGGTGTAGATGTCGCTGGCGGAGTGGCCGGATATGACGAGGTTGCCGATTTCTCCAGGCAGGGCGTTGGCTCCTGGGATGGAAAAATGGGCAACACCGTAATGCATGGCAGCGTTGATGCTGGCTTGGTCGTTGGGGATGCTAAATGCGACAGGGACGCGGACGCTGAGTTTGGGAATAAGAAGGAGTGGGGCGGGTCCGACGTTGGATGTGACGGTAGGGTCGATTTCGGAGATTTCGGCGGGTTTGATATTCCCTGGCGAGATATAGGCCATGACCGGGGCGATGAGGTTGCGGTTGTATTGGAGAAAGAGGACGATAAGTATAATCGATAAACCAACTAAGAGGGGGATGAAGTGGCGGCTCTTCCTGACTTTTTCGGCGCTGCCGGTGGCGCGTTCGCGGATGTCTTCGCGCATTTGCTGGGCCTTGGTCAGCGGTTTGTGGACTTTGGAGTGTTCGTGCTCGAGATGCTCTTTGAGTTTCTCGGTTTCTTCTTTATCTTTGGCGGTCTTTTCCTTCTCGGTGCGGGCAAAATTGGTGGCGGCTTTGTTGTAGTATTCGTGGTAGTATTTCTGGTAATAATTAGCCCAAGCGGCGTGGTATTGTTGGAGGGTGGCGGTGTCGTTCTGTGTTTGCTGGCTGACAGCTGGCATGTTGCGCCTCTGTTGTTGCGCATTGAAGCGTTGAATGGCTTGGGATTTCTGGGCGGCTTGAGATTGTGTGAGTTTGGGAGCGGGAGCTGGTTTTTGCTCGACAAAAGCGGGGGACGAAGTGCGTCCATAAGCAGACAAAACTTTTTCGCGTGCTAGACGAACTAGAGCTTCGTGTTGCTGGTTTTGGTTATTCCCACCAGAAGACTGACTCATATGCTTATTGTATCATATGGCAGGGTTGTGGGTTGGTTTGAAATATTTAGTAATTGTGGTAGAGTTAGGCTATGGAAAACAAGCGGGTGCCATTGGCGGAGCGGATGCGGCCGCGGCGGTTGGAAGAGGTGTTGGGACAAGATAAGGTAGTGGGGCCGGGGCGGATTTTGACGCGAATCGTAGAGGAGCGCGAGCCGGTCAATGTGATTTTTTGGGGTCCGCCGGGGACAGGCAAGACCACTCTAGCGCGGATTATGGCGAAGGAGTTTGAGGCGGAATTTGTGGAGATGTCGGCGGTGACTTCTGGCAAAAAAGATGTGGAACGAGTGGTGGAGCTGGCGCGGCAAAATTGGAACTTGGGCGTGCGCACGGTTTTGTTTGTGGATGAGATTCATCGGTTCAATAAGGCGCAGCAAGATGCGTTTTTGCCGCATGTGGAGTCTGGCCTGATTACTTTGATTGGAGCGACGACGGAGAATCCGAGTTTTGAGATTATTTCGCCGCTGTTGTCGCGGTCGCGGGTAGTGGTGCTGGAGGGTTTGACGCCGGAAGCGATTGTGCAAGTTCTGGAGCGGGCGGTGGCGGAATTGAAGGTGAAGTCGCGAGTAGATAGTGTAGCTTTGAAATATATTGCAGAGTTGTCGGGTGGTGATGCACGGTCGGCGCTTGGGGTATTGGAGTTGGCCCTTAGTCTTGCGAAGAAAGTGACTATTGAAGTGGTGAAATCGGCGGCGGGGCGCAAGGTGCCCGGTTACGATAAGAAGGGCGACAACCATTATGATAATATCTCGGCATTTATTAAGTCGATGCGGGGTGGGGATGATAATGCGGCCTTGTATTATCTAGCGCGGATGGTGGAAGCAGGCGAAGACCCGAAGTTTATCGCGCGCAGAATGGTAATATTCGCGTCTGAGGATATTGGTCTAGCTGGGAACGGGGCGCTGGGGTTGGCACTCAATGCTTTTATGGCGGTGGAACGAGTAGGGATGCCAGAGAGCGGGATTATTCTGTCGCATGTGGTGGTGGCTTTGTGTCGGAGCAAGAAATCGCGCGAGACCTATGATGCATGGTATGAGGCGCAGGCGCTGGCGCATCAATCAATGGGGTTGCCGGTGCCGATTTGGCTGCGGAATGCGCCAACGAAGATGATGAAAGAGATGGGTTTCGGCAAGGGGCAAAAATGGGAAGCTGGCTTCCACCTGGACAAGAATTATTTGCCGGACGATATCGCTGATAGAGACTTTTTTGGGAGGAATGAGAAATGAAATATATCGAGTTTCGAGCGACAGAATCGTGGCCGTTTCATGTTTCGGCGGGTGGTGTGGTTTATCGCGAGGGGGATGATGGTTTGGAATTGTTGGTTTTGTACAGAGAGGTGAAAGGTGGAAGACAGTATCATTTACCGAAAGGTACTCTGCAGCACGATGAATCGTTGGAGTCTTGCGCACATCGCGAAGTCATTGAAGAGTCCGGTTACGACGGGGAGATTACTGGTTATTTGGGGGCGATTTATGGCGAATTTGAGCATAAAGGGATTTTGTATGACAAGGTGATTCACTACTTTGCTATACATAGTACTGGACAGGTTAGCGAGCATGACAGCGAACACGATGGAGTTGAGTGGATGGGTGCGTTGGAGGCGATGTGTTTGCTTGAGGAAACTGCTGGTGTGAAACGTGAATATTTGATAATCGAGCGTCTGGCACGGCAATTGTAGTACAATTACTCTTGTATGTTGATATTTCGGTATGGGACCATGCACAGCGGCAAGACGACTGATTTGGTGCAGGAGATTTATAATCTGGAACGGGTGGGCAAAAATGTGGGGCTTTATAAACCGAGAGTTGATACGAAGGGCGGAAATACGATAGTTAGTCAACTGGGGTATGCTCGGGAATGCGACGGTGTGATTGAAAGATTGCGGGATTGGTTACCGGAGATGCGTACGAAAGACTATGTTTTCGTAGACGAGGCACAATTTATGCCGGCGCGAGATATAGATATGCTGGCTCAGCTTGGAGTGGAAACGACAGTGATTTGTTATGGGATTCGTTGTGATGGATTTCAAAATCCATGGAAAGGGTCGGCGAGATTATTGCAGATTGCGGACAGGCTGGAGGAGTTTGAGTCGTATTGCGAGGTATGCGGGGGGAAGGCGTCGCGCAATACGCGGTTTATTAACGGTGTCCTGCAGACTGCGGGCCAGCAGGATTGTATTGAGAACTTTGATGATATTTCGTATAAATGTGTCTGTACGAAGTGCTGGTTTGAGTTGAAAAAGTCGAGCTCGAAGTCGGCTTGAAGTCTTGTACGGTTGATTCTATGACCAGAGGTTTCGTTGGTCGAGCTGAGTCACTTCGGTGTTTTTGATGCCGAAGTAGCGATTCTTGAAAGCGGTCCACATTTGTTCGTTGTTGTAGCCGCCGAGGCGCATTTGGATGGCCCAGATGGTAATTTCATGGGAGAAGATGTAAGTAGTGTTGTTCCCTCCTAGGGGACGGATTTGGTCGATGGCGCGGTCGACACGTTCGAGGAATTGAGAGTAGGACTCAGCTTCTGGCCCGTCTATATACTTGGGGTCGTCGCGGTCGTAATAGCGGCGGCGGGCGTAGCGGCGTTCGGGGTACGAGTTGCTGTCTAGCCTCGAGAGATCGAGATAATGGAACTCCGCTAGTTCTTGCCAAATCTCAATATGTTTATTGAACTTGTTGGCCAGCGGTTCAGCGGTTTGGATGGCGCGAATCAGAGGAGATGAAATGATAAAATTAGGTTCTTTGGTGATTTGTTCAGCGAGAGAGTAAGCTTGTCCGATGCCGAGGTTGCTCAAGGGTACGTCGATGGGATCATCGTCGGTGAGCTCGCCTGCGTTGGCGGTGCTTTCGGCGTGTCGAACAAGATATATTGGCATGTAATTCTCCCTACCCTCGGGGTGGTTCCCCTTCTGGCTCATCTAAGAGCTTTTTTGACTTAATTTCGTAACGCTTGCCGTTGACTGGGCTAATGAAATAATCTTCGCTGAGCAGGTTGACGAACATGGTGAGGTCGCGCTGATCCATAATGATGAGTTTGCCGTTATCGTCGGTCATGAGGTCGAGGGCCATTTCGTCGGCGTAGTCGATGAGCTGCTGTTTGGTCATTTCGAATTCGTCGAATTGCTCAAGTTTTTTGATGAGAGGTTTCTTGTCGAGCAGAAGGGCGTCGAGGGTGAGGCCCTCTGGTAGAGAAAGGTCGTATTTCGCTGTGAGTTCTTTGGCTTTGGCATCGGCGATGGACTGGAGCTTTTGGTTGTATTCGAAGAGCTTTTCGAATTTTCCCTGGTCGAAAATGGCGATATTACCGTCGATGATAGCAACTTCGTTTTTGTCTGGGATGCGGATGGCGATGTCAGCGGCGAATGGCTCGAAACTCTCGCCTTTGAGTTCCCATGAGACTTTGCCTTTGAGGAAATTACTGGCGGCGATGTTTTTGGCGATATAGAAAGTGCGGGTTTCGCCGGAATCAGAGTCAAGGTAGATGAAACGAGCAACGATGCCTTTGATGAGCTTGAATTCATATTCGTTATCGGAGAAGTAGGGTAAGTCTTTGTAAGTATGCTCGATTAGGTGTATGAGAGAGCTGGCACGCTCGACTTTGTCTAAGTCGCAACGAAAAACGGTTTTGTCGTCGGTGGATTCGCCATATTCGCGCATCTCGAGACCGCGGTCGGCTTCCTCGTTGACGTAGTTGACGGCTTCGAGCAAGAAGAGCGAGCGAACTGAGTTGGTCAGGGATTCGCTGTAACGCACCTTGTAGGGCGTGTAATTTTTGTTGAAGAGAAAAAGTTCAATCGTGACGTTGTTTTTGATAGCTTCCATCTGGTTGGCCCAGTTGAAGATGTCGAATTCTGTATTAGTTTCCAATGTAACCTCCTAGTTTACCCGATAATTTTATCATGTTTCCGCCTATAATGTCTCGCCGTCACGGGCGCGATTTGCCCAGGCGTCAGCCAGTTCGTTTTGGACGTTTCCGACGTGGCCGCGGGTCCAAATCAGCTTGGCCTGGCTGTCTCGATAGAGCTTGTAAACGGCTTGAACTAGTTCGAGGTTTTGGATTTCGCCTTTACTGGACTTCTTCCAGCCTTTGGCTTCCCAGCCTGGCGCCCACTTGGTAAGGACGTTAATCCAAAACTCTGAGTCTGTAGTGATAGTACAGGGTTCGCCTTTGGCAAGTTTGAGAGCGGCTTCGATAGCGCGGGCTTCCATGCGGATATTAGTGGAGTTTTCTTCCCTGCCGATGGCAACTGGCATGTCGTTTTCGATGACGGCCCAACCGCCAAGTCCGGGATTGGGGATTGCGCTGCCGTCGGTCCAGAAATGACGCATTATTTCACTAGCTTCCCGATATGTTCGCCGAGTTCGGTCGGTAGTACGACGATAGTCTTTTGCGATGGAGCAGTAGAAATCTTTTCGAGGGTCTGGAGGGTGCGGACTTGGATGCCGCCAGGGGTTTTAGCTAAGAGGTGGGCAGCTTCGGAGACGGCTTGGGCGGAGGCTTTTTCTCCCTCTGCAACAATAATGGCGGCGCGGCGTTCACGCTCGGCTTCAGCCTGTTTAGCCATGGCGCGTTTCATGTCGGTGGGGAGTTCGATGTTTTGGAGCTTGACGTTTTGGATGTCGATACCCCATTTATCGGTTTCCTTGTCTACGATTTCGCGGATTTGGGTGGAGATTTCCTCACGCTTGCTCAAGAGTTCGTCGAGTTCGAAGTTGCCGGTGATGTCGCGTAGGGCGGCTTGGGCAAAATTGGTGGTGGCATAGGTATAATTAGTCGTTTCGAGGATGGCCTTGGATGGATCGAGGACGCGGAAGTAAACTATCGCGTCAACGAGGACGGTGACATTATCCTTGGTAATTACTTCCTGTTTCGGCACGTCTATGGGGATGGTGCGGACGTCGACTTTGTCCACTGTCTGCAGGATTGGTATGACGATTTTGAGGCCTGGCTTGATGGTGCCGGTGTATTTGCCTAGTGTGAACACGATGCCCCGCTCGTATTGTTTGATGATTTTGATACCAGACAGAACCATGATGACCAAAAATATGACTACTACTGTGATGATGAAACCGATGAATTCTTCCATTATTACTCCTTTGGGAAAATTATAACATGGGAGGGCGTGGTATACTAAGCGTAAGGAATAAAAATGCAGCATAAAAATGAGCTTAAACCAATTGAGAACGAGTCTGGCGTGACGGGCGAAGGGGAGATTAAAAAGCCGATAGACTTGTCGGCGATTTATCCGGAAGTGGAGGAGCGGGTTGACATCGAGTTGAAGCCGTATGACAAGATTGGCGGGTCGTTGCTGGCGGTTTTGATTTTGCAGGCGCTAGGCGCTATGGTGGCATTGTATTTCTCGGTGACCATGATTATGGAGCATACCGAAGCGGATAGAGTGGCGTTTACGCGCGAAACGACGGTGCTTGAAGTGCTGATGATGGTGACGATTACTTTCTTGGCGGTTGGTTTGTTGTTTTCGACGATTTTTGCGTTGGGGCGGAAACGGTTGGCAAAAGGTTTTATGCGCTTTACTTTGATGTTAACGACAATCGGCGTGATAGTGATGGGCGGTTGGAGCGTGTATGAAAATCTGATGGCAGAGCATTGCGTATCGCCAGAGCTGATTGGCTTTGTTGGGCAATACGTACCTCTAAATGAATACGAGGAGGTGGAGGATTGGGAGTGCGAGCTGGGCGGAATGGGGATAGCGGAGAATGTGTTTTTGACACTGTTGCCGACGTTTGGGTTGTTGATTTTGATTAGCATTCCGTGGACGTATTATGACCGAAGTGAACGGGTGCGCAGGACGTTTATAAGATAGAAAAACACAAGTGGTATTGACTTTTTCGCTCGAGTGTGCTATAATGAATAAGAGTTAGAGGTGGGGTTATTTTTTCTTGGGGACTAGGATAGAGGCGCGCCAGATGGGGTCGGGTTTTTGGCCAAGGAGAACAGCGATGGTGGCAGCGAGGTTGGTGAGGCTGAGATCGCGGGATTCGCGGACAGTGTAGTTCTTGGTGATATATTTGGGATTAGTATTATAGAAGACGCAAGGGACGGGATTGGTGGTGTGAGAGGTCTTCTGGTTCCCTTCGTCGTCGAGGAGCTCTTCGACGTTGCCGTGGTCAGCGGTAACAATCATTGTGCCTTCGAGCTCGTCGATGACTTCGCGGAGGCGCTTGAGCTGGATGTCGACGGCTTCGCAAGCCACGATGCCTGGTTCGAGTTCGCCGAAGTGGCCAACCATGTCGCCGTTGGCGAAGTTGACGCGGAGGAAGTCGTATTTGCCGGATTCGAGAGCGACAATCAAATCATCGCAAACTTCAGCAGCTTTCATCCAAGGACGAGTGTCGATTCTTTCAGTGTTGGGATCGGAGGATATTTCGACGTAGGTGTGCAGACTATCGTTGCCTATGTCGTTGTTGCCGTCAAAGTAATGGGTGATATGTCCGTATTTGACTGTTTCGCTGATGGCAAATTGAGAGAGGCCTTTTTCGATAAGGAAGTCGTTGAGCGTGTGGTCGATGACGGGCGGCGGAACAAGCGTGTGGGCGGGCACGTGGCGGTCGTCATCGTATTCCATGAGGCCAGCAAAGTAAATGTCTGGCCGATGACCGCGGTCGAAATATGGGAAATCATCGAAAGTGAAAGTTTCGGCGGCTTGGATGGAGCGGTCGGCGCGGAAATTGTAGTAGACGAGGGCGTCGCCGTCATTGATAGTGCCGATGGGCTGGCCGTTTTCAGCAATGACGAACGGTGCCAAGTATTGGTCATTGGCTGGGTCGTCTTCTTTGCGGCTAGTGAAAATCGCATCTTTGGGATTGGCGTATTGCTTGCCTTCTCCGCGGACGGAAGTGTGCCAACCGCGCTCGAGCATGCCCCAATCATTCTCGTAACGGTCCATCCAGATAACCATGCGGCCGCCACCAGAGGCGATTCGATAGTCTGGGTTGCCGAGGGATTTGATGAAATCGTCGAACATGTCGACGTATTTTTCGGCGGATTCAGGCGGGACGTCGCGGCCGTCCCAGAGAGCATGGACGCGGATGCGTTGGATGCCCTCTTTTTGAGCTTGCTTCATCATGGCAAAAAGGTCGTTGATGTTGGCGTGAACGTTGCCGTCAGAGAAAAGACCCATGAAGTGCAAAGTGGAATTGCGGGATTTGACGTAGTCGATGATTTCGTGCCAGGTAGGAGTGTTGAATACTTCGCCGTTTTTGAAGGCGTCTAGAACCTTGGAGGGACCTTGCGCGATAATCTGACCGGCGCCAATGGCGTTGTGTCCTACTTCTGAGTTGCCCATGTCGCCTTTGGTGATGCCGACAGCTTCGCCTGCGGCTTTGAGTGAGACAGTGGGATGGTTGGCGGTGAGATCGGTTAGGGTTTCGAGGTGGGCCGAGGTAACGGCGTTACCTGGACCTGGGTCGGCAATACCTATGCCGTCCATAATGACGAGGAGAAGTGGTTTTTTGCTCATGCTTACATTGTAACATGCTTAATGCGAAAAAATGAGATGCTATTTGCGTTGGATGCCGTTTTCGGTAACGATAATATCGGCGGATATATCATGTTGCTCGGTGATGAGATTTGGGACTCCTTGGAGCGAAAAAGCGACGATAATCTTGGTAGTCGAGGCTTGTTCGAGGTATATATCGTAGTGTCCGCCTCCGCGTCCGAGGCGGATGAAAGTCTTGGGGTCGTAAGCCATGCAGGGGATGATGATTAGATTGATGTCTTCCGGCTTAGCTGGTACGGTGTCGCGGACCATTTCCATGACTCCTTCCGAATCGATGAACGGCAGGTAGACGGCTTTGCCGTCGCTGGTAGCTCTAGTGATGAAATCTTGGATTTGTGGCTCGGTGGCGAATGGGCTATAAGCGGCGATGGTCTGGGCGGATTGGTATTCTGGGAGCGATGAAAGCGAGTCGACGATTTTTTGGCTAAATTCGGCGATGAGGGTTGGGGGGAGTTGTTTGAGACGGTGAGTGATATCGGCGCGAATAGTATCTTTATCCATGAGCCTAGTATATCGTACTTTGCGCGAAAAGCTGTTATAATTGTGGGCGAGTCGGGGTGTGGCGCAGTTGGTAGCGCGCAGCGTTCGGGACGCTGAGGTCGCCTGTTCAAGTCAGGTCACCCCGACCATTATGTCGTCACTCAAACAGACGACTTCAATAGACCCAGAAGGATCTCCGCCCTCGGAGATTTTTTCAATACACAATAGTGTATTGAGTAGTTTCGGAGTTTGACGCTTATAACAGAGGCCGTTACTGACGGGCGTAAGGGGCGCGCCCGATTTCACTCCCGACAGGTAGCGACCATGGTTACAATTTCGTGCTATAATTTTAGAGTCAAAACTTAATAATAAACTCAGGGCAGACCGCCTTGGGCTTCAAGAAAGAATTGTGGTTACAATCGCAAATTGGGTTTCTTGAAGCCTGAGTTGTTAAGTTTTGACGAACTGACTGTAGTCGCTATTTCTTTTTAGCGATTACTTTCAAGAAAGGTTCGTCAAAACAATGGCACTAAACTCATCACTCCATTCTGCAAAGAAGGCTCGTTATGACGAGTTTTATACGCAGCTTCCCGATATCGAACGCGAGTTGCGCCATTATTCTGACCAGCTTCACGGCAAAGTTGTTCTTTGCAATTGTGATGACCCATTTGAGAGCAATTTTTTCAAGTTCTTTGCGATGAACTTCAATCAACTTAGGTTGAAAAAGTTGATTGCAACCTGTTATTATCCCAGTCCTGTTGCCGGCAAACAGTTGGCGCTTTTTGATATTGAGCCACCACTCAAAAAAGGTATGAACAAAGATACGAAAGCTGCATATAAGATCGAAATCAAGGAAGTCAAAGACGAGGACGGTAGTGGCAGCACCAATCTCGCCGACGTAGAGCATCTACTCAAGCATTCTGGGAATGTCCTAACTCTCCTGCGAGGAGATGGCGACTTCAGAAGTGATGAATGCGTAGAACTTCTCAAAGAATCCGATATCGTCGTAACGAACCCGCCATTTTCACTATTCCGCGAATATATAGCTCAATTATTCGAACACGATAAGAAGTTTGTGATTATCGGCAGCAAGAATGCTATCACTTATAAAGAAATCTTCATGCTCATCAAGGAAAATAAATTGTGGTTAGGATATGGGTTCAAGGCAGGCAATGCGTATTTTGCTGTGCCAAATCCGCGAGAGTTTGCAAACGGCGTTTATGATGAGAAAACCGGACTTGTAAAGTTTCGCAATCTTGGCTGGTACACGAATATGACCGTTGATCGTTCGGAAGACCCTATTACCCCATACATAAAATATGAAGATGGTGTAAAGCAAGGGCTATATCCAAAATATGACAATTATGACGCTATCGAAGTAAGTAAGATAGCAGAGATACCAGTGGACTATGACGGCGTTATGGGCGTACCAATCACTTTTCTCGATAAGTGGGTACCGAATAGCGGGATAGAGATAGTAAAATTCCGCAAAGGCGATGACGATAAAGATCTGGTTTATACTGAATTAGACAGACAGACAGACAGACAGACAGACAGACAGACAGACAGACAGACAGACAGACAGACAGACAGACAGACAGACGATTCAGCCATATTTCAGAATACTCATACGCTATCGTCGGGTCGAACCGAGGAATTGACCAAGATGAGAGCGGATACTATGGAAGAAGCACGTATATCAATGGCAAGGAGACCTTCAAGCGGCTGTTTGTCGAGCGAATTCGAGATACTAGGGATAGCAAATTCGGCGCGTTGGATAGGGCACAAACTTCTGACGGTAATCGATGGCAAAAAGACTTACAACAGAATAATCATCAAGAGAAAGGAGTGTAAATGAAAATTGAACTTAGACCAATCACGGTGCGCGAAGTAGTTGATGGCTACCAAGATAACGCCGAAGCCGGTGTGGTAGGATTTGGTGGTAAACTAGACATTCGCCCGCCATATCAGCGCGAATTCGTTTATGATGACAAGAAGCGTAACCTAGTTATCCAAACGATAATGCGAGGATATCCAAGTGCCGAGTTCCCACTAAACGTTATGTATTGGGCGAAGACAGACGACGACCATTATGAACTGATAGATGGTCAACAGCGGACAATTAGCTTCTGCCAATATCACAACAATGAGTTCTCAATCGACATTGATGGTATGCCGCAAAACTTCAGCAATCTCTCGCAGGAGAAAAAAGATTACTTCTTGAACTATAAGTTACAGGTTTATGTCTGTGAGGGTACACATGACGATAAAATAGAGTGGTTCAATATCATAAATGTGGCTGGTGAGCCTTTGACTCAGCAAGAGATATTGAATGCGAACTTTACTGGGGCATGGCTCTCAAGCGCCAAACTATATTTTATGAAAAGCAATTCGCCAGCGTATCTTCTCGCGAATAAGTATGTCGACATTGAGGCGAACCAAAGCCGTGGCAAAGGACTCGAAACAGCGATTTCTTGGGTGTCTGGCGGCAATGTCAAACAATATATGTCCGATCATCAGCAAGATGCAAACGCCGATGAGCTATGGACGCATTTCAAGACCGTCATTGAGTGGGTACAAGCAACCTTTACGACCTACCGAGCAAAGATGAAAGGTATAGATTGGGGCAGGTTGTATAATGAGTATCACGGAAATCAATACGAACCAGCGGTTGTCGAAGCGGAAGTAGCAAAACTTTACGCTAATGATGAGGTAGATAATCACAAAGGTGTTTATGAGTTTGTGCTGAAACCAGAGAAAACTTATGCAGATGAAAAACTACTGAGTAAGCGAACATTCTCAGAAACCGACCGAGAGACAAAATACGAACAACAAAACCACAAATGTGCTATCTGCGGGCAAGAAGTCGAACTTGAGAACATGCACGCCGACCACATAACTCCATGGAGTGATGGTGGCAAGACCACATTAGATAATTTACAAATGCTCTGCCGTGATTGCAACTTGCGCAAGTCAGCGCAAAAACTATAAGCAAACCTAATATTTTTTGAGTCCGCCTCGGATAGGACGACCAGTCAAGTGAGTTTTGCCTTCTAGCTTGCATAGAAGGCATCTTTATGGTAGAATAGTAGTATATTCCTGGTGTATGATGCGCGAGGGATTTTGTATCTTAGAATATTGCTCACTTACTCCTTACTGTAGACAGCTTGTACATACCAGTAAGGAGGTGATGTAAATGAAAAAAATAGTAAAGGTGATCTTATTTGTTGTATTGATTGTCTCTGTGTTCTTTGCTGCTAGGCTAATACCCAGAACTGGGATTGTGGCCGTAGAGGAGCAACACGAACAGAGCAGTGCAATCCAGGCGTATGAGATTATTAAGAGCTTCAAGATCTCGTCTCTAACGTATAGATATACGAACATCATGTATGACGAAAGTGCGAATTACATCGGTAATTTCAAAGTGCCGATGTCGCAAAAATATCTCGGCATTTGTTATGATGGCGTGATGGAGATTGGGATTGATGGGTCGAAGATAGAAGTATCGCAACTTGATGGTATTATTACCATTCGACTACCAGAGGTAGAGATTCTTGCGCATACTCCAGTCAATGACTCGATGAGGACATTATTTGATATCGACACGCTTTTTGTGAAGAATCATGTTTCTGACTTTGTTGATTTATTCAACTCTCAGCAGAAAGAGATGGAAGAGAAAGCTGTCGATATGGGGCTACTAGAACAAGCTGCTGCAAGTACAGAAGAGCAGCTAACTGGATTTCTGGACTCTATACCAGAGATTAAGAATAATTACACCATAGTTTTCGAGCAATAAATGGTATGTAGGCCGCTTGGGGTTTTACCGAGCGGCTTTTTCTTGTATTTTTTGTTTTGCGGCATAGAAAAGAACCTTGTGAAAGGTTCTTTATAGTAAGCGCGGGACTTGATGGGCCATCCTCAATAATTGCTTATTAGAGAATTGCTCACGCGGTCGAATACGCCTCCATGTTCCGCCGTCTGGGGATTCCTCGGGTTTGTCGGGATAGATAACCCTGACCCATTCTATACGGTTCGACACCTCTCCATTGACGGGATTGCGTCGCGAGTAATGAACGACTGCGCAGTTGCGGACTTCTCGACTTTTGTCGGCAGTTAGTTCGCGCCATTCTTGAGGAGTGAGACGTTCCAGATGGTAGCGAATTGCTTGGATGAACTCTCCGTGTGTGACGATAATCACTTTCTGTTTATTATGGTCGCGATGAAGAGTTGCTTGGAAGTCGCGCCAACGATTAATGACGACATCGATGATACTTTCGCCTCCGTTTAGTCGTGTGTACAAAGGCTCAAGTTCTTTCATGCGCGTGGTGTGCGGAAACTGTTCTCTTTGCTCTTGGCGCGTATGATAACCATATTCACCCCAACTACGTTCAACGATGCGGTCGTCGAGATACCAGCCGGTTTTTGGCTCTAGGCCTAGATGCCCTGCGGTTTCCATGGCGCGGGTATAAGTAGAAGCGTATCCTGCGTCGAATTGGTCTAGACCGTTCTTGCTTCAACCATTGTCCTGCGGCGACTGCTTGCTCAACTCCTTTCGGGGTGAGGCGTTGGTCGGCGTCGAGACGTTTCTTGACGGCAATATACTGTGCGGTATGTGGTATTTGCTTCTTGTCACGACCTTCGAACTCGTTTTGTTCGGAGTGGCCATGGCGGACAAATACTAAATCTATTGGCATACCCATTTAATGTGCACCCCCTTTCTGTAATATATTATAACATATTTTTCCATCTCTTGACATATTTGGTGAGTGTGTTGGTGTGTATGAGGAAACCATGCTATGATACTTATTAGTTTAAGGAGATTTGATGAACAATAATGTAGGTAAAAAGAAGCCAGCTAATAAAAAGAACGCATTGAATACGGTCAGGCTTTTTGTGTTTTGGCTTTTGATAATTTTGATGTTTTTTGCGATTGTAAATATTTTGTTTCCACCCAATACGACCGAAGAACGTGATTTGACGGACATTCTATTGCTGGCTGAACAGGAGAAGTTGGACCAAATCGTGGTGCGTGGGAATGATCTCAAAATTACTCCGCGTGCGGGCTTTGATCTGCCGGATATGACTTCGCGTAAAGATGGAGGGGGGACGTTGCAGGACCAGGGATTTGCGGATGTGATTGCTGAGGGCAAGGTGAGGGTGCGGATTGAGGACCCGACTAATGCGTGGGCGATTGTGGCAGACGCGGCGATTCTGATTGTGCCGACAGTATTGATTATTGGTGTGTTGATTTATATGATGAAGCAGACTCAGGGGATGAATAATCAAGCGATGGGTTTTGGGCGAGCGAAAGCGAAGGCATACACCGGCGACAAGAAAAAGATAACTTTTGAAGATGTAGCGGGAAATGAAACGGCGAAGCAGGATTTGTCGGAAGTGGTTGATTTCTTGAAGAAACCGAAGAAGTACGAGGCGCTTGGGGCGAAGATTCCGCGCGGCGTGTTGCTAGCGGGCGATCCGGGTACGGGTAAAACTTTGATGGCGCGGGCGGTGGCTGGTGAGGCGGGTGTGCCGTTTTTCTCGATTAGCGGGTCGGAGTTCGCAGAAATGTTTGTGGGTGTGGGCGCGAGTCGTGTGCGTGATTTGTTTAGCAAGGCGAAACGCAATGCCCCGTCGATTATCTTTATCGATGAGATTGATGCGGTAGCACATAAGCGCGGGCGGGGCGGGGCGGGGCGCGAAGACGAAC
>Ga0123356_10001808_pt1 | contig 23304 bp, 17 predicted proteins | sample TergutEmb28metaG_2_FD_92546 | JGI IMG/M metagenome (GOLD analysis project Ga0123356, IMG submission 92546) | Embiratermes neotenicus P3 segment gut microbial communities from Petit-Saut dam, French Guiana - Emb289 P3 | ecosystem: Host-associated > Arthropoda: Insects > Digestive system > Gut ...
GTTAAACATTGAGTCGGGCCTTGCAAAATATGCATATTCGAAGGCGCAGAAGGCCTGTTTGGGGTTTTCGATGGCTTGGATGCGTTCGAAACCGTTTTCAGAGGCGATAACTAGTTCACCAGGGTTTAGTTCAAAATCACGCACAAAGCGGTTCATATCTAAACTGACAGTTTCAGAGGAGAAGGCAAGGGTTTTATGTTCGGGGTCATGTCCAGCACAGAGGGGTTTTATTCCGTGAGAATCTTTAAAGGCGAAGAATTGTCCATTATCAGTTATACCCAAAACACTAAAAGCACCATCTAGACTGTCCATAACGAAGCGTGCGGCGGCTGCGAGATTGCCTTTGTGATTGATTAATCCTTGGAGCAGTTTGTGGCAGACAACATCAGAATCGCAGTTGTAGAGGAAATTTTGGAATTTTTCGCTCATTTCTTTTTTGAGCGAATTTGTGTTTACGATATTGCCATTGTATGAAACGGCGATGCTTATACCATCCGCGGATGCGGTGACAGGTTGGGTTCCGTGCACGATGGAGACATCATCGCATTTGCCTGAGGTAGTGTAGCGAACGTTACCGATACCGATTGAGCCAGGGAGGCGGGCAAACCACTCGTTTATGGCGTTGCTCTTGACTTTTGGCACCAGGTCTAAGTTCTTGTATGTATAGAATTGTCCGTTGTTGCGAGTGAGGAACCCGTGTGATTGGTGTCCTCGATGATTCTGAGCCCGGAGTCCCCAGTAAATGTAGGGGAAAACAGGTTGATTATCAAAGTTTATTGCCCCAAATATACCGCAGCCCGTGTTTTTGTCCCTTCTCAAGTTAAATACGCATGTAGATACAGGGGAGGTTTATCAATTTTTAGTACGGATTTAGGTAAAACCCCCCGTTAACGAAGATAAAAAGGCATCTCCAAAACTCAGAATAGGAAATAGAAGCCTCTTGATAATCAGGAGCATATACAGGTATACAGTGGCTTTGTATGCTAAATTCTGGGTCAGCGGCGTAGTCAACGGAAAAACACTATTCAGCCAACACTCTCAATGCCTGTAAAACAATTGTTTCCGCTATGGATGGCTAATCGACGAAAGTTTATCACCATAGCCTTTTTATGACCTCACTTGATGCCTAAAACAGGGCCTATCAATGAATGTCATTCCACCTGAAACTCAAAAGAACAGGATCATAAAGAAACCTTAAAGCGCATCAACCATACTATCGGCCTAACCCTCTGGCACGCAATCGGCGTCACATTGGTTTTTATAAGACGTAACAAGCTCTTCCACATCCTTTAATTCCACCCGGACACTATCTTTCAGAGTTTGCAAAAAAAGCTCCTCCCCCCACGCAATAGCCTGCGGACTAATACTTACAAGATCAACCTTATCATCATACCCACCAAGAGCCGAAAAAAGACCTAACCCAAAAGTGGCATCAGTCAAAGTCAACGCAAACCGCAAATTATCATTATAGTAAATTTTAAGCAACCCCTCCTGAAACTTGATAAGAAACTGCTCATGCGGTGCAGTTGTCAAAATTTTAGTCAATGTAGCATGCGTAAGTATCAACTCAACGGGAACCCCCTGGCCAAGCAAACGTTCAAACATCTGAACATACATCGGATGAAATATAGGTGAAACACCACTTACCTTCTTTGCACCTTTAAGCATCTGATTAAAGTTCTCATAAACTCTGCTTAAATCTGTTTCAGAAGAACAAATCAGATATGAATCGTTTAAGGCACCTATTTTCACCACAAGATTACTGGACAGAGGTTTAATATCATGATTTAACCAATATTCCCTAAATTTCTCGACTACAAAGATGTTTAGATACTGATTTTTGTAGATCTGCGCCTCCATGAGGCCCAAGGAGGTCAGCGCGTAAACTGCTCCACTTTTTGTTGTTAAGCTCTGCCTCTCGAACTCTTTTAAAACGTGAAGAATGCTCGTCTCTAATGCGTTAACGTCATCTTTCAACTCTGCAAGTTTCTTGTTTCCAGCCAATAAGCTGAGCAAGACCGCCAGTTTAATGTCTAACTTAGGAGATGTGGTAGAACTCAAAGTGACCATAAACTTATTAATACTCACTATATCTATATTAAGGCTTTGTATGGATGCTCACGAAAAGCAGTATTGCTTTTTTTTAGCAAACTTTAAATGCTGCCGCATAATACACTCCCAAGAGATGCGACAGGATGGTCCAATGCCCAAAATGCGGTCAAACACTCGCAGCACCACAAAAAGAAATAGACAACTACGTCTTTTACGTAGCAGTTTTCACGTGCACCCACTGCGGAAACAATTTTAAGGTCACCACCAAATCCACCAGATGAATCTGCCATTTTAACGCCCCATAAAGCGTTGCACACTCACCACGTTTAGCCCAATATTTTAAAATAAAACTCAAATCAAAACCATCCAGCCAAACAATTTAAAAAACAAGGCTCAAACCACCCACATCTAAAATACTCTGCAATAATACTCGAAACACCCCCCAAATACTTAAAAACAACTCACCGCACAATTGCTAAAAAATGGGAAAACAAAAACAATGGTACGTCAAATAAGCCGTATTCTAAGGCTACCACGAGTTTCCAACACACTTTATGCTAACCGGCAAAGTACCCCATGGGCTGTAGCCTTCTAAAACTGTTGGAATCGACCCCATAATAAAAACTTCAGAAGCCCGTACACAGTTAGTCGCCATACGGCGCAAATAATGCGAGACACAGCAGTTGCTGCCATTGCGCGGATTGTAAGTGGCAGAAATTCAAAAAAACTTTGCAATATAGTGTGAGTGGCTGGCGAAGACAGAGAGGTGCTATAACTATGATGTATATGAGCCTCCGCCAACCATACATGGGTAGGCTAACTAAGCAAACAAATTTCGGTATTTAAGCGTTCAGGGTTGCAGTCATAAATAAGAGGACGAGGTTGTGAGGGTTCACCCGCGTATGAACCCTGCCAACCAAGCACGAAAGGAAAAACAACATCTAAAATATAACGATAGTTTATATTTAAAACTAGCGTTAACTAACTTGTTAATGAGTCATGTGTGAGACTGGCGAGAAGACCCAGAAGAACCAGAGAAAAACCGCGCCAACACTACACGCAACGTATGACTTATTACCGTACTTTGCAGTTTTATGCCATAGCCTGAATTCTCACCAAAATTGCAGTATACGGAGCTGAAAATTATTTGACATATTTTATCTCAGGTTATTTGTTATACTCCGTAATGTTTGATTTTTATTCGCTAATTTTTATTTTCCACGCGCCAACTGTATCACAATTTTTCACTCACAATGTATATTACAATTATACTATCCAACGAAAATCTGAGTTGCAGAAAATAACACACGCTACACCCAATATTATAATCGACACACTATTAACAAAAACAAGTTAAAACTAATGCATATAAGTGTATAGTACAAAAACACGCAAGCAATTATGCCATAGTTATGCCATGTGTAAGGGGTTCTTTAACGGGCATGAAAAGCCCCTAAAAACGAAAAATGCGATAAAAAAGTCATAATCTGGCATAACAACGAAAAATTAAGGTTATTATTCGTATTAAAGTCTGACTATAGTTAAGACTAATCAATAAATCCAAAAGAAATTGCTGGCGAAAAACCTTTCACAGGTTTCCGCCAGCGAGGCGCGCGCCGGAAAAACCATCCTCTCCACATCAAAACTACAACAAGACACGCCGCAAATGCAAACACTAACGACGCATAGTAGTGTAGCCAGAATATGTTGGGATGACTGTTCCAAAACATCTATAGATCCATTTTATATTTAAGCCTAAGGTGTGGCTATTGAGATGTAACAAAATCATATATGCAGGCAACCCTCTTTGGACATGCGTAGCTCAAGACTAAGAGGCTCTTTTGGCTGGGGCAGCCTGAACCACACATTTCACCTGCTGCTCCAGCTTCAAATTCAATTCTTACAGAAATGCTAACACGGATCACCGTTGTTCCATATCCTCGCAAAAACACAACCAACACAACCATACACACTATGTTCCTTGTCATGAGTAAGGGCTATCGAAGGCTCATCTTATCGTGAGACCTCGAGCCGTCGCTAGCCGGACACGTGGGATAGACGGCCTGTGTCTATCAAACACGAAAACAACCGTCTTTGTAGTTAAGCCTAACTAAAGGTAATGGGCTGGCGAAAACCCAGGGATGTGACAGTATGTTTGAGCCTCCGCCAACCGAGATATAGGGGGGCTATATCAATCAGTTAAGCGCTATGTTATCTATTTAAGCCTAAGCTGTATCTAGCAAGTTACAACACTAAGCGAACCAATGCTTAAACTACACAACCTTGTGACGCAAAAAACGACAATAATACAAACTAAACACACACGATAACCCAAATGGCACAACAACTAACAGATGCACCAATACACCAAAATATACAGTTCATAGCATAAGCATAAAAGAAGATTAAAAAAGAAAAGATGGCTAGGGTTGCCATTTATCGATGATATATTTAGGGATCTCGCTACTGTCACGTGGTCCAACCAAGACTTTCCATCCCGACAATTCTTCGATTTCGCCGCTGATACGTGAGGCTTTGCCTGGACTAATGATTTTGCGGTGCTTGACTTTATCCTCGATTCCGCTGGTTTTTATAGCGTCTGCGATTTTCTCGGCTGTAAGTTTGCGTCCTGCAACTCCACTGTCGATGGCGCTGCCTTCTGCGTCGACGACGATTAGGTAGGCGTTTGTTTTGCTACTCTCGATGTCTGAGGCGACTGTGTAGTACGTTAAGGCAAAGTTGCTGGTGAACATCACTGGACTGTTCTCGTCGGGGTTACCGAAGACCTTGAGGCCGGGTGCAACTGCAACTGGCTTGCGTGGGTCAGTGTAGATGTTTTGTCTTAGTACTGCGAGTGGGAGTAGGCTCCATCCATCGTTTCCATGCATGATGATGGTATCTGCGTAGCGAGCAATTAACATAGATGCGAGGTATGATTCGCGCCATTTGATGAGGTCGTCGGCTGTTTCATCCTTATTTAGCCATGCAACCATTGGTATACCTAGTAAGGGCAGGCCTGCGAGTTCTTCGCCGCCTTTGGTGGCTGCACGTCGTAACATGGTGAAATTGTTGAGTGTGTCGGCTAGGCCTTCGTTGGGGAAGGTTCCGGGGTCTAGGACAACGTCTTTGACGCCGTAATTTTGTAGAGTCTTCGCTAAGCTGATAAGTTCGTTTAGGTCATTTGGTGCTGAGGCAACAAGTGGTGCGTCATACATAATTGCAAGCTCCGCCATTTCTTTCCAGTTGCGATTGGTTGCTGCATAGAGTAGCGGACGTGCTTTTGGTACCACCAGTAGACCTGCTTCGGCTATGGTTGGGTTAAGTGTACACAGTATCAGGGGCAGTTTTGTGGTTTCGCTGATTTTTTTGACACATGCTTTGAATTTATTTGCATCATTGGAGGTGCATCGGACTGCTATCAAATCAAGTTGGAGTATGTTGCCGATGTATTCGTATTTGAAGTTGTCAGTTTTTTGTACACGGGTAACGACTTCGTTCTCGGGCATTTCGTCGGTTACATCGATAGCGATGGCTGTTGGGTTTTTGTAGGTGAATTCGTGACGGTACATGACGAGTTTGCCGCCGATTTTCTTGGCTTTGTCGCCTACACCGATGGTGACTTCTTTAACCGCGGGTTTGAGGAGTTCTTTTAGAATTGCGTATTGTTTTGCGTATTCAGGTTTTAGTAGCGGTTTGCAACTATCGAGTTCGATTTCGCGGTTGACAATTTTTGTGGCGAACGCCATACAGTTGTCTTGGCCGCATTCTTTGCAGTTAGTTTTGGGTAAGTTTTTGTAGATAGCGATAGGGCTGAGTTCTTTTAATCCGCCTTTCTTTTTTTCTGTCATATCTGTCAATCTCCTAAGCTTTCATCTGGACCCAATCGACATATTTGGATGGGTCCACTTTTTTGTTAGCTGTCAGGTAGTTGGTTACGTCTTTTAGCGTTTTAACGGCTGCGGGGTGCATCATCATGAATAGGTCGACGCCTGCAAGGAGCAAGGTTAGTGCGGTTGTAACTTCCCAGAGTGGCCCTCTTAGTTCACGTGGTTCCCATTCCGCAGACATTTTAAGCCATGCTTCACGGGCTGCCCAAGCGTTGGTTGTGCCGCTGCTCATGGGGTGTGCGAGTTCTTGGTCACCCATTAATCCGCCAATGCGTGCGCGTTCCATGTTTGTGAATGCGTAGTCCAAACCATATCCTAGTGCGGCGGTTGTTAAGTCCATGACGATGTCTTCGCGACTTAGGTTGTCGTAGAGACGTCTGTTGAGTTCGCGGGCTAGGTTGAGATCCATGGGTGTGAATGAGAGGACTGCGTGACCTGCGTTTTTGATGAATTTTGAGCATTTGTCAACATCCATATCGAGCGTGACTGAACTGATGAGGAATCGTTCACCGGGGAACTGAGTGCATACTTCTTCGAATAGTGCAGTGTCTTTAACTGGGTCTCCGCATCCACCGATGATCAATGGTACATCCACGGCTTGGAGAACTTTTTCGATTGTTTTACAGGCTTCCTTGGGTGGTGCGTCTTTGAGCAGGGGGTCGACGCTGATGAGGTGCATTGTAACCATGTCTGCACCGAATTTGTCGACTGCAAGTTTTGCCCATGCCGCTGGGTCGCCGACGACGTCTTTAACATGCATCTTTACTGCTTTGGACAGGGGAACCTCCATGTCGAAAACGTCTAGGGTGACGATTGGCTTGTTTGGGACTACGTTTTCGAAAGTGTAGAAAGCAGGAGATAGCTCTCCACCGATTGTGATTGATCTTCCACGTGTACCACCTTCGCTCTTGGTTGCGCCGAGCTTAACAGTGCTGATTTTGTTGGGGTACTTCTCGATTGGAGGGAGGAAAGGTGTGGACAGCAAACTCGCTGGTTTGCTGGCTGCTGTGCCTGGAAGCTTGAGTCCTGACAGGACTTGTGCTGCCATGCCCCGTTCGAAAAGAATTTCGAGTTCTTTAGCATCTATCTCGAAGTCTTCTAATTCGATCTGCTGGAATTTGGCAAGCGCTGCCAAGATATCGTCGCTTAACTGCAGTCCGTCATTGTCCTTTTTTTTATCGGTGTCGTGGTGAGTCGTAGAGATCACCGTTTGTCTTTGTCTTTGACGGTTTGGATGATGACTTTGTTGGCGTAGATTTTTGCGTCTTTGAGGATTATCTTAAATCCGCCGGCCATGATTGGCAATGAGCCTGCTGTTGCAACGGGCATCATAGTGCCTGCTGCTTCCTCGTTAACGGTGACTGCACTGGTTTCGGCTGCGGGGGTTTCGGTTTCCCAGTTTGCTACTACGGGGTGATTTTTGGCTTTGAGGAATGCTTTTAGGTCGTCAATGTTTTTGGCGTCTTCTTCTGTTGCGATTTTGTCAACCAGGTCTTTGGGGATGAAGTCTTTGACTTTCTCTTTGACTTCTTTGGGTACCCAAACGATGCGGTTCCATCCGCCGTCTGCTGCGAAGAATTTGGCACTTCGCATGTATTCAATGGACATTCCGTGGAAGCCGTCAATTTGGCGTCCGCCTGCTGCAGAGTCAGCTATAGTACTAAATGGCAATCCATTAACGGTTGCGCCTTTAAAGTTTCTTTGCACGACTGCTAACCCGTCAACTTCTGGGACGTAGAAGGTAACTGCTTCGAAGCATCCGCAACTGGTGTGGGGGTGGTCAAATGCTGTGTAGAGCCAGACTTGGTTGACTTCGCCCATGCTCCGTGTTTTTGCGGCGTCGTTGATGCCGCTGAATTCGCCTTTTTCTTCGTTTACAATCTCGCCTCTTGGAATTGCGAATACGGGTCCTTTGGGGTCGATGCTTGCTGAGGCTTTACCGTCGAACCAACTGATGGCTCCGCAGTTGCTGTATCTTTGGGGTGTGATGACGCAGACGTGGCTTGGAGCAAATGATTGACAGAGTGCGCATCCGTAGAATGTTTCGACTTCTGAGTCTTTGAGACCTCTGGCTTTTGCATCCCGTGCTTCGTATGCTACGATTGCTTCAGGAGTCATTTGGTCAAGTTTTGCAGGGTCTGTAATGAAGGTAACCTGTAGTTTTTCGACGATGGGTAACGCACTTTTGAATAATCGGTAGAGAACTCTTCCGATTGGCTCAAAACTGTTTAGACCTTTATGGAAGGATTTTTTGCCGATGCGTAGCCAGATGTCATAGCGTTGGTTTAGGTGCATGAAACCTTCGATATAGTTCAGGTAGCCGTGAATACGCCTTTCTAGAACACCTTCGAGGCCTGCATCGAGTTTTGCGCCGGCTGCTTCAATGAGTATGCCAAATGGGTATTTGCCGCCTTCTTTTAGGTCTTTTAAGTCTGGACCGACGATGGTTATTTTGCCATCTTCGATTTCATTCATGGGTTTTACTTTTGCCAGTTCAAACTTTTGTTTGATTTCTGGTCCGCCAAGTTCGACTTGCATATCGTTCTTGCGGATACGTTCGCCTTCGTAGATCACGCCGACTTCTACAGGTATATCTTTAAACATTGACATTTTAATTTCCTCCTTCATTAAATTTTGAGGTCATTACTTTGAGGTTTGCAGCCCAATCGTCTAGGCTTGCATTGGGGAAGCTCCAGCTTGCATGTACATGGTACATGTTGTCAAGAGTCATTGTTTTGAGGTCTGGTGCAAAGTGTTTGAGTCCCGACAAAATTAGGGCCTCCATGTAGTAGGGCATACCGACATACATAACTAGGTCAGGGTGGCCTTTGCCGTCCAGGCCCATCCAGGTTGGGTCGCTGACGCGTTGGCTGATTTCCATTGCATTCCAGAAAGCCGCGGGAGTGTAGTCGCGTTTTATGAATTCACCGATAATATGAGCCGTTGTAACGACTGGAACTTTGGAGGCTTTTGCGAAGTCAATGATGTATTCGATTGCTTGTCGGCCGTCCATCCAACGTTCAGTAACGTTGCTCCCCACTATAAGGAGGGGATGTTGGGCTCTTTTGATCATTGCGACTGCTATCTCGGGTTTTTGGATTGGGTTTGCTTTTTTAGTTGCTGCAATTTCTGCACATTGCCATGGTTCACAGGACATATTTTTTCTCCTCCATCACTCACTTCATTTTGCGGACCATTCTCGGTAAGAGTGTTGGGTCCGGAATTGATGTTTCTTTCCAGTTGTTTGCTTCAAGAATGGGGGTAATTTCATCTTTCATTGTAATGGGTACATCGGCTAGTGTTCTAACGTAGAGGTGGATGTCGTTTGGCATTACGCCCATGTATCGTTTGTGCAGGTCGATGTAGTGGCTAAGTTTTCCAGCGCGACCTTTCCAGGTGTCATTTGGTCTCATGCACAGTTTTGCGATTTGAACGATACATTCTTCTTTGGTTTCTGCGACGTTGAAGAGGTGTTCTGGTGTTGGACCAACGTTGACAGTTTCACCGGTGCGTGCATCAAGTACATTCCAGTTGGATGGATCTTCTTTTCTGCCAAGAAGCATGCGTCGGTATTTGCTGCCGTGTGGGCCGACGACAACTGGAACACCTAAGCGCCAAAAGCCTGCACCGATTGCTGCGGCTTTTTGGCTGTATGCGCCCCAAGCTAAACCGACTGCTCCGAGTCGGTTGTGGATGTAGTCTGCGATTTCCTCATAGTTGCCTCTTAGACTACGTTTTGCAAAGATGTTTGCTACTTTTATAGCCGCACCTGCAATGTGGCTGTTGGCAACACATGAGCCGACGTTACATACGCCTCCGGCTTCAAATCCACCGGGAAATTCTTCCCAGATGGTTTTGCCTTCTTCGTTGCGGTAGCTGCCTGCTGCCATGGCGCTGCATCCGGATAGGACAACGATGTATCGTCTGCTTGCAAATTCGCGGGCTATGTCATAGACATCTTTGCTGCCTTTTGGGAAATTGCTGCATCCGACAATAGCGACGATGCCAGGGATTTCGCCAAGTACGATGGGGCTGCCGACGTTGCGGATTTCCGTGTCTTGGATTGCACCTCTGCCGCTACGGCACAGGTTGTTCTCTGCGTACATCGATTTTTCGCCTGCTTTAACTATGAGGCTGTGTATCACGATTTTCTGTGGGCAGGATTTTTCGCATCTGCCGCAGCCGATACATACTTCGTAGAGGTCGGTTAGTTTGGACAGGTCGCCTGCTGCTGCTGCTTTCATTGCTACGGGGATTGTGAAGTCCTGTGGGCAGTTGCGTTGGCAAGTCTTGCATTGTGTGCAGGTCTTTGCGATCGCAATCACTTCATCTGCGCTTGGGAGAGCATCTTTGCGTTTGCGGATGGGAGCAACGGCTTGTGCAACGCGAACTGCTACTTCGCCGACTTTTTCTGGATCAAGGATTAGCACACCAGACACTTTACCGCTGACGAGATCTTCAACAATTGCGTCTGTTGAGTCGTCTGTGCGGTTCTTGAAGCCAACGCAGTTTTTCTCGGAGGCTGCGATGACGGGTGCGTTAACTTTTGCCGCTTCTTCAGCGACGTCGGTTCGGATACATTGTTCATCTAGTACGACTACGTCTGCTAAGCCTGCACGGATGAAGCGGAGTTCCCAACTGATTGGGCCAACAATTCTGGCACGGGTGTAGTATCGTGTCATGTCGTGTGAAGTGCAGCATAAACCGACTACTTCGATGTTGTCGTCAACTTTCTTTTCTTTTGCATAATCGATAATTCCAACGGATGGAACAACGTTATGGCCGATACACATGATAACTGGTTTAGCGCGCTCAACGCTTGCAATACCGAGTTTTACCAGTGGCGCTTCAGGATCAGCTTTTGGATAACCTAGAGTAGAAATCTGGGCAATATCGCCGACTTCCATACCAACGTGATCACACATACCAACGTGGAAGGCCTTTGATTCAAAATCTAGGGCATTTGATTCTTGACCTGTGTGGGCTACTGCAAGAATCTGGGTAATTTGCTCTTCAACATACGCTAAAACGTCATCTAAGTCACCGAGTGTTTCGGGTTTGACACCGGTTACAAGACGTGTGATTGGTGCTTCCACTTTAATGTTTAAGCCGCCGATGTCTATGGGGTATCTGCGACCGTACTTCTCGATTAGGTGGTGGATCAAATGCCTTGAGTGTGCTGAGTGACATGCCGCACCGATAGCGCATGCAATCATAACGATACGGGACGATTGAGCTGCGATGTCTAAGCCGCATGCACCACGTTTTCCGGCGGTCAGGTCGCATTTGCCAAAAGTGCAAAGGCAACATGAGTCGCAATCGGGCATATAGAAGGGCTTATACTTGTTGAGAAGTTTTAGGTCCCAATCTCGTAGGGCGGTTACGGAGGGCATTGGAGTTGGACCCATGGGCTCATTGTAGTTGTCGTTGACAACTTTGCCGATGGATAACTCGAGGTTTTTGATAAGACCAGTGTCGGTCTTCATTTCGTCTATTTTCACATGGACGTTTTTACTAGTCAAAGGTGAGAACCTCTGTAAAGGTTTAGAATTAACCTTCTAACAATCTTTTTAAACCTTTCCAGATGTCTCAAGAAAAAGTCATGGGAGATAGAGATATGAATGTTGCAAAAAATTCTGTAAAAAAAGATTCGGACTACAAATAGCCCAAGGCTGTCAGTATTTTTTTAACCGAAAGGTAAGCTTTGTTGTTCTCTGGCAACTTCAAAAGCGATTCGCCATCCAGAACAAACTGGTCTAATTGCTCATCTGGTTCGATCTTGCCCAAATATTTGAATTTAAGCGCTTCCTCGGCTTGCTTACCTAATTCGGATGGGAAACGATAGCCACCTATTAAGTAAAAGTTTTCAAAGCCCATCTCAACTTCTTTAGCTATTTTATAAGCACGTCTAACGTGATCTTGAGACTTCTTGGAATGGTCTAGGATATCAAAGATATCGTTGACATTGTTAGTTATGCGTCGATTGAGATTTTCCAACCCAGCGGGGGAGTCGACGATGACGTACTTGTAGGTTTTTGTCAGGTTTTCTAATGCACCTTTGAGTGCACTGTTGGGCATGCAATAGCATCCTTCCACCCATTTATTACCAACAGCCATAAAATCGAAATTTTGACCTTCATATAACCCGTTTTCCCAGATACGGCTTTCAATACGCTGTGTTGGGGGAACACCGATTGTGGTGCCACCGCCTTCGATAAATGTACTTACAATGAGGTCGGCTATGGTTGATTTGCCTGCTGCCTTTAGGTCTACGCCCAGCATTTCAGCCAGGTTTTGGTCAGGGTCAGCGTCAACCAACAGAATAGGTGACTGGGTGGATTCGATAAACGCCTTTGCCATAAGCGCAGTGAAACTGGATTTTCCTGTTCCGCCACGACCGATCGTGACAAGTGTTTTCATACAACAAACCTCAGATAGCATTATACAATTCTCATTGCAACTGGTTGAATATAACGTATGTGGTTGGATCACACTAGGCGTGTCCATCAAGTAGAAGAATTTGCATCCTCGCCAATATCCAGCCAAAAAGCAACATCTCAGCGCAAACGAGACGGTGCTATAAAAAACCAGACGGATCATAGCTCACGGCCTTCGATCTGCACTATACTCATATAGCAGTATACTGTGAGACTAAAAACGTGTCACTATCCCTCAACAGTGTACTATCGAAGAACGCTGACACAGATTATTCGGTTTTTATTTCAAAGGAATAGGTTATTTCCGCGACTTTCTTGAGCATGGCACCCACCGAGCAGTATGTGTCCATGGATAGATCTATTGAGCGTTTTACTGCTTCAGGAGTGACATTTTTACCCCTGATAATATAGTGGAGATGGATTTTTGTGAAAATGCTAGGCGGGGGGTCATCCCTTCGCTCCGCTGTTGCCTCCACAGCATATCCGGTTACGATTTGGCGTTTCTTTTTTAGAATCATCAAGACATCGTAGCTACTACAGGCGGCTAGACTAGCAAGCACATTTTCCATGGGTGTAAGTGCGGTTTCTTCGCCACCAAAGTCGGGGGAAGCATCAAACCTAACTGAGATAGCCTTCTCATTTTTAGCAACTAATTGGTAATTTTTTTCCCATTCCAGGAATATTTTCTTTGTGGATGACATAGGCTCATATAGAGAAAGGGTTACGGTCTATAAAATGGTTTACCATAACCAGAGAAACCTCGAGACCAATTGACATTTGCAGGATATGGAGCTAACAGATAACCCATCGGTACTTATTGACGTGAGCATCCATCATTTATGAGAAGGCCTTATTCGTCATCTTGTCTTGTTGTTTTTCCTGAATTACGGGCAATATCCACATGATTATCAATAATACGATTACCACAGCAAAAATCACGAGCATCAAAAGAGGATTAGCCTGCAAAATCAAGGTTATCCACCCAACCCAAGGGATGCGCATGATTACTTTTCCATCAACTAAATCGCCTGGGACGCCTTGACCGGTATGCACATGCCATACTGTGTTAGAATCATAATCTGTAGAAGGCACGTTATTAGGCCATAGCTCATAAGGGTTGCCATCACCTTTAGTTTGGAAGTAGATTAGTCCATTCTCCGTATAGCTGGTGACTATACGGTGAACTATAGGGGTAGCCGTTGAATCAGCTGTTGGGTCATGATATACGATAACATCACTATTCGGGTAATTAGAATTTAGATTCTTGGGATCGACCCGTTGAATGATAATCAAATCACCTTTGTGAATGGTTGACGTGAATGGATGGGCTAATCCGTCACAAGCTCCACCACAAGGAATACACATACTTCCACTTACAACCACTCGCACTGAAAAAATGGAACCCAGACCAATGGCAAGGACTATAACCGTAAGAAAAACAACACCAATAACTATTAGCGAATTATTCCTATGGAGCCTCAATAAGCTTATCTTACCCAACCAATTTTCACCTCAGGCAAAGTTTAGGCGTTTAGCACTATCTATTACATAAATATGAATCCGCTATTGACCAACTACTTATCAGAGCACCCTTTTCTCTTCAGCAAAAGTTCACATATGTCGTCGATGGCTTTCACTGCCACAGCAGCCTTGTTCTTAAGCGGGGTGACACCTAGCATGTCGGATTCTATAACTTTTTGATCCCAAGGCACATATGCCAAAACAGGCATACCGTTTAGGTCTGCGAAGCTCTGTATAGCCTGTTTTTGGGTGTCATCCATTACGCGATTACCGATGAGATGAAGACGTTTCATATCAGCAGCAGCGGCTAGGTCATAGATGTGTTTAGCAATTTCAAGCGATTTCATGTTCGAGTCAACAACGATGAGCAGGTCATCTACTTGACGTGCAGTTCCTCGGCCAATATGCTCTACCCCGGCTTCGAGATCCATAACGATCGCTTCGTTGGTTTCAACCACAAGGTAGCGGAGCAAAGCACGTATAACAGCGGTTGGAGCGCACATACAACCTGCACCCATAGTGTGAACGGTCCCCATAACTATGAGGTTCACACCCAGAGGCGTTGGAACAGAGTACTGTTTTACGATATCGTCTACGCTGAAATTGAGATTGTACACGCCACTGTAGCCTGTGCTTGTTTTGGATTCGACAAGTGGTTGATTATCGGAAATGGGAACAATTTTTCGAGTTTCCTCAGCAGTCAACCCCAAAGTTAAGCCTAGATTTGGAGAGGAATCTGCATCTATTCCGATGGTTTTCAATCCGCGTTCAGCAAAACCTCGGGCTAAACCGCCTGCAACGAGAGTTTTGCCTACACCACCTTTCCCAGCAACAGCTATCTTCATTCAATCAAAACCACCAGAACATGGGTTTGCCGAATTAATTTACGTTTCCTTAAATTCTACCAAAACGCTAGATGAAAACTATTCACTCAGGTCTTTTAGCAGGGTTCCACGACAAACCTCGTGTAACCCACAGAAACGGGCCCCATATCCAATACTGATCACCACTTTTGGTGGATACCGTTTGTTCTCGCCATAAGTGTACCAGTATCAAGTGGCTCCAATACCAAATCACAGGATACCTAAGCTTTATTTGCCGCAAAAACTAGCAGTGTTTAACCAAAAACGGTTGCACCCAACAAATGCAAAACCAAAAACAGCGCGAAATTCTAAAAGCCCAAACCGAGGAGCAGATAGAAAAACAGTTTCTGAGCGGTAAAAAGGATGAAGACTTTGGCGTTTACTGTGACTTGTTTTCAGCGAAAACGGGAATCAAGGGGCAAGATGGTGGTGTAGTTACTACGTTGCTACAAAAAGGTTTGACTGAGAAATTGTTTGATGTGGCCATCGTGGTGCGCCGCAGGGAAGGATACAGTGCAGAAGCAGTTGTGGCGGAGAACGCTGAGGCTGTTTTGGCCGCCAGAGGCACCATCTACCTAAAAATCGGCGTTACCGCCAAACTGCGGGAACTCATAACCAAGGGAAAGCGGCGTATAGCAATCGTCTGTACACCCTGCGAAGTGAGGGTAACGAGGAGAATTCAGCAAACCATCGGCAAAGACTGCGAAGTCACCGTGATTGGACTGTTCTGTTTTGAAGCGTTCAACCGTCAAAAACTCAAAGAACAAATGCAGATACGTCTAGGCGTGAATTTAGATGTTTGTGGGAAAACTGAGGTGAAAAAAGGCAAATTTACAGTTCAAAACATGGACCAGGAGGTTAATTGCAGCGTAAAAGACCTTAATTGCGCCGCGGAGGGCTGTAGACTGTGTGATGATTTTACTTCAAGATTGGCTGATGTTTCAGTAGGTTCGGCGGGCAGTAAGTCAGGTTACTCCACTGTGATTGTGCGATCCAAGGTTGGGGAGAAACTTGTAGAGAATCTGGACTGTACTAGAGAGACGGCGAATAAGGTGGAAGTAACACGTTTATCGATGTTTAAGCGTAAACGAGTTAAAAGAGTGCCGATACGTTAAAGGTGCAAAAGAATTAACGTTACTAAGAGCAGATTTTCATACCTGACAAGTGCAGTATTTGTTGCGGGTTTTTTACAAATCAGTTGAGTGGGGGTGTGGCATCTAAGCGAAGTAACTCAAAAAACCAACGATCACCCAGATGCCCTAAACCGCCATTACGTAAAATGGAAGTTAGAGATAACCATAAGTAGCGTCCGCTTGGTATGCAAAAGATTTTTTACCTTGCAAGCCTCCCCTGTTAATTGAGATGAAATCTCCATGAAAATACTAAACGAATTTGTTCCCACACGTAAATTCTTCAAGCTTGCAGAAGAACTCAAAGACCTAGTCGATGGATGGAACGTAACTGACGGAGCCGCCGGTTTCCCAGCGCCCAGTGGCGTCGTAGTTAGCTGTTTACTTAAAAACAAGTACCCAGACAAGTATGTCTGTCCAATTTTCATCCTACACTATAAAGGCCCAGTTGAAGTAGGCGGCTTAGCCCTTGCATCCGACATCGTCGGATTAGACGGTCTAGCAGTCACTATGGGAGACAAACCCCACTTTGGCGAAGCCATAAAACAGTTACCCTCCTCAGAGGCAGCACGCGACTTCATACGCAACGACGTGAAAACCAAGAACCTAAAACTCGGTTGCCTACTAACCGCAAGGCAGTCAATCGAAGCCACATTGCAACGCGTTCGTGAGCCATGGGACTTTGTATACTTCATGAGACTAAACGACGAGTCATTTGACCACCTCAAAGCAGTATCGGAGGAGTGCAAAAAACTCAACAAACCGCTTTTCGCATACTTCTTAGTAGGTACAGCCAAAAACGTGGAAACCGTCAAACTCATCGGCTGGCCAACCGCTGCAACCATGGAAAACGTTGAGGAAAAAGCAGCAAAGTGCGCCGGGTTAGTCGACGGTCTCATCGCAACCTGCGCGGGTGATGCCGAAGGCGACAAATTGATGCTGCAAAAACTTCAAAAATTCCGCAGCTAAAACAACCATTGAGACCTGAAAGGGTCTCTTCCCAAAATTCAACCTTACCTTTTTAGTTAACCAACTCGTCTGAATTTCGTTTAAGCAAGAGATAAAATTTAAGTTCAAGCCCAAGTAGGCTTCTGATAGGAGAGATACCCACGGACACAATTCAAGTGATTCCAGTAACAGGTTTACCGCTCATCCAACCCGGGGACAACATAGGAAAAATGGTTGCTAACGCAGCAAAAAAACAGGGCACCCCCCTACAACCCAACGACATTGTGGTGGTTACCCATGTGGCAGTTTCAAAGTCAGAGGGCAATATAGTTAACCTCAACGAAATCAAACCCTCAACGAAAGCAATAGAAATCGCCAAGCAAACCAACAAAGAGCCCAGCCTCGTCGAACTCATCCTGCGCGAAACAAAAGACATCGTCCGCATCGGCCAAAACAGCATCATCACCGAAACCAACAGCGGCATCATATGTGCCAACGCTGGCATTGACCGATCAAACGTCAGCGGCGAACACAACGTTGTACCTCTGCCCAAAAATCCAAACGCCTCGGCAGAGGTAATCAAAGCAGAAATCAAGCAACACTCAAACACAAACGTAGCAGTCATCGTTTCAGATACTCATGGACGACCTTTCCGTAACGGCGAGATTAACATCGCGATTGGGGTTGCGGGGTTTAAACCAATTAGGGATCGTCGGGGCGAAAAAGACCTTTTTGGTTATGTGCTACGGATTAAACAAACCGCCATAGCCGATGAATTAGCTTCAGCGGCAGAGTTGGTAATTGGACAAACCAGTGAGGGTATTCCGGCGGCAATTGTGCGAGGCTACAACTACAAACCAGACGAGAATGCTGCGGCGACACCGCTAACACGGGCCAAGGAGAAAGACCTTTTCAGGTAGGTTCAAAAAGAGTGCTTGCCTAAGTAGTGGATTTGAGTTGAAAGAATGGAAACACAAACACACACCCCACAGGAATTTTTCAACAAGATCCTACCCGCAAGGTTCAAACCTGAAAAAGCCGAAGGCGTAAACACAACTGTTCAGCTAAACGTTTCGGGACCTCAAGGCGGCAACTGGTTCATTGCTATTAAAGACAAAAAGATGGATATAACCGAAGACACGCATCTAAATGCTGACCTGACACTCAAGATGGGATTAACAGACTTTTTGGATATGGTTAATGGCAAATTAAGCGCGGAAAAAGCCTTTTTCACCGGGAAAATCCAATTCAAGGGCAACATTGCAGTCGCGCTCAAACTGCGAGACACGGGCTTTCTATAAGCCAACCTTTTCACAATTCGAGAGCTAATTTCCCATAAACTTTAAGCTCCGATGGGTTACACTCTTCGGCTTCAATTATATTACTTGATAAAGCAAGATTTAAGACAACGACTTTTACGGGGTCTAGGTTATTTTTAGGTCGCGCCTCAGGGTGTGGGCGAACTCAATTCTAGCGGGTAAACTAAGTCTTTGGGTTTTCTAAATGCAAAGCTCATAAGATAGGGCGTAAGGAACGCAGTGATTATAGTTGCCACACCGATTATGGGCAAAAGGAAACTGCTGGTAACACCTACATCTTGCCCAGCTTTAGCGACTATGAAAGCAAATTCACCGATTTGCCCCATTCCTAAACCGACCTGTAAAGAGGTTCTTTTATCGTAGCCAAACAGTCGCGTCCCAAACCCACAGCTTGCAAATTTTGTCAAAACCACGGCTACAGTAACCACTATGGCACCTACCCAGTAGGTGTTTATCTGTGTAACATCCATTAAGGCACCCATCGAAACAAACAATATAGCGCCAAACACGATTTTAAATGGGCCAATTTCTCGATTGATCTCTTCTCTTAAGCGAGAGCGGGCGATAACCACACCAATGATGAATGCACCAATAGCTGCGGAGAACCCGATTTGTGTCGCCATAATTGCAAAGATAAAGCATACGCCAAGCATCAAAATGCAGAGTAACTCATTGTTAACTTTGGAAAATCGGTCCAAAATTTTTGGCACAAAAAAGCCGCCAACCAAAAGCGTTCCACCGATAAATACCACCAGTTTTGAAATCAACCAGAACGTGGATGTCGCGGAAACAGTGCTGGTGACAGCGATGTTTTGAAACATTGCTAGCAGAATAACTACAATTATGTCTTCCACGACTAGAACGCCCAACATGATGGTTGCTGAGACCTCTCTCATATGACCGGTGTCACCTAAAACTTTTGCAATGATGGTTGTGCTACTACTTGCAAGCGCGGCACCCAAGAAAATAGTGTCATAAAAACCCCACCCCAAAATACGACCCACTACCCAGCTTATGGCAAACATGAAAACCAGTTCGATGGCGGAAACACCTATAACGACGCGACCTATTGAACGGAGCTTGTTTATGGGAAATTCTAAGCCTATAGTGAACAGTAAGAGCACGACACCTATTTCAGCGAATACTGAAAGAAACTCTGTTTGCTGGATGATGTTAAATGGTGGTGTATAGGGTCCAATAATGATGCCTGCGATTAAGTAACCGATTATGAGAGGCTGCTTGAGTTTGTAGAAGATGAAAGCTACCACTGAGGCGATGACCATTACGACAGCAAGGTCAGAGATTACTTGGATTTCGAAGCTCATGGACGCTTGTGAGTAGAATTAATCAGTTATAAACCTATAGCCCATGAGTCCACAACTGTTATGAAGGATAAAAAAGACCAAAAGGGAAAACTTTTTCCCAAAAATGAGCCCACCGCAGACTTTCATGACATTTGCTTACTGACCCGGGGAGATTTAACATCAGGGTTACATCAAAACAGTTTTCGACACCTATTTATTCTCATTTCAGTTAAATCTACAAGGAGACCAGATATGTCAAAAACACCTGAAACACATAAAATTGCAGTCAAAGATTACCAATTCACGCATAATATGACCGTGAATGAGCTTGTCTCTCAAATGGAGTCAGCATGGGGTTTCACCGCAGGCAAACTTGCCACGGGGGTAGATATCCTTCAAGCCATGGGAGAAGACAAGAAATGTGTAAAGTTTCTTTCTTTCACGGCGGATATCATCGCAACAGGCACAAGAGGTGTTATTCGTGAGTTGGTAAAACGCAAACTCGTAGATGTCATCATAACCACTTGTGGCACCCTCGACCACGATGTCGCCCGATGCTGGAAAGATTACTATAAGGGCAGCTTCATCATGAACGATACTAGGCTCCATCAGGAAGGAGTTAACCGCTTGGGCAACGTGCTTGTGCCCAATGACAGCTACGGGACAGTTATTGAAAAACAAATCATCGGCATGCTAGAAACGCTCCACAAGGAAGGCAAGAAAGAGTTTAGCACAACAGAGATCTGTAGAGAAATCGGTTTACGCTGCTGTAATGAGAGTTCGATTTTGTATTGGGCAGCTAAAAATGACATTCCTGTTTTTGTACCGGGTATAACTGACGGTTCTGTAGGTTATCAGCTCTGGTTCTTCAGTCAGGATCATAGAGATTTCCGTATCAATCTACTAAAAGATGAAGATGATCTAAACAATATCGTATTTGACGCAAAGAAAACTGGTGCATTAATCGTTGGTGGAGGCATTAGCAAGCATCACACGATATGGTGGAACCAATTTAAGGATGGCTTAAACTACGTGGTCTACATCAGTACAGCGGTTGAGTGGGATGGAAGTCTTAGTGGTGCAAGGCCACGTGAGGCAGTAAGTTGGGGAAAAATTAGCGACAAAGCTAAGCGTATAATGATTGAAGGTGACGCTACAGTGATTATGCCCATAATGATAAGTTCACTAATAGAGAGGATGAATAAAAAAACAGATACTTGACATGCTAACCAACCGTTTGGTTTAAACGGAGACTACATGAAACGCTCACTCGAGGTATACCGCTCGTTTTCTATCTTGTTTTAGCAGATCCGCTAATCTAGATTTTTCCATCAGTATTGAAAAGGAGAGAAAAAATTTTGGGTGTGTTTTGCAAAGTATTTGGTTCTGTGCAGCACAAAATACCTAAAAAGTAAAGGACGTTTTAGGTTTTTGGCATATCTTTGAAGATCCAGTTCAAGTCTGGGCCATTGCGTTTCTCAGGCACTCGTTCAGCTAAGGCATGACAGATCAGTGGCAGAGCAATGGTTGCGTCACAGTAGCATACTGCACGGGTTCCGGTTTGGCTGTTGATTTTGCCCCAACTGATGGCTTCCTCGAGTGTACACCCGCTCAGACCGCCCCACTGTGGGGAGTCGGTGGTGATTTGGATAGCGTATTTGTGAGGGTAGTAGTATTCCTGTAGCGATTTACGCAGGCCACCTTCTCTGCCCTTGACGCCCTGGTCCTCGGTCATGGGTGAAACTGAGATGGCGATGAGTTGGGTTAGGTCTTTGGGGACACCTCCGCCGATGTAGACGACGCCGACTTCTTTGGTTTTTGTTCCGATGCTTATGAACTGGTCGAATTCTTTAACGCTGTCGATGTGGACATGGTGTCCTTTGTTCTTGGCTAGAAGAAAGGTTTCGCCGTAAGCAGAGTCAACCATGGCGGGGCTAAAGATGGGGACACCGTTGGCTGCTGCGGCTGCTGTGATTGCGGGGACATTCTTTTGGCCTAGGAATTTGCCAAGACCGTGGAGGAATTCGGCGCTAGTGTACTGGTAATCTTGGCTGCAGGTCATGACGTATTCGGTAATTAGGTCCTCCATCTGGCGGTAGTCAGTTTCTTTACCATACACATCGTAGTAGCGGTTGACGTCGTCGTGGAGCAACTGTGAGTCGTCAACCATGTGGCTGCCCTGATAGTAGCCCAGGCCCATTGCGTCTACGATGTCCTCGGATACGTTTGCACCTGTGGAGATGAGCACATCGATGAAACGATTCTCCATAAGCCAGTTGATGAGGGTCCATTGTCCGGCAGTAGACATGCTGCCTGCGAGGCCCATGGCGATGATAATGTCTTTTTCGTTGAGCATATTTTCCCATACATCAACAGCTTCGCCTAATTTGCGACCTTGGTAGGCAGTTTTGCTCATTTCTTTTAGTAATTGTGAAATCGGTTTTTGCTTGGTAATTTTGATTGCTTCGAGTTTCTTACTAAAGTAGGCATTATCCATAATCATTGCACCTGTCGTTCTATGACAAAAGGCCCATATTTAAAATTTTTATCTGGAATAACGGTTCTGAAAGTGACAGTTAACACTAAAAGTATAGAATAAACGACCAACAGGTGTTGCTGTCAGCACTTTTTCACCCTTTTCTTGAACCATATTGTGCCGTGGAAAACACTGGTGGTTAAGCTGAGCCTATGATGCGAGGAGCGGTCATCAACTTGAATCCTTCCAAGAGCTAGTAACAGTGTTAAAAAAATTCCTACGCAGCTTGATACTATTCGATAACAGGACACAACAAGAAACATAAGATAAGAAAAAAAAGAAAAAGTTGTTGGTACTCAACAAACGATGTTGTTAAACGCGGGAGCAAACAACGGCACAATCTGTGGCTGACAAGTCTCAGTATCGTACGGGAAATATGGACCAACTAGATAAACAATGTCCTTAACAGCACCCACCGAACCAGCATAATTCGAAAGCACATCCTTAACCGCATCATCAAACACCGCAGTATTATACCCCGTCTGAGTAACACTTAGAGTACGCACAACTGGGTCATTATTATGTAGCAGCGTCCAAATTACAATCTGAGAGAGAACCCTAGTAGAACCGCCCACAGTAATCGGACTAGACAAATCAGTGCCCTGCCAGCTGGAAATACTGCCATACTTAGTGTTGATATAGTTAAGCGCTGCCAAAATATTAGCCCGCGTCTGGACATCCAACGAACCAACCACATAACCAGTTGACCCGCCAAACGCCTTCGAAGTCCCACTGCCACAAAATGACGTATACTTCTTGTAGCTAGAACCTAGTGATGTCCGAGCTTCAATATCCCAAACCTCAATCATATTATACGGCTCAATCGGCACACCAGACAAAGTAACACGTCCACGATCAGTAAACCAAGGAGCCTGCACATAATAGAAAGCATTGTAATCAAAATCCTCAGTGACAACACCAGCTGCATTAATATAGACATAAAGTGGACCAGTCACCGGCGCAAAAACATCCGCAGCCCGACCTGTAAGAGTCTCAAAAACTGCATAACGCCCAGCAGCAAGACCAGAAACGCTAAATTCTATCTGACCAGCGGAATTAATCGACCCCGTAGCAATATTAGGCCCAAAAGATCCATCAGCATATATTGGAAACAGGAAAAAGAACATACCAGTAACCAGCTCGTCACGAGTACCAGCATAGCTAGTAAGCCATGTATTGAAAGCAATGCCATTAACAGTTTTTGCAATGGATATCGAGCCCCCACCACAAGCGGTGTAGTAGAATATGAACTCATTACCAGACGCACCTAAAATCTTCGTAACACTAGTCGGCGCAACAGCACTATA
>Ga0123356_10001809_pt1 | contig 23297 bp, 22 predicted proteins | sample TergutEmb28metaG_2_FD_92546 | JGI IMG/M metagenome (GOLD analysis project Ga0123356, IMG submission 92546) | Embiratermes neotenicus P3 segment gut microbial communities from Petit-Saut dam, French Guiana - Emb289 P3 | ecosystem: Host-associated > Arthropoda: Insects > Digestive system > Gut ...
AGAGGCTCATATGTTTGAATATTTAAAATTTTTCTTAAAGAAATTTGATTAAAATGCCACACAACAAAAAAACAAACAAAAAAAAACGACCCAACAATAATACACCCCCCCCCCCCCCCCCATTAAATACTGAAAAATGCCGAATACACAAAAATTGTCTCTATTTTACCGCTATCGGATTTATATCTGAGCGGGTTAAATTTATTCTTTATTATAAGGAAGGTACAAAATGAGTGGTTATTACGTTGGTGTCGGCTCTTGTGCTGGCAGGATTGTTTTTAAGCTGCGATAACCCCGGTAATGGCGGGCTGGATACCAGCGCGCTGGAAGCAAAAATAGCGCAGGCGGAAGCGCTGCTTGAAACCACAGCTGTTTCCACAAACGGAGAAGAAATTGCTATTGGAAAGTATTGGGTTACACAGGATGAATGGGACGATTTTGAATCTATTGTAGAAGCGGCAAAAATAGTTCTTAACTCTGCGTCATCACAGGAAGCGGTTAATGAGGCAGTAAATGATTTAATCTATGAGATTGACGAATTTTTTGACAATAGAACGAGAGGCTCAAGAACGACCGGTTTGGACGCAGATGATCTTGCTGAATTAATTGCAGACGCGGAAATAATAAAAGGGCAGGTAAAAATCAGCACAGACGGTAAAAATATCGATCCATTTGAAAGCTGGGTTACACAGACTGTTATGGATGAACTGACAGCTGCAATTAACACTGCAAAGAGCGTAACCAGCGGCTTTGACACAGCTTACACAACTCTTAATGAAGCGATAGGAACTTTTGAATCAGCATTAAAGCCTGGTCTAAAAGCCCTTGCTACTATTACGATTACAGGACTGCCCAATGGCGCAACAGAAGTATACATTGATTTATCCCTAACTGATGACATAGATAAATCCGAATTGGGCGGAGAAGGCAGCGTAGAAAATAATAGAGCAACTATCGAGCTATATGATTTTAGAACCGAGATTTTATGGATACCAACAGGTTCGTGGTATGTAGCTGTCGGCATTATATATGATGAAAATGATTTTAAACAATACGTCAGCAAAAACCCGGTTAACTTTGGCGCCAATGCCCATCCTACATTAAACTTGTTAACAGACTTTGAAGAATTAGGATTAGGCGACGGCGATACGGGCTCTACTGTTACAATTAATGGATTGGATTTAGCCTTTGCCCTGGAAGAAGATGATGCATTTGAATATATGGAAATTCATTTATTAAGCGATATAAATGAATTATATGCTTTAGTTTTTGAAGGATCGCCAAAAGATATATGGGGGCAATATCATTCAGAAAGCGAAATGTTTTATTTATTTGATGAATACATTAGTGAACCCTGGATTGGTGAAGGTTCCTGGTATGTGTGTGTATTTGTTCACTATAGTGATGAATCATATCCCGCAATAATAGTTAGCCGAAACAAAGTTAATTTTAGCACTAATCCCAACCCTGTTTTATCTATATCATTGCATGACAGTGATTTTTCAATGGTAGGTTTTTTAAAACTATGGTTTTCTTTAGATCTGAGTGAAGGTATGACTTTGAATCAAGTGTTTTTGCATGACGAAGGTATTGATTATGATACCCTTTTTCAGGATTATGATCCCTGGTACAAGGATCCTGCATTAACAGACGCCTTTATCGGTAGTGATATGGTTTTTCCCTTTACATTGGTCTTTTCATGGTATGAAGAAAATGATGATGAAGATGAATAATTAATAAAAAAAAGGCTGTCCAAAAGGACAGCCTTTTTTACTGTTTAACTGGCTTTGGTTATAACTTGGCGATTTCTTCCAGGGATAAACCAGTGGTTTTTTGTACAAATTCAGGCGTTGAGCCTTCGGAGAGCATGTTGCGGGCGATGGCGAGTTTTTCGTCCTCGCGGGCTTCCTCATACCAGACAGCCTTGGCGTCATCCAAATTCCACTCTACGTGTAACATACCTACTACCTCCGATCCGTGTGTTTCAAGGTACTCTTTTAATATACCATGTTTTTGGCAATATATCACAGCCTTTTTTATCGCTTCCTTCAGGTTTCTCTGTTCTTTCTTGAATTCGCGTACCTTAAACATTAATACGCTGTATTCCGCCAATTTTGAACAACGGGCCAGTATCTTTTTGTTCCTGCCTTCATTAATGTTTATTACCTTCACTTCCAATTCAAGAAAAGGTTTTAATTTTCCCGATAATCCCAAATCCTGCGGGTTTTCAAAGAGGTCTGATAACTTAAGAATTTTTTCGTCAGGGAACGGATCCTCTCCGTTATACAGCACGAAAAATTCAGGCCATGGGACAAAAACAGGTTTTGTAGAATAAATAGTTTTTCTGTCTATCATTCTCTCGTATACTTCCGCAATATACATTAGCAGGCGCAATGGCATATTTGGGTTAATGGTACTTTGATGTTCTATCAGTACCACCAATTTCCCGCCAATCTCGAATGATATATCGTTGTATATATCCATTACAAACACATTCTCTAATGTGTTGATGAAAACGGGTACATCCGGCGGCAGGGTTCCTCCGTCAAGAGCGCAGTACAGCTCCCGAAGCAGGTCTGGGTCGTCAAACAGCGATGTGAATACACTGTTTTTAAATTTTTTGTTTGCATTCATAAGCAACTCCATAAACAAGATATGACAGATATAAATCCGCCAGACAGATAAATATCTGTAAGACAGATGAATATCTGTCACTATATATGGCGTGTTCCTGCGTGGCGCTTTAGTGAAAATGAAAGTTTTTTGAAAAAAGGCTGTCTTTTTACAGTTTTTTTACCATCTATTGACCGCGAGGCTTATTTTTGATAGTTTTATCAATATGTCAATGGATATAAAAAACACAGTTAAAAACTTACATCCTCTGGAAATAAGGATTCTCCTTGCTTATAAAAAAGGGGACGAACTTACTATCGAGAAAGTCGAAAAAGAGCAGGGATTTAAACCCGGAAACGGTAATCAGGCGCTTTCCTGGCTTGCAGGCAAAGAGCTGATAAGCGAGGTTCGCAGGGAGACTGCTGTTTTTTATGAAATTACGGGGCTGGGTCAGGAATGGAAGGAAAAGGGCAGTCCCGAAGAGCGAATCCTTGAATTAATCCGGCAAAGAATAAAACAAGCCGAAGACAGACCTCGCCTGCCGGATATTGCCGAAGCCCTCAAAATGGAGAATAAAGACATTGGCAGCGCTTTTGGAAGTCTTTCCAAGCTTGGCGTTTTGGCGATGGACGGCGACAAGAAGGTAGTTATTACACTGCCGCTGGATTCTCTTGACGATCCTTCAAAAAATCCGGTTCTTGCGCATTTTAAACTCATAAAAGGTTTATTGATAAAAGTTATAACAAATAACGGGTTGCTTGCAGAAGCTTCTCTTGACGAAACCGAGAAACAATTTATTCGTACAATTGCAAAAAAGCGCGGCGCTGCAGATGCGCCATTCCGTCAAATCGATCGTGAAACTGTAGTATATGGTTTTACTGATGCTGCCGTTGAAACTGCAAATGCTCTTAAAACGGCGGGGATAACAGGAGATGAAGTCGGCACTCTTACTCAATCCATGCTGGAAGACGGCAGCTGGAAAGGAAAAACTTTCCGTTCATATAATGTAAAAACGCCGCCTGTTCGTCTTACTCCGGGACGCAGTAACCCTTACGCTAAATTTTTGGAAAATGTAAAAGATAAACTTACTTCGCTTGGCTTTGAAGAGTTTGACGGCCCGGTAGTTGAAACCGAGTTTTGGAATTCCGATGCTCTTTTTATGCCGCAGTTTCATTCTGCGCGCGATATTCATGACGCATACAGCATAGCGGATTCTTCAACGAAAGACGGTGTTGCGCGCGCAAAATCGCTGGATGAGCCGTGGCTTTCCAATGTTGCGTCTGCGCATGAAAACGGCGGCACTACAGGCAGCCGCGGATGGAATTACAGTTTTGACCGTGATTTTACAAAGCGGCTTATTTTACGTTCGCAGGGAACAGTGCTTTCCGCGAAACAATTGCCAACTGCTAAAATTCCGGGCAAGTATTTTGGCATTGCAAGGTGTTTCCGCTACGACCGTGTAGACGCAACCCACCTGCCGGACTTTTACCAGACCGAAGGCATTGTGTTAGGTGAAAATGTAAACCTTCGCACTCTTTTGGGTATGCTGGAAATGTTTGCCACAGAGGTTGCCGGCGCAAAAGAAGTTAAATATGTTCCCGGTTACTTTCCGTTCACCGAGCCTTCGGTAGAAGTGCATATAAAACACCCTGTACTCGGCTGGTTCGAACTTGGCGGCTCCGGCATTTTCCGCCCGGAAGTAACCGCAAGCCTTGGCGTAGACGTACCTGTCGCCGCCTGGGGTATCGGCATAGACCGCATGGCGCTTATGGCGCTTGGCCTGAACGACTTACGGGAACTTTTCAGCCACGATATTGAAAATGTACGTTTAAGAAGAGCAAAGGCAAGTTGATGAAAGCAAAGAACATTCTGCCTTTGGAACGCCACGGGTACGATTTTATCCCGGATGAATATTTGCCATCCGGCGCGGATGAATATTGGCTGCGTAATGCTCAACAGACTGAGAGGTTTTACAAAAAATCCGGGGATTGGCGGAAGTTAAACTTTGAAGAAATCGAATTACTAAAAAAAAATAGAAACTATTGCTCAAACTGGGATAACTTTCTTGTTTGTGACCCGTTTGAGCCGCTTTTAATCCGTGATTCCAGCTTTTACGGGCTTATTCGGATAGGCTCTCTGCAAAATGTTATTTTAAGACACCACGATTTTTGTATTCCTGCGGGAATCCGAAACAGCACGATTGTTTCCTGTGACATAGGCGACGATACTGCAATTCAAAATTGCGCGTTTATTTCCCATTACATAATCGGAAACAATTGCATTCTTTCCGAAGTTAACGAATTGCAGACAACCAACCATGCAAAGTTCGGCAATGGCGTAGTTAAAGACGGCGAAGAAGAAGAAGTGCGTGTCTGGATCGATGTAATGAACGAAGCCGGCGGACGTTCCATTATGCCGTTCGAAGACATGATAAGCGCAGATGCGTTTTTGTGGGCAGCCTATCGTGATGATACCGAGCTTGTAAAAAAATTGACGGAAATTACGCAGAAACAGTACGGAAGCTTACGGGGAAGTTATGGAATAATCGGCAATGGCGCTGTGATAAAAAGCTGCGCGATTATCAAGGATACGGCAGTAGGAGAGTATGCATATATAAAAGGCGCAAACAAATTAAAAAATATTACGATTCAATCATCTGCGCAGGAGCCGACGCAAATAGGCGAAGGCGTGGAAATAGTAAACGGCATTGTTGGATACGCCTGTAATATTTTTTATGGTTCAAAGGCAGTGCGTTTTGTAATGGGAAGGAACTGTAATTTAAAGTACGGGGCGCGGTTAATACATTCGGTATTGGGAGATAATTCCACTGTGTCGTGCTGTGAAATACTTAATAATTTAATTTTTCCCGTACATGAACAGCACCATAATAATTCATTTCTTATAGCAAGCCTTGTTCAGGGAATGTCCAATATGGCGGCGGCCGCAACCATTGGCAGTAATCATAACAGCCGCGCCAATGAAGGCGAGATACGCGCAAAACGCGGTTTTTGGCCGGGGTTGGCTGTCAGCCTGAAACATTCAAGTTTATTTGCTTCGTTTGTAATTATCGCCAAAGGCGAATATCCGTCGGAATTGAATATTCCGCTGCCATTCTCTCTTGTTAATAACAATGTTCATAAAAACCGGCTGGAAATTATGCCCGCTTATTTTTGGATGCATAACCTTTATGCGCTTGAAAGAAATTCCTGGAAAACAAAAAACAGAGACAGACGAAAAATAAAAGTGCAGCGAATAGAATCGGATTATCTTGCGCCTGATACAGCGGAAGAAATAATAACCGCTATTTCACTCATCGAAGGCTGGCTTCATGAATCCGGATTATCGGATATAGCAAACCTTGATAAAAGCGCCGTGCGAAAAATAACCTGCCGTCATTTTGAAAACTCAAGGCGCGGACAGGTAATAATGAAACCGTACGAAGCCATCGCCGCTTATCGCCAAATGCTTCATTACTATGCCGTTAAAACCATTGCAGTTTTCTTTGATTTAAACCCCGAACTTGATTACAATGGTTTGTGCAAAACGCTGGGGTCTTCTTCGCCGAAAGAACGAATCAAGGAATGGGTAAACATGGGCGGACAGATTGTTCCTGCTTTTAGAGTGGATAAACTCCGCAAAGAAATCGGCGAAGGCGTTTATAAAAACTGGAACGAGATTCACGGTGTGTACGATCTTTGGGATGAAGAATACATGCTGGATAAATCCCGTCATGCCTGGGCTGTTTTGGCTCTTTTAAACGAACCAAACAAAACGATGGATACATCCATGTTTAGGAAAGAACTAACAAAAGCCATAGAAACCCGTTCATGGATTGAAAATCAGATATATGAAAGCAGGGCAAAAGATTACGAAAATCAATATAAAAAAGCGACATTCCGCAATAAGGCAGAAATGGAGCAGGTACTTGGAAAACCCGGGGATAACCCGTTCTTCCGCCTGGTCCAAAAAGAAAGTGAGAATTTTAGTGAAATTCTGGACAGAGTGAAGACCAGAGCGTTATAATGTAGGTATGAAACGTTTAATATTTATATTTATTGTAATTTTTGCGGTTACGGTTCCTGTTTTTGCCCAGGAAAATCATAATTCCCCGGGGGGAGTTGATGTTGATTTTAGCGTGGGAAATATGGGTTTTGGGGTAAATTTCCCGTTAAGAAATGAATACGATGTGGAGTTATCCTTGTCGGTAATACAACTCGGAGTGGAAGATTCGCGTTCCGGTCTTGGTTTTCGATTTAGTCCATTTACGTTTTTCGGTTGGTCCAAAGAAAGCATAAATGAAGAAGAAATCGAACTTGAGGGGGAAATATGCATATTAAATTTTACCCTGTACTGGAATGTAGTAAGGCTTAATGTTCTTGGCAGTGACTTTTACCTGGGCCCGTTTGCAACCATTAATTATATGTTCGTAGACGAAGAATTTTACTGGGACAAATTTGTTTTTACAGCAGGTATACAAATGGGTTTCCGCGCAAACTTTGGTCAGTTTAAATACAATATTTTCACGCTGGAAGTAGGCTACCGCAACATTAACGGAAGCCATAGATATTATGTCGGCGGAAAAATCGATTTAATTACAATGGCTCTTGCGTCCGCTTTATCCGGACCTTCCTGGTACTATTAACGTTTATAACGAATTAACCCAGGCCGGCTTTTCTGCGGGTGTATACATCGTAGAAAACGGCCATTAAAAGAACCAGAGCTTTCACAACGTACTGATAATGGTTGCCCATGTTCATAAGCGACATGCCGTTGTTTATGGCGCTCATTACAAGACCGCCTACAATAACACCGATAACAGAACCTATGCCGCCGCCCGCAGATACGCCGCCGATGTAACAGGCGGCAATTGCGTCCAGCTCAAACATTAAACCGGCGTCGGCAAGAGCCGTGTTCATTCGGGCGGTGTAAACAACTGCGGCTAACCCGGCAAGTGTTCCCATAAAACAGAATACGATAAAAGTTACCAGTTCCGAATTAATACCCGAGAGCTTTGCAGAGCGGGGATTACCGCCGACTGCGTAGATATAACGGCCAAGAACAGTATTGTTCAAAATAAAATAAAACAGCGTGACAGAAATTCCCAAAACCAATACCACAACAGGAAGCCCAAGATAACGCGCAAATCTGTCTGCAAGGAAAAGAGTCAGAAGGCTAACCAACACAAGCTTTGTAATGAATAAAGAAACAGGCGTAACTTCAAAATCATTTTCTATTTTTTTTCTGCGTCCGTAAAACTCTGCAAAATAAAAAATAACAAGTAAAACTACGGCGACTACAAAAGACATAGGATAGTAAGGCCCGATTTTTTCCAAGTTTAAAATTTCATCCAGAGTACCTTTGGATATAAGAGAATAACCATCGTCTCTTGGAATAATGGGAGTAACCTTGGTTATGATGTAGGTAAGTCCGCGGAACAGAAGCATGCCGGATAACGTAACGATAAACGCAGGTAATTTTCCGTATGCCACCCACAATCCCTGATACGCGCCGACAGCAGCGCCCATACAAAGCGCGGCCAATAAAGTAACAGGCATTCCAAAACCCGCATTGTAAATCATCGCGCTGATTGCCCCGATAAAAGCTACGGCAGAACCAACCGAAAGATCGATACCCTGCACTATGATTACCATTACCATGCCAATAGCAAGTATAAATACATAACTATACTGATAAAAAATATTGTAAAAATTACGCGGATTTAAGTTTATGCCGTTTGTAAGCACAGCAAAAATAATCATTATTAATGCCAGCATAATAAACATGGAATAGTTTCTGATATTGTTTTTTATCAGGGTTTTTACACTGGATGTGTGAATTGTTTTACCGCTCATAATTTTCTCCTAACATAATGCCAAGTGCATAATTTTTTCCTGGGTCGCTTCATCTTTGGAAAGCTCACCCTTGATTTTTCCTTCGTTCATAACATATATTCTGTCCGCCATGCCAAGCGCTTCCGGAAGTTCCGAGCTTATCATTATAATGCTCTTCCCGGCGGCAATAATATCATTCATTATTCCGTAAATTTCCGTTTTAGCGCCGACATCAATACCGCGTGTTGGTTCGTCAACTATAAAAATATCAGGGTTTGCCATTAATGTCTTGCTAACAACAACTTTTTGCTGGTTGCCGCCGGACAGGTTACGGACAATCTGATTAATTGACGGCGTTCTTATATTAAGTTCCTTGCGGTATCGTTCGGCTTCCTTTATTTCTTTTCTGCTGTTTACGATCCCGAACTTTGATATTTTTCCAAGACTTGAATGGGAGATATTTGTTTTTATATCCTGAATTAAAACAAGCCCAAGACTTTTACGGTCTTCGGATATATAACCCAATCCCGAATTAATAGCCGAGCGCGGGTTTTTAAATCCGCACATTTTTCCGCCGATTTTCAATGTTCCTTCGCTGCGGAAACCGTATGAATTGCCGAAAAGACTCATCATAAGTTCTGTACGGCCGGCTCCCATAGGGCCGCAGAAGGCAAGGATTTCGCCCTTGCGTAAATGGAAAGATACATTATCTACAACTTTTATAGTGTGATAATCGGGATGATAGACAGTCCAGTTTTCTACTTCCATTACGGTTTCGCCGGGCGAAGATTTTCGTTCCGGGAAACGGCGGGTTAAATCGCGCCCTACCATGTCTTTGATTATCATTTCTTCCGTAAGATTATCTTTTTTTACATCATAGGTGCTGATAGATTGGCCGTCTCTGATAATTGTAACCGTGTCAGCCACTTTTAATACTTCGTTTAATTTATGGGAAATTATAACCGAGGTAATACCCTGGTTTTTAAATTCGATTATAAGGTTTAATAATTTTTGACTTTCGTCGTCGTTTAATGAAGAAGTAGGTTCGTCAAGAATAAGCAGTTCTGTCTTTTTGGAAAGCGCGCGGGCGATTTCTACCAACTGTTGTTTTCCAACGCCAAGCTTGCTTACGATTGTTGCAGGCTGTTCATTAAGACCGACAATATCCAGATATTTTTTTGATTCTTTTATGTATTTGTTCCAGTTTATAATGCCGAATTTGGTATCCATATGACCCAAAAACATATTTTCGTGAATTGATAAATACGGACTAAGCGCCAATTCCTGATGAATTATCGCAAGCCCTTCTTTTTCACTGTCTTTAACGCTGTTGTAATTTGTTTCGCGTCCTTTATAAAAAACTTTACCTTCGTAACTGTTTCTGGGATACACGCCCGAGATACAGCTCATCAAGGTAGATTTCCCGGCTCCGTTTTCTCCGCAAATGGAATGTATTTCGCCTTTTTTAACTTTTAAACATACATTTTCCAAAGCCCTTACGCCGGGGAATTCTTTTGTCAGGTTTTGGATATCAAGTATGTATTCGCTCATTATTTTTCCATGGGTAAAAGAGTTAAAAAAAGTGGTCAGCTGGAAAACCAACTAACCACTCTTTCTTACCCAGTTTTACTGAAGCTGTATAGCTTCGTGTCTTTCATAGAATCCTGCATCAACAGGAACATTGAGGTTGTCGCTGGTGACAAGAATCGGATCCAAAAGATAAGCATGAACATATCTTCTTCCGGTGTTGCCAATTTCAGCAAGATCGCCTTCGGCAAGAACTGCGCCCGGGATATTGATTGGCTGGCCTCTGAGAACCTGGTCAGCTAAAAGGATAGCTGCCTGTGCAAGAGCTGCTGTGTCTTTGAAAACGGTGCTGTACTGTTCGCCGTTTCTGATTGACATGGCAGAAGCAAATTCTGCATCCTGACCTGTTACTACAGGCAGGTTACCGCGGTATTTTGCGTCGGCTTTTAAAGCGTCAATAATAGCGCGAGCCAATGTATCATTGGGAGCAAGAACTGCGTCCAATGTTACAGCGCGTGCATCGTTGTTCAAGAGGTTTTCCATGCGTGTTTTCGCAATAGGAGCCTGCCAGTTTTCGGTGGCGATTCTCTGGAAATTTGCTCTGTCAGCTGATGTTTCAGGATACGGACCTACAACTCTAAGAGCGCCGCTTCTGATATAAGGATTAAGAACGCTCATTGCGCCGTCATAGAAGAAGAACGCATTGCCGTCTGTTGCTGAACCTGCAAACAGAGTGATGTACTTGGGAGCAGCTGAAGAAGCGGCATCAAGATTTAAGCCGTCTACAATGCTCTGAGCCTGAAGAACACCAACCTTAAAGTTGTTAAATGTGATGTAGTATTCATAGTCCGCCGAGTTGGGGATAATGCGGTCATAAGCAATAACCACTACACCGTCACGGGCTGCTTCAGCGATAACAGAAGCTACGCCGTCATTAATACAGCCTACAATCAGAGCTTTTGCTCCCTGTGTCAAGAAGCTTTGAATCTGTGTATTCTGCATAGCTTGATCCGCATCGCCGTACTGTGCTTCTGCGCGATAGCCGCGGTTTCTGGCTTCTTCTACGAGCGAGTTACCGTCTTTTACCCAGCGTAATACGTGAGTTTCAGGCATGGCGACACCAATTAATTGTCCGCCGGCTCCTTTACAGCTAATCACCATAGAAGTTACAAATAATGCGACCATTAAAACTGCTGCAATTTTTTTCATTTTTTTCCTCCATTTAAAAAAAGTGAATTTTCTTTCTTCATTATTATGACGGAATAATGGCCTCTTTTCAAGCACTTAATATATCAATATAATGATTATTATGCCAAAAATTGAAGTAAACGAACAACTTTTCTATACCCTTGCAGGAAATCGCTGGAAAAACAGGGACGATTTTGAGGAAGCCCTAACCTGCGCCAAGGCCGAGTTGGACGAAGAAAGCGACAAAAATTTGCCCGAAGCGGAAAGAACCATAAAGATAGAACTTAATGACACAAACCGCCCGGATCTTTGGGGGACAGCAGGCTGCGCCCGTCAGCTTAAAATTTACAATGGCGCGCAAATACCAAAATATGACTTTTTTTCGCGGTCAAATGATGTGAAAAAAGCAACGCGCAAAATAAAGGTCGAGGCAAGCGTTAAGCAGGTGCGTCCGTATCTTGCGGGTTTTATTGCCAGGCTGAACGGCAAGACCATAACCGATCCAATGCTTCGTGACATGATTCAGACACAGGAAAAACTTGCCTGGAATTACGGACGGAAACGACGCAGTATGTCGATGGGTCTTTACCGTATATCGCTTATTAAATGGCCTATTATTTATAAAGGCGCCGACCCCGATAAAGCTTCTTTTGTGCCGCTTGCCGCCGCAGAGTTTAATCTGCCGCCGGGCCCCATGACCCTTAGGGAGATTTTAAAACAGCACCCCAAGGGCAGGGAATTTGCTTTTATCCAGGAGCATGAACCCGTACATCCTTTGTTAACAGATTCGCAAGGGGCTATTCTTTCCTATCCGCCGATTATTAATTCCGATGATCTTGGCGCCGTAAAGGTCGGCGATAATGAAGTGTTTGTTGAATTTACAGGAACCGATTTACCATCGATAGTTCTTGCCGCTTCGATTGTTGCCTGCGACCTTGCGGACAATGGTTTTACAATCGAACCTGTAGAAATCGAGTATGATTTTGATACGCCTTTCGGCAAAACAATAGTAACCCCGTATTATTTCCAGGAATCGGTCTTCTGTTCATTATCAAGAATAGAAAGATTCCTCGGCGAAAAATTAAACGCGGATGAATGTGTAAAAGCTCTAACGCGCATGGGCGTAAAAGCCGAAGCCGTTACAGATTGTGAACGCGGGCAAAAGGCTGAGAAGGAAGAAGGCGTACGCGCGTATCCGCCTGAATACCGCAACGATTTCCTTCATGCCGCGGATGTTGCCGAAGATGTAATGATAGGCCGAGGCCTTAAATCGTTTAAACCGCAGCGTCCGTCGGATTCTACCATTGGGCGGCTTTTACCGATTACTTTATTCAGCAGGCAGGTAAAGGAACTTCTTGTTGGAATGGGGTATCAGGAGATGATCTATAATTATCTTGGTTCCCGAAAAGATCTGGTAGAAAACATGAGAGGCAAAGGCGATAAAATTATCCGTATATTTAACCCGATGACAGAAAACTATGAATATGTACGCGACTCTGTGATAGCGTCTCTAATGGCAAGCGAGTCAATTTCCGGGCGCTCTGTTTATCCGCACAAAATTTTTGAAGTTGGAAAAGTAGCCTGGCTTGATGACGCGGAAAATTATAAAAGTCAGACCCGTCAATTTGCCGGTTTTCTTCATGCCGGTTCGGAAGCCAACTTTAATACAGCCGCCGCAGAACTGCAGACATTATTTTATTATTTATCCCGTGAGTACAATGTGGAAGAATCGTCTGATGAAAGGTTTATTCCCGGAAGGGCGGCTGCCATTGTATACGGCGGAAAGCAAATCGGCGTATTCGGCGAAATTCACCCGGAGGCGCTGGAAAACTGGGGTGTAACCGTTCCCTGCACCGCCGGTGAAATCGACCTGGACGCTCTTATCTAAAATAAAAACGTCAGTTTTTAAAAGTCTTCGGCTGCGCCGGTTGCGCCGGCTGCGCCGGCTGCGCCTGTAGAACCAGGATATGCAAGTTCGTAAATTTCCTCGATGAATACAGAATCCGCATAATCGTCCAATGCCGACTGAAGCAGCGCTGCCCTGCGAACAGTTTGATCTGCCGGTAAGGTCATAGCTGTCTGCATTAAGATAGCCGATTGAATGTCGGAAATCCTTCTTGAAAGAGAAGAAAGGCGCACATGGCAAAGACTGGAATCTATAAAACGGTCGCGGGGACGGTCGTAGCCTCTTACTTCTACAAAGCCGTTGTTTTCGGTTTCGGGATAAAAAACAACAACAGTCTTGTGTGAAAGGATTGTCCCTGATACATCGACAGTTCTGGGTGTTCTGAACAGGTTTGCTCTTTCATCAACAACTACCGCAAGTCTGCCGCCCGGAACAACCTGACTGGCAAGAGCATAACCCTCGGTTCCGTTGTCATTGCGAACTTCTATTACATTGTAGACTCTGTTGTTGCTGTCCAACGTAAGACGCCTTGTGTTTCCGGTCATTACGTCCTGCCCTAAAGACAATGAGGCAGCCCACTTCATTTTAGTGGATTCTTCTCCGTCATCGGCCCCTGCCAATGTATAGAATCCTGTATTAACTACCAGGGCAAAACCCGGGTTTACAATGCCGGAAACTGTCGCATACTCAAAACCCAGGGATTCGCCGTCCTGCGAGCCGGCACCTTCGTTTTTCTTGTTACAGGAATAGAATAACAAAACGCCGAACAAGAGCGTTAAAAGTAAAATTTTCTTTTTCATGGTTTCCTCCAAATTGATATTATTATCAAAATACTACAGATTATAAACATTGACAACAGGCTGGAAAAGAATTAACATTAACTTATGGCTGGAAATGCACATCAAGGGGACATGGATCCCGAACTTGCCGCTTTATTGGGAACTGCAGGCTCTGGCAGCGGTCCGCTTCCGGATTTTTCCGATATTTTCGGCGAAAAGAACAAGGAAGATTTCGCGGACATTTCAAGCTCTTCAGGCGGAGATGTCGATCTTACAGCTTCAGGGTTTCCCCCCGTAACCAAGCGTCTGGAAGAAAAGGGTCATAATTTCTTTAACGATCCGAATTACTATAAAACCGCCCTTACCAACGAAGGCGATATAGCTCAAAGGGTGCATGGTATTTTACAGAAGTACCTGACCGCCAAAGACCCCAAAGATCGCAGCGTTTTCCGTCAGCAATTTATGTCGCCGTTTTGGGAGTTTCTTTTAAATGTAGGCCGTAAATCGACAGGCAAACTGGCGCCGCCAAAAAAATACCTTCTTAGGTTTGGAATTTTACACCCCACTTTTATCAATGCGGAAACGAGAGACTTTTTTAGCAAGGTAGTGGACGAAAATGTGCTGGATCAATCTGTGTATTATATGGATGAATGGCTCCAGGGAGTAGGAACAGGCAAAATGCGCCCGTCCAGCACAGACGAAGTTAGAGTAGTCCGCGGAAATGCGCAGTCGAAATTATCTGCATTACTGGAAAAAGCGCAAGGTAAACTGGATGGTTCCAGATCGATACTAAAGGCAAAAGACAGAGAACGCCGGGAAATAGAAAAAATCCTGCGTGACAGAATAAATGCGCTTTATGAACATATACCGCTTCATGGATTTGTCGATATAAGCGACTGCCTTACCGAAGGCCAAAAAATGGCCATTAACGAAATTCAAAATCTGCTTAAACAAATGTTAAAGAACGATAATGATCTTGGAATAAGCATTAGGGATTTTTCACACGCAGAATCCGACGTTCATCATTTACAGGATAAACTTGAAGCCGAAGGCGGAGCTCTTACCGTTGATATAGGAGCGATAGATACCGAGTTTGATACTATCCGCCAAATGGCAAAAATGACCGTTGGACGTCAGGGAAACCATTTTCCAATAATGATGTCGGAGTATTTTCACAGCACACCCAACGAAGTAGGATTACGCGAAAATGTAATATCGATGCTTGCAAAAATAGAAAGTATCGATAAAGAAGCATTTTGCCGCATTTATAAAAACAGATTAAACCGCATAGCTCCTTTTGTTTTATTGATACCCACATACGGCGATATGGGCTTTTGCTGGGAACCGTTTGATCGCTTTAATCGCGCGACATCCCGCGGACGAATAGTTGTTCCGATGTACCCAAGAAATCTGTATCTTGCAGTACTTACCGCTGTTGCAGATTTACGCTGGCAGGTAGCAAAAGAAAAAGCTTCGTTTTATTGGATGGAAGAAGGACTCACCGGCCATTACTATCAATGGTTCCAGGCCAACAAATTAAAAGGCGACATAAAAGAATATTTTATCCGCGACTACATCCTGTGGATGACAAAAGAAGCGGAAGGCATACAAAAACTCGACAAAGATGTCCGGGGCACTTTCTGGCGCCACATGCCGTTTACTCAGGAAGTAAAAGAAAGACTCAAAATGCGCAGCTTCGTGTATCAGGAACTGTATCAGCGGGATCAAAACAGGGCAATGTCAGACGGCTATTGATGTGTATACGACATTTCGCTTTCGCGAACCGTCGCATACACATGCGCTAAACGACATTCCGCCTGCGGCGAAACGTCATTTAGCGCAGCGGTTTACGGGCGGCTTTAGCGCTTGGCAGCGCAGCCGCCGAACATTCCGCCTTCGGCAGAACGTCGTAAACCGCCATTGGGAGTTGAAATGGATTTGATTGGGAAGAAGATTGGGGACCATCTGAAACGATCATATTAACATTTGCTAGCAATGGCAACAGATTATATTCTATAAGTTTTAGCTTTAATGTTTCATAAATCCGCGGACAATTTTTTCCTCTGATTTTTCTGCGTCTTCATTTGAGACTCTTCTCTATTAAAGTTTTATATCTGTGTATCCGGAAAGTAATTTCATCATTTCCAGTGCAAATTTGCGTTTTCCTTCATCAAGTTTTTTTGCAATCTTTATAATCGTTCTAATTTCTCCGTTTGTTCTTACTTCTTCACGGCCGTCTTCATCGCCGAAAACAAGATATTCTGCGGAAACACCCAGAGCATTAGCTATTTTTACACCAGATTCAATTGATGGAAGCTGACCTCTTTTGCTCAGGTAATTGGTCAGTGTGTGCATGTTTACACCTGATAGGCTTGAAAGTTCCTTTATTAACATACCTGAATAGGCTAATTCAGTCCTTAAATTTTCCTTAAACCCCATAATTCGTTATATTATAAGCTTTTTAGCCTGTAATATGGTTGAAAATTACCCTATAGGGTAGTAATATTTAGAATAACTAGGCTAATTAGCTAGTTGAACAAAAAAGCTGTATATGGAATGCAGAACCGTATTGCAAGGGAATTAGGTATGATGCGAAATTATTTACAGTTACTCCGAGCCCCTCATTGGATAAAAAATATACTCGTTTTCGTCCCTCTCTTTTTTAGCATGAATTTTTTTGACGCTTCGCTTATTGTCGGTACAGTTTTCGGCTTTGTGTGCTTCTCGTTGTTATCTTCGATAATATATATTTTCAATGATATTCGTGACATAGAAAAAGACCGTCTACATAGCACTAAATGTCGCCGCCCTTTGCCTGCCGGGAGAATATCGGTATCTAACGCAATAATAGCTTTGGTTGTTTTATCTCTGGGTTTAATTACCTTGCTGGTTATATTGAAATTATCCGGAAACAGTCTGCTTAATATCAGATCTATGGGATTATTATTACTATATGTCTTATTAAATGTCGGTTATAGCTGGAGACTTAAAAATATCCCCATTGTTGATATAACGATTCTTGCTTCGGGATATGTAATCAGGGTTTTATTTGGCGCAATGATTATTGATGTTACGATTTCTACATGGCTGTATCTTGTGATTACAACAGGGGCGTATTATCTGGGTTTGGGAAAAAGGAGAAATGAGATAAGTAGCAATGAAAAAAACACGCGGACGGTTATGCGTTTTTACACACATAATTTTCTTGATAAAAATATGTATGTGTGCATGACGCTCTGTTTGGTATTTTATACATTGTGGAGTATTGATCCCACGACAATAGAAATATTTCATACAACAGCTTTTATCTATACCATACCTTTTTTGCTTATTATATTTTTTAAGTACAGCTTGAATGTTGAAATAAATGCTGAGGGAGATCCCACCTCTGTTATATTAAACGATAAAGTTTTGTTGTCTTTGTGCGCAATATACCTTATATGTGTTTTTTACATAATTTATCTAAACAAGGCAATTCTATGAATGTGTATGACTTTGACAAAACAATTTATAATGGCGACAGCTCTGTTGATTTTTATCTGTTTGTTTTATGCAGAATGCCTTATTTAGTTGTTTTGCTGCCATTTCAAATATGGGGAATGATGTTATATCTGTTCGGCATTTACTCCAAAGAAAAAATGAAGGAAGCGTTTTTTGTTTTTGTACGATATATTCCGGTTTCTAAAATGACAAGTTTTTTTTGGAAACGGAATAGTAAAAAGATAAAGAACTGGTACTTGCAGCAAAAACAGGATTCGGATGTAGTTATTTCGGCATCGCCTGAATTTTTATTAGACCCGATTGTTTGCGGTTATTTAGGCGTGAAATTAATTGCTTCAAAAATTGACCCGGTAAACGTAAAGTACATAGGAAAAAACTGCTACGGTGAAGAAAAAGTTTTGCAATTTAATAAAATCTATCCAAGAGAATCAATAGATAGTTTTTACAGTGATAATAAAAGTGATGCGTCATTGGCACACATAGCAAAAAATGCTTTTCTGGTACGTGGAAATATAATAAAAAAGTGGGGGTATCATGGCATTTAAAGGATTATTTAATATAAATATTCTATTAATTTTATCAAGTATTCTGCTTAACTCAATTGCCCAGCTTTCAATACGGAAGGGGATGTTAATAATTGGAAAAATAAATATATCCAATTTATCATCGTCTTTTATTCCAATGATCACTAATCTTTATTTATGGCTGGCAATGTTTTGTTACGCTGTTAGTATTTTTTTATGGATGACCGTACTTTCGAGAGTGGAAGTAAGTTACGCCTTACCGTTTCACAGTTTAAGTTTTGTAATAATAGCCGTAGCGGGATATTTTTTGTTTAACGAAAATGTCAGTCTGTTGCGAATAGTTGGAATTTTGGTTATTTGCGTTGGCGTGTGTCTGATTTCAAGGAGTTGAAAAAATGGAAAAAATCAAAATTAACAAAGAATATTTCTTGAAAGTTCTTTTTATTCTATTTTCTTTGTCAATAATAGGACGTGTTATAACAAATTTTTTAAAAATTCGTACTTGTTATAGTTGGCAAATATCAGAATTTCTTATCAATTATCAAGGTGGATTTGTACGCAGAGGATTGTTAGGCGAAATATTGCTGTTTTTTACAAAAATATTTAGTATGAACGCTGAACAGATAGAACTGACAATAAAAATTATAAGCCTGATTTGTCTTGTCGTTGTTTGCGCATGGTTCGTCAAAGCGTTTTTGAAAAGGGGATATTCGCTGTATATTTTGCCCTTGTGTTTCTTCCTGGGAGGAGTCGCATTAACGTCTGATTGGATTAGAAAAGATTACATGTTCTTTTGTTTTTTTATTCCGATTTTTTATTTTTACGCAAAAAACGATTTGCCGATGTGGATGAAAATCCTGATTATAAATATATTGTCAATACCAATCATATTGACTCACGAAGTTTTTGTATTTTTTACGTTTCCAATCTTGTTTTTATTATTATTTAAGCATTACGAAAGTAAAGGTATTCTGCGGTCGATTATTTTTTCTTTACTCTGTTTGCTGCCCGGAATCCTAGCCTTTTTATCTACTTTGTTATGGAAAGGGGATCAGGAAATTGCGCAAAACATCTGGAATTCATGGGCGGAAATACTAAATCTCGAAAAAGAAGAAATTGGCAGTGCCGTGGGAGCTATCGGCTGGTCAAGCAGCGAAACTTTTAAAATGCATTTTACCATAAATTTTCTTACGATAGATAGAGTTAAAGATTTTCCTATTCCATCTTTATTAGGCTGGATGATTACTTTTCCCGTTATTTATTATATTTCTACAAATGCGCTTTTAGTTTTCAGGAAGAATGAAAAAATATTTACGAAATGCGACAAAACTATTTTGTCGTATATTCTGATTTTTCAATTATTATGTTTATTTCCAGTTTTTGCTATACTTTCCGTTGACTATGTACGGATAATATTTTACTGGATAGCTAGTTCTTTTGCAATATTTTTGTTGATACCGGCAGAAAAAATCACAGAATTATTTCCATCCGCTTTTGTTTGCTTTGTTGAGCGTGTAAATCTTTTATTTAACAAAAAATATTTACAGACAAAAACATTTATCATTTTATTAATGTTATTTTTGGGAATTACTTCTGTAGGTTTTGAAATTATAGGTATTATTAGATCAACTATGATTTTTAATATAATACGTCTTATTCGTTTATTGTTTTTACCATTTTTAGATCACTGACGCTTGCTCGGGCACAAAAAATGATCGTCTTTCTGCGCTAATCTCTTAGAGCACAAATCCCTTCGGGCTTCGTCCGCGGACAATTTTCTTCCTCTGTGCTCTCTGCAAGACCCCCGTGCCCTTGCGTGAGATTCTTCTTGTAAAATCCGACTAATCTTAACTGATTAGTCAACTAATCAATTAAGATTAGTTCTAAAAGTAAACAAAACCAGGATTTTTTGTCTTTGACGGAAAGGGAGTAGTTTTTAGGGTAAAATTCGTTCTTGACTACAGCCAAAAATGGCTATAATATATTATTAGTTCTATTTTACGGAGGTATTATATGCCAGTGGTCAGAAAAACAATGGATTTATTAAATAATTTCAATGAAATTCTAGAATATTGTAAAAATTATAGAGAACCAGTATTCGTAACAAATAACGGTAGTGGCAGATTGGCTGTAATGAGCGAAGAAGCATACGAGGATTTAATAGGTAAAAGCAGAAATGAACTATACAGCGCTTTACAGGCGGGATTAGATCAAATTAATAATGGTGAATATATAGAACAAGAAGAATATTTTGAAAAATTAAATAATTATCTCAGGAAATAGTTGTGTACAGACTTAAAATTTCAAAATTATATGATTCTGATGTAGATTCATGTTATGATTATATACGTGATAATTTAAAAAATCCAACGGCTGCTGATAATTTAATTGCAAATATTTTGGATAAATTAATTAAAATTCAAGAAAATCCAAAAATTAGACCACTAGTAAGAGATGAATATTTAGCAAGTTTAGGCTATAGATTAATAACAGTAAAAAATTATATGATATTTTATATTATTGGTGAAACTACCGCCGAACGAGTGACAGCGAGTGAGGGGTCCCGCTCGGCTGATAATGAGCATTTAAAAATTGTTAGGTTTCTGTATTGCAAAAGAGATTGGATGAATATATTAAAAGAAAAAACGGTTGAAGAAATGATGGGAGAAAATTGATCCCACTCTTTGGAATATTATAATATTGACATATATCATAGCAAGATGTATATTGATAACATGAAGAAGAGTTTCATTTTTCATATTTTAAATATAATCTGCTCTAGTATTATTTGTGTAAAAATCTAAATTATAAAACAAAGGAAGAAGAAACAATTGCCAAAAAATCTTAAAAAATATATTTTAATAAATTAAAAGACAACCTGCTATTTAAATGCTCGGTTGAGGATTCCCTTCGAACTTCATCCGCGAAAATCCGCGTGAATCCCTTCGGGCTTCGTCCGCGGACAATTTTCTTTCTCAAAATCCGACTTGACAAATAAAATCAAATATATGTATATTGTTTTATGGTTACAAACGATAAAGGTTTCGCAAAAATATTATCAAAATCATTAAATGAAATTACGCCATATTATCAAACCAAAGACACAGTTATTTTTAATGCTAATTGTCTTGATATATTTAATTTGATACCCGACAATTCTATAAATATGATATTTGCAGACCCTCCGTATATGTTATCAAATGATGGATTTTCCTGTCAAAATGGAAAAAGAGTTAATGTTAATAAAGGTAAATGGGATAAAAGCAAAGGGTTTGATTTAGATACTGAATTTCATAATAATTGGATTTCTGCAGCCAGGAGAATTTTAAAACCTGAAGGTACGATATGGATTTCCGGAACATATCATAGTATTTATCAATGCGGTTATCTATTACAAAAAAATAATTTTCATATATTAAATGATATAACATGGTTTAAGCCAAATGCTTCTCCAAATTTAAGTTGTCGTTTTTTTACTGCCTCGCATGAAACAATCATTTGGGCAAGAAAAGACAAGAATTCAAAACATACATTCAATTATGAAGAAATGAAAAACGGCGATTTTCCTGAGGATAAATTAAAACAAGAAAACACACAAATGAGATCTGTCTGGTCAATGACAACTCCAAAAAACAGTGAAAAAGAACATGGAAAACATCCAACGCAGAAACCATTAAATTTATTAAAACGCATTATTTTGGCATCAACAAATGAAAATGATATAATCCTTGATCCATTTTGCGGAAGCGGAACTACAGGTGTCGCCTGCAGGTGCTTAAAAAACAGATTGTTTATTGGAATAGAAATAGACAATAATTATTGCGAATTAACAAAAAATAGGTTATTGTAAAAGCAGTTAAGCGAAATGCGCAATAAATTATGGTAAAAATGGACAAAATGTTAATTTTTTGATATAATTATATTAATGAAGCAAAGAATAATTATAATGTTTTTATTTGTTATTATTTCTTCTCAGGCACTTGCCGATGAAAATTTAACCGGATTTGATAGAATTTATTTCACGTGGCAGCTTTATAACTTTTATAAAACAAATAATCAAAATGACAATTTTGTAAGTAATAAACAAATACAATATTTTAATTTTTTATTAAATAAATCAGAAATTTTAAGACAAAATGAGATTCCTCAATTTGAACCACTACTGGATTTAAGTAATAATGAAATTAATGGTTTTGTTGGGTTTATTCTTTTTCCAATTATATTAATTGATATAACTAATTTTTTTATATATCGGCATACATATTATGAGCTGCTGCATTATGAGGCTTTGCGTAACAATAATGATGTTCGATTATGGCAACAAAATTGGGAACAACAATGGTTAAGGGAAAGAGAAAGGGATAGAGAGCGTCAAAGACGAATAATTGATGTTCCTCCCGAATGAAGTGGAGTTAAAAAACTGTTTCTTCCCTTGCGAAAGACATGGTTTTTGTGTTACTCTGATGTTATGGATTAGTAATTTCTTGGACAATTGCGAAATAATATTGACAATAGTCATGATATGATATTATATAATAATTAAAGGGGTTAAAAGAATGAAATTTAATTTTTCTGGAAAAATTTCACTGAATGACTATATTCAATATAATAGGTTTATATATAAGAAATTAGATAAAATGATATATGTTATTGTTTTCATATTTGTAATCATTAATTTTTCAATAAATCTTAAGAAATATTTCGAAAATAAAAGAATGAATCTTGAATATATAAAACAAATACAGAATTTTTCTGAAGAAAATATTAATGTTTTTTCATCAAATATAGATTTATTTTTTACGGTAATTTTACCAACTATTTTGTTTATTGTGTTCTTTCTTATATTTGTGTTTATTATTGAAAAATGTTTTATGCCAATTAGATATAAAAAATATTATAATTCATATAAAACATTATGCGAGTTAACAAACTATAAAATTACCAATGAAAATATTCTGATATCTTCAGAAAGTGGAAATACAATTCTTACAAAAGAAAAAATATATAAAATACTATATGACAAAGATACTATTTATATTTGCATTGGGTTAAATATGGCATATATAATAAAAAAACATTATTTTGAAAAAAATGATGAATTTGACGAATTAAGAATATTTTTGAACGAAAATTATAAAAACAAAAAATAGGTTATTGTAATTACATAGGGGGTATATTATGAGTAGATATTTGTGTTTCCTTGCAAACACTCGTACATATCCTGTAACATTTCTTCAAGTTCCTCAAGAGTTTCACCTTCTGTTACGTGTTGGGGAAAATCATTGAAATATCCAATATAACCGCCTTCATCGGCTTCAAAATATGTATAATCCAGTTCCATACAAATACTCCCTTGTTACATTATAGCATATTAAAATGTTAAAAAAAGCTTTTCCTTACAATCACAAAATTTCTTTTAAAATCTTGA
>Ga0123356_10001810_pt1 | contig 23294 bp, 21 predicted proteins | sample TergutEmb28metaG_2_FD_92546 | JGI IMG/M metagenome (GOLD analysis project Ga0123356, IMG submission 92546) | Embiratermes neotenicus P3 segment gut microbial communities from Petit-Saut dam, French Guiana - Emb289 P3 | ecosystem: Host-associated > Arthropoda: Insects > Digestive system > Gut ...
GCAATGCGGGAAACATTACACGATTCAAGTTTTTGCCGCTCCACCAGAGCGGCGGCAGCGCCATTATTAAAAGCCGATTCTACAAAGGAATGACCGTCGCAGACAGAGCCGGGAAGCGCCACAAACAATGCCCCTTCCCGCACAGTTCGGGAATCAATACTTACCGAGGAAAAACCGCGAACATGACCATCTCCAAAAGAGATTAGCTCTGCCCCAAGAGACCGGGGCAATGCGGCAAATTCCAAAAGCAAAGTATCGCCGGCACAGCCGACGGCAATGTCAGTGCCCAAACTCCTTTCCTCCCATTATTATCAACACGATGTCTTCAGGCATCATCTTTTGCAGTCCCATACTCCGCGCTTCAGCCTCCAGACTTTCAACCGTCAGCAATTCCCTAATCTCGTTGACAATTGCCTTGTTATCTTTTATACAGTTCTCCTGACTCCTTTCAATTTGCCGTATATCATTTCTGAGTTTACCGCACTCATTCGCCTGCAAGGCAATAACGCCAAAAAAAATCGGTATCGTAAGAATCATTACAAAAAACAGCGGATAAAACCTTGTCATTGCATCTCCTTTATTTTTTCCACCACTCTCAACCGGGCGCTTCGTGAGGGAGGATTTCGCTTAATTTCCTCTTCTCCCGCCGTAACGCCTTTTTTTGTCAGTACCGTAACCGTTCGGCCTTCGCATACACAGGATGGCGCCTGCGGAGGGCAGATGCAATCCTTGCTGTGTTTCCTGAAAAAATCCTTCACAATTTTATCTTCAAGAGAATGGAAGCTAATCACTCCCAAACGTCCTCCCGGCTGCAAGGTCCGCAAGGCACCCTCCAGAAGATCGGACAACCCGGCAAGCTCGCCATTAACCGCAATCCGTATAGCCTGAAAGGTTTTGGTTGCAGGGTGTATAGGCCCATGCCGGTACGAAGCCGGCACTGTCCGTTTTACCAGTTCCGCCAGAGCAGCAGTGGTGGTAATGGCCCCCCGCTGCCGTTCCTGCACAATTGCCCGGGCTATACGCCGTGAATAGCGTTCCTCGGCGTTTCTGTATAATATATCGGCAATATCCTTCTCGGACATTCGCGCCAAAAGCTCTGATGCCGGAATTCCCCGCGTTGTATCCAGCCTCATATCCAGCTTTTCATCAACAGAAAAACTAAAACCTTTGCCGCTGCACGTATAATGCCAGAAACTAATGCCGCAGTCAGCCAGAATGGTATTGGGGCGATTAAAACCGGCAGGGTAAGCGGCAAAAAAATCCTGGGACCAGCCGTGTACAAATTGCACTCTGTCCCCAAATTCGGCCAGCCGCTGCCGGGCAACTGCCTGTATTCCAGAATCGGCATCAATACCAATAATGGAAAGATCGGGAAAACGGGACAGAAAATTATAGGTATGGCCGGATTCGCCAAGGGTTGCGTCAATCATCGTTTCATTCCTTCCCCTCGGCGCGAGATATTGTATTGTTTCCTCCAGCAGTACCGGAGTATGGGCTATTTCCAGCATTTTTCAATTCCTTTTCTTTCACAAAAGATTCGGATACGCCATTGTATCGATCCTGACTGCATTCATACGATTTGTAACGTTCCTTATCCCACACTTCAATATAACTATGCTGGCCTACCACCATGCAGTCCTTGATCAATCCGGCAAATTCACGCAGCGGCGGAGCAATTAAAACCCGCCCTTGCTTATCCATTTCAAGCTGATGGGCAGGACCAATAAAACGCCTGCGTATATCACGGCCGTGGGCAGAATCCGGGTCGGTGGTGTCTACAATTGTTTTGAGCCGCTGCTTCCATTCTTCGACAGTATACAACCAAAGACAGGGGTCGGCGCCCTTGGTCAGCACTACCTGTTCTTTTTCCAGAATAGCGCGAAGCGAACGAGGAACGGCAATTCTGCCTGATTCATCGAGTGTAACTTCATGTTCCCCGGAAAGGGATTTATCCATATTCTCCATTATTCCCCAGTTTTCCCCATTTGATATACTTCTTAGCCTATAATCACCCGAATTTTTATGATTGTCAAGCAAAAAAAGAAAAAAAGTGTATCTTTTTCAAAAGAAAGTGAGATTTTAACTAAACGCTTATGTAGTATTTTGGGATTATTGCGGTATTTTACGGGCGCGTTTATACACGTACGAGTTACCTTGTTTGCCTATTCTTTGTACAACGCCCATTTTGGTCAACACATACAGGGTTTTTCTTGCCAGAGTTATGCGGATTCCCGCCTTTTTCCCCAGCATGGATGAGGTAAATTTCCCGTTTTTTTCAAAAGGAATAAAGCGAAGATAATCGGAGGGTTTTTCCAGACAAATACGTTCATGCAATGCGATCATGCGCCGGTCCTGGATGCTGAGCCCTTCCCGCCGCCAGGAGCCTTTTCCGTCCTGCACACGACATTCAAGCGCATCCACCAGAGCAAGCTCAATGACCAGGCCGGGAATAAGGGGTAAATCCGACGCATAAACCAGCGCATTAAACAGGTCCCAGGGATTTCCTTTGCGGGGACTTTTCCGCCGGTATTGGAGCTTGCTCCGCGTATTATACACTTCCAGGTACTTGGTAACTATTACCGGATACACAATGCGTACCCTGCCCTGCGCGGAAAGTTTTTGGATTTTTTTCTTAAGCGGGCTAAAACTGCCGGTCTGAATCTCGATAAATTCGCCCCTGGCGTTTATCCCATCAGCGACAAAACCATCAACAGCAACTTCCGTTTTGCCGCGTAACCCGGCATAGCTGAACTTCAAATCACGGTGGAGGCTTTTTTCGTATCTGGTTCCAATAGTGTAAGGGATTGGGGACTGGGGACTAGGGACTGGGGATTTTTGGAACATGGGATTGGGGTTAGAAAACATAGCAAGTGCCATTACGTTTAGAATACGAATAACACTCCCTGATCCCTAGTCCCCAGTCCCCAGTCCCTTCTCTCTTTACCAGCCGTCGCTCATGTCGTCTGCGTCGCGGTTTTCTTCGGCGAAGAGATCGGTCACAGCGCGCATATCATCAAAGTAAATATAGTAGGAGCCTAAACATTCCAGCGGGTCACAAATAACCCGGAAACCGACAACTTTAAGGCCCATCTGGTTGTTATAATGGAAACTTCGCTGAATGACGCCCTGTCCATCGGCGGTTTGCGGAGGAATGGCAAATACCAGTTTTTTCCAGCCCTGGAACTTGAGCTTGCCGTCACCGCCGGTTACCGAAAGCTCATAGTTTCTGCCAAAATAGTCCTGGATAAGCAGCTTTAGTTCATGGTTAAAATTCCGTCCAACTACCCATATTGAGATAGTCTTGGTGATCCCTTCTATGGGGATGGGGCGAACGGGGCGAATCGTAAAGCTATTATAGCCCCGGCGAAGGAAATCGACCCTGACACCAAGGACTTTTTCATCAGGAATATCCATTCCTTCTTCTTCGGGGATTGGCTCTTTGCCGGCAGGACTGCCGTAAAACAACCGCGCGGTAGCGTACCCTTCATCGGTTGACATAAAGGCGTGCCAGAAACCTTCCTGCTCAAATTTTTCAATGGACACTTCTTTTAACGACTGTTGGGCCGAATCAATGCCTATCATATACGGATCCGGATCACCTACCGCTTGCTGGGCAAAAACCATGCCGGCGGCAAGTATAAGAAACAATGCAAAAATTATAAATCGTTTCATTTTGCTCTCCTTTAGTTAGTGCTGTTTGCCCATAATCCAGGCACACGATCCGGATCGGCCAAGTCATCGCCGTCAAAAAGGCTTTCAAAGGTATCGGTAACTACCTTGAACTGCTTCAGATAAATATAAAAATCATCGACCCTTTCGGTGGGCTGCGTTTCTATCCGAAACTTAACAAAACGCATTTGGGCCAGATTGGGCAGCACCCGTTTTGCCTGCTGAATATGATTTGGGATAGTAGCCCGCAGGTTTCTCCAGCCGGTGTGGTTTATACTGCCAAGATTTATCCGGTGTACTATTCCCATGTGATCCCGTACGTATGCTTCCATGTTGTAGTTAAGGTTGGCGCCCCAAACCCATACATCAATGAACCGTACCCGGCCAGGCAGCCGTATTTCAAATGGGGTTGTGCCATCTGACGCGACCGGATAGATGTCTATCCAGTTATAGCCTTTCCGATCAAAGCGGCCATGAATGCCCAGACTTTTTTGAGGCTCGTCCGGGTTGTAACCAAAAATGGTAACCGGCCATGCATCAATATAAGCCATGCGCGGGAAGTTTACTTCATTGCCATCTTCATCCTCGGTCTTGGTCGCAAATCTGCTGGCGCCCAGCGCCCAAGAAAATTCATAGTTCCTTAGGTACTTTCCTTCTCTCCATCCCATAGAAGTTTCACCATTGAACTGCGCAATTACGATCGAGTTTAAGTCAACGGTACGATCATCAGCATAGGCTGATAAAACCACTATGCATGCCAAGACAACAAGGCAAACAGTTTTTATACTGCCGTATTTCATCCTTATATCTCCTTATACAAATTCATTCTTCTCACTTAATTATATTTCTTTGTCGAAACTTTGTCAACGCTTCCATAAGATTTATCCACGATTTATTCGGTTTACGGCGTTTTTTTTGCCGATTTTTGCAAAAGCCGGATTACCCCATTATCGGCAATTTTCCCGGAAAAAATCAAGGGCTTTGAGGGGATATTCCCGCTGGGCTGGTTTTCTTTGGCCAATCGTACTGCCGGAACGGCTACCGACCAAATGGAATCATCAAATATTACCGCAACTTGCCGGGAAGTCAGGGCCGGATCCAGCCAGGTAAACAGAATGAGCGGCATTTTGGGGCTTTTTCCCAGAAATTCAGCCCCTGCGCTGGTAAGAACCATACAGACAAGCCTTTGCGTATCGGGCACCTCGGCAATCAAATTGACAAACACAACGGCCGCTTCGGGGGCTTCCTCCTGCACCCCCCTGGAAAAAAGTTCCCGCCCTGCTGCCTGCACATGCCGATCCTGCCAGAGGGCTACGGTCCGTTGGATGCTGGCCTCCCCGAATTCACCGGCTGCCTCATTGTGTTGAACCTGGCCTGCCGGTATGTGGTTTTTGCCGAGTATTCCTGCGAAAAGCCCCGCCCGGTATAAATCGGTGGCGGAATCGGTGCCGTATACGCATAAAAAGCCATCAGGAACCGGTAATGAGGAAGCCGGCACATGGCCGCCCAGCAGCACGACAGAGGTTTCCGGGAACTGTTCATGGTAGCGCTGTGCCGCCAACGCCTGGCTGCGCGGAAACAATACACACCAGGGATTCTCAGCCGCCTCTGTTATGGCAACGACCAGCATATCAGGGCTGGCGCCATCGGCTACCAATAGGGGCTTTACCTGCCGGAACAGGGAAAGGGAAGCGGAACGCTGCTGCTGCTGTAAGCGGTCTTCTCCGTACAGAGCGACAAAGGGTATATCAGTCACCACAAGCACCGGCGTTCGGGAGAAAAAAATCAGAACCGGTACCGCCAGCGCGGCCAGTATCAGAGCGAGTACCACCAGTAGTTTGATATACCTCATTACGATATTGTAGCCTATTTCATGGGGAGTGGGGAGTAGGGAATGAGGAATGGGGAGTGAGTGGTCTTGACCAACAATTATTAGGGGGGTAATATAGAAAAACATACATTTTTTAAGGAGTGGACGATGACTAGCTATAGTGAATTGGGGTTGGTAAATACCAAGGATTTATTTAAAAAGGCGCTTTCGGGCGGGTACGCGATTCCGGCGTATAATTTCAACAATATGGAACAGATTCAGGCTATTATCCAGGCCTGTGTGGAAACCAAATCACCGGTAATTCTACAGGTATCTTCCGGCGCGCGCAAATATGCCAACCAGACTATTCTGCGGCATATGGCCAAGGGCGCTGTGGAATATGCTCATGAGCTGGGTTATGACATTCCCATCGTACTGCATTTGGACCATGGGGACAGTTTTGAACTGTGTAAAGACTGCATTGAAACCGGGTTTTCCTCGGTAATGATTGACGGTTCCCACCTGCCCTACGAGGAAAATATAGCGTTGACCAAAAAGGTCTGCGAATTTGCCCATTCCCAGAAAGACTATGTAACGGTCGAAGGCGAATTGGGGGTATTGGCCGGCGTAGAGGATGATGTTTCATCGGAACACAGCCATTACACCGAGCCGGAAGAAGTAATCGACTTTGTCAGCAAAACCAAGGTCGATTCGCTGGCCATTTCCATTGGTACCAGCCACGGGCGCACCAAATTCAAGCCGGATCAGTGCACCAAGGATGCCAATGGTATCCTTATCCCGCCCCCGCTGCGTTTTGACATTCTGGAAGAAATCGAAAAAAGGATACCCGGCTTCCCCATCGTACTGCACGGCGCCTCATCGGTACCTATTGAATATGTAGACATGGTTGAAAAGTTCGGCGGCAAGCTGAGCGACTCCGTGGGCATTCCCGAAGAGCAGCTTCGCAGGGCGGCAAAAAGCGCCGTTTGCAAGATCAACATCGATTCTGACGGCCGCTTGGCCATGACCGCCCTGATCCGCAAGGTCTTTGCCGAAAAACCGGATGAATTCGATCCCCGCAAATACCTGGGCCCGGCCCGCGATGAGCTGAAAAAACTCTACGCGCACAAAAACCTGAATGTATTAGGGTCGGCGGGACAAGCGTAGTGTATCCCTGTGCAGCAGTACAAAAGCTGCTGCGGGGATAAAACTGACCAACAGAAACATCGACCCAAGAAAGTTTTGCTGGGAAAAGAATGCCCACCAGGACGAAACAGCGGCAACAGGCAGGGCCGCAATGCCAATAGCCAAAGGGATGAGTATATACCAGCGGGTGTGCTGCCGGATGTATCCGATAAAAAACGGTATCCCCACCGCTTGCGCAATCCACAATAAGGGAACAATAACCAGCGGAATAAGAGACGGCAAAGAATGTACACTTATTGAGCGGATAGCAGCCAGGGGGATAAGGTACAGCAGGGTAAAAAGAGCATACTGCGGCGTACAGGAAATGAACCGCAGTTTGACAAGGATCAGGCAAAACACAAGCGGAATAATGACCGGCAGACCGACAATGTCGATAAAACCGCTCATCCAGCGGGAAAAGCCAAAACCGCCCGGCGTTACCAAAGGGCCAAAGAAATACTGAAAAACTACCGCGATACAGCCCAGTAACAATGCCAGAATTCTATTGTGGCCGTTCTTCCGTTCAGGAGAAATGGCCAACCAGAAAAAATAAAATACCGGAACACAGAAAAAACAAAAAAGCGACATACTCTATTGTATACATTGCCGGTAGAAAATAGCAATAGAACTGTTTATACTTATCCGTATGGCTATACAGATTGAGCAAGCCCTTTCCGGCATGATTCTCTCAGCTTCCGGCTGGCGCGGGGTTTTTGCCGTATCGGGCGATGCAGAAGACAAGACCGGCGAAATCAGCGAGGCGCACCGGGTTATTGCCGCCGGCGCCGGCGCCGCTTTTGCCGAATACCTGCGCAACCGGGAAGGCGGCGAACACCACGCGCCTTTGGTGCTGGTCGGCGCCGATACCCGGCCAACGGGCAACGCCATAGCCGAGGCGGTAATGGGCGCGTTAACGGCTGCCGGCTGCGATATCCGCTATGCCGGTGTCGTGGCTGCACCGGAAATAATGGCCTGGGCGCGTAATTTTGACACCGAAAACTGCGGATTTATCTACATTTCGGCAAGCCATAACCCCATAGGCCACAATGGGCTCAAATTCGGCCTTAACGACGGCGGAGTCCTGCCGACAGCAGAAATGGCAAAATTGATAGGAATTTTCAGGGAGATTATGGGGACTGGGGACTGGGGACTAGGGACTGGGGTACGTTGTCCAACGGATGAGAGTATTTCCAAGCAATTTTCCCGTAATTCGAATCACGATACTATTTCTAAAGGATACCCCGATATGTCGATCCCCAGTCCCCAGTCCCCAGTCCCTAGTCCCTACAAAACAGAAGCTCTGGATGCGTATTTTGCATTTAGTACTGAGGTGGCTTGGGGTGAATCTTCAAATGACAACTCTGTGTCCTCTGTGCCTCCGTGTTCTCCGTGTGAGCATTTTCGAATAAACATTACCGAGGCCTTCAAACATGGGATTATACAGCGGCCGCTGGGGGTATGCTGCGATTTTAACGGTTCCGCCAGGTGCGTGTCGATAGACCGGGATTTCTTTGGCGATCTGGGGATACAGTTCGAGGCAATGAATGCAAGGCCGGGCGAAATAGCCCACCGGATTGTGCCGGAAGGTGAATCACTTGACCCATGCTGCCGTTTCCTTGAAGACCTGCACCGCAGTAATCCGGCGTTTGTCATAGGTTATGTCCCGGATTGCGACGGCGACCGGGGGAATCTGGTTATATGGGATGAAACCCTCCAAAAGGCGCGGGCGCTTGAAGCTCAGGAAGTGTTTGCCCTTGCCTGTGTCGCCGAATTTGCCCAGCTTGCGTGGACTGGTCTCCTTGATACCGCAAAGGCGGCCATTGCGGTGAACGATCCTACTTCTTTACGCATAGACCGTATTGCCGAATCCTTTGGCATTTCGGTGTTCCGCGCCGAGGTTGGCGAAGCCAATGTGGTAGGCCTTGCCCGCAAGCTGCGGACAGAGGGCTATACCGTACGGATATTGGGCGAAGGCTCCGCCGGAGGAAATATCACCCATCCATCGGCAGTGCGCGATCCGCTGCATACTGTATTGGCCCTGGGAAAACTCCTCTTGTTGCAAACGGGCAATGGCAAGCCGGGACTTTTTGAGCTATGGTGCAAGGCTTCTGGTCAACGCTATCATCCCGATTACAGCCTTGCCGATATTATAGCGAGCCTGCCTCCCTTTTGCACCACCGGCGCATATTCCCCGGAAGCATTGCTCAAAGTTACCACCACCGATCACGGCGCGCTGAAAAGCCGTTATCAAACAATATTTCTGCAGGAATGGGAAACACGCAAGGAAGCATTACAGGCCCGCTATGGTATACACAGTTGGGAGGCATCCGCGTATAATGGAATGGAAGAGCGGAAAGGCATCAGCGATTTTGGCACAGCGGGCACCGGCGGATTAAAAATCTGTTTCTGCAATGCCGCCGGCAAAGCGATTGCTTCGATATGGATGCGGGGATCCGCCACCGAGCCGGTTTTCCGTATCATGGCCGATGCAGAAGGATCAGAGCCGCAATTCGAGCGCGACCTTATCGAATGGCAGCGCCATATGACACAAGCAGGAGATAAGACATGGGATTAAGAGGAGAACTTTTTTCGACAAAGGTATTACTGCAAAACCGGACGTATTTTTTCAATGTAAAAGAAAACCGCATGGGCGATCTCTACCTCAATATTGTTGAGAGTAAAAACCGTGAAACCGGCGGATTTGATCGCCAGTCGATCATTCTTTTTGCCAATGACCTTCAGGAATTCCTGAAAGGCTTTGACGAGTCGCTGCGCGTTTTGGAAAAGGAAATACGCGAAAAACGCCGCAATACCAAAACCGTTACGCGTGACAACGATCCAAAAGACGACGCACAGAGCGGCACAAAGGGCAAACCCCGAACCGGCACAAAAAGCGGCACACAGAGCGGCGCAAGAAACAAGCCCGCAAAAGAAAGCAAGCGAGTAGTGGTTAGAAAAAATAAGGGACTAGGGACTAGGGACTAGGGATTGTTGTTTGTTATACAATCGTATTAGCAAACTGATTACTTACGACCCACTCTCCCCAGTCCCTAGTCCCCGATCCCCAGTCCCCACACTAAAACTTTTTCGTTGGATTGGGGAGGGGCCGTGTTGTAGGACGAGTTCGCGGTGTTTTTGGGTGGGGTAGCCTTTGTGGCCTTCGTAGCCGTATTGGGGGTAAAGGCTGCCGTAATACACCATGAGTTGGTCACGGGCGGTTTTGGCAAGGATCGAGGCGGCCATTACCGCATGAACGGTGTCGTCGGCTTTTACCAGTGCGGTACAGGAAATGGGCAGCGCCGGTGTGTGCAGGCCGTCTACAACGGCGCTGAGGCCGGCGGGAATCAGCGCGGGGACAAACGGCCTTCCGAACGGGGCCTCGGTTACCAGGCTGTCGGGCCATGGCTCCGGCAGTGAGGCAAGCAGGCGGTCAAAGGCCCGTTGCATCGCCAACAGGCTGGCCTGCAGAATATTAATCGCGTCAATTTCGGCATGGCTTGCCCAGCCAACACCCCAGGCTGTAGCCTTTTCAGTAATAATGCGGCAAGCCTCTTCCCGTTGCTTTGGCTTGAGTTTTTTGGAATCGGCAAGCGTGTTTACCGGAAAATCCGCCGGCAATACCACTGCGGCGGCACAGACCGGCCCAGCCAGCGGACCTCTGCCCGCCTCGTCAATGCCGCAGATCATCATCAGGATCGGGTTGGAATGAGCTGCATTACTTTTTTCAGCTCGGGGTCCTGTTTATAATAATGATCCATAATCTCCGCCTGCGAAAGCCCCACCAGTTCATGGCTCATGTAATGGATCCAGGTACCTTCGTCATTGACGGATAAATCCTGCCTGCGGCACCAGTAGTCGGGCTGAATGGGGAGCTGTTCCGGCTTGTCCTTAAAGTATTTGTAATCATGGACAGCAATTTTTAGGTCTTTACGGGGAATTCCCTTCTCCAAAATAACCCGCGCAATGCTGTTGATGGTTTTGCCTGAATCGAAAATATCATCCACCAACAGTACTTTGTCCCCAACCCGCAAATGTTCCGGCGAGTAAGTCCAGCCATCAATCCGCACCCTTGACGCCTTTGCCACATCGGTATAGGAATGGGCTGTTACTGCGGCATAATACACCGGGCGATCGCTCATGTGCACCACCTTGAAGAATTCACTGATCACATTGCCCATGTAGGCTCCGCCTCTCAGTAACACATAGATCACATCGGGAATGAACCCATCACTATGCATACGAAACGCCAATTTAATGGCATTGTTCCGCACGACATCAAATTGTAAAAACTCCTTTATCATGAGGATAGTATAGCACAAATACGCTTGCAGGGTAAAGGCGTTCAACTTGACATTCAGGTATAATTAGGGATAATTAGGGATAATTAGGGATTTTTGGGTAAAAGGGGTTTTAATGCCAGATATTAACAATATCGTCATAACAGCAGAAATGCTTGTGCAAATAGCGGAATTGGATGAGTTCAAGGGAGTCTGGACTGGATTTGCAAATTTAAGACCAGATCAGCTAAAAATACTAAAAAAAGTATCCACAATAGAATCTATTGGTTCGTCAAATCGTATAGAAGGAAACAAACTTTCGGACGCAGAAGTAGAAGAACTGCTCTCGCGCATTGATAAAAAATCGTTTAAGTCCCGGGACGAAGAAGAAGTTGCCGGTTACGCTGAACTTATGGATACCATTTTTGATAATTATTCGATTATTCCCTTGTCCGAAAACTACATCAAACAGATGCATAAAACTTTGCTTCAATATGTAGGTAAAGACACAAAGCACCGCGGGAAATATAAAACACTTTGCAATACCATTGTTGCGTTTGATTCAAAAGGAAAAGAAATCGGTGTAGTATTTGAAACTGCATCACCATTCAATACTCCGCGGTTTATGGAAGAATTAATTGAATGGACAAGAAAAAACCTTGAAGACCCGTTTCTTCACCCATTAATTGTTATTGGTATTTTTATTGTACATTTCCTGGCTATTCACCCTTTTCAGGATGGAAATGGACGGCTGTCACGCGCTATTACTACAATGTTATTGCTAAAAAAAGGGTATGCCTATGTATTATACAGCTCTATAGAATCCATCATCGAATCTGCTAAAGAAGGATATTACCGATCGCTCCGTTTAACACAGAAAAACATCTGGGGCAGTAAAGTAGACTACAAACCATGGTTATCTTATTTTTTAACAACCCTGCAAAAACAAAAAAGACATCTTGAAGATAAACTTAACTCTATGTCGAAAGATAAATCTCAAACTATCACTGACTCAAAATTAACTCGTAACAATAAAGCTATTTTAGAACTTTTTAGCGATACATCGGAATTAAGCTCATCAGAAATCGCAATGCGGTTAGGCATGAATACTGAGACTGTAAAGAAGAATTTAAAATCATTAGTAGGCTTAGGCTATCTTATTAAACATGGGACAACCAAGGGTGCATGGTATAAGAAAGCGTAAAGCGTTTAGGGTCTACCCCGCATCCTCAATCAAGTTTTTCATGATGTATTCGCGGCGTTCGGGGGTGTTTTTGCCCATGTAGAAATTCAATACCTGAGGGACGGCTTTGAGCGTGTTTACCGATATTGGCACCAGACGCATATCGTCGCCGATAAACTGGCCGAATTCTTTGGGGCTGATTTCGCCCAAACCTTTGAAGCGGGTAATTTCACTTTTACTGCCCAGAGCGGCGGAAGCCTCGTCGCGTTCTTTTTCGCTGTAACAGTAGCGGGTTTCCTTTTTGGTTCGTACCCGGAACAACGGCGTTTCCAGAATATATACCCTGCCGGCAGTGACCAGTTCTTCAAAAAAAGAAAGGAAAAACGTTAACAGTAAATTGCGGATGTGGAATCCGTCAAAATCCGCGTCGGTGGCAAGGACGATTTTCGCGTAACGCAGGCCTTCAACATCGTTTTCTATGCCCAATGCCATCATCATATTAAAGAGTTCTTCGTTTTTGTAGATGGCCGCCCGTTTTTTACCATACATATTTTCCACCTTGCCCCGCAGCGCAAAGATGGCCTGAGTCATGACATCGCGGCTGGAAACAAGGGAACCGGCGGCGGAATCTCCTTCGGTGATAAATATCATCGATTCGGCGCCGTCTTTGCCGTCTTCAAGGTGATACTTGCAGTCTTTGAGCTTGGGAATTTTTATGGCAACTTTTTTCGCCGCTTCCCGCGCTTCTTTTTTTACCGCATTCAGCTCGGTGCGGAGGCTTTCATTGGAGAGAATTTTCTGCTCCAGCTTTTTCCCCGCCTCGGGATTTTTGTGCAGCCAGTCCTCAACCGCGTTGCGCGTTTCCTGCACAACCCAGGTACGGATGTCGGAATTGCCCAGTTTGTTTTTGGTCTGGCTTTCAAAAACCGGGTTCTTCAGCTTTATCGCAATGGCGGCGGTTGTTCCTTCACGGATATCCTCGCTGCGGTAGTCCTTTTTGAAGTAGGTCTGAATTCCCTTAAGGAATCCTTCCTTGAACGCGGAAAGATGAGTACCGCCGTCCGAGGTAAACTGACCGTTGACAAACGAAAAATATTCTTCGCCGTAGTTATTGGTGTGGGTAAAGGCAAATTCAAGTTGTCCGTTGGATGAATGTTCCCCCTTGTAATAACCCAGAGGGTACAGACCTTCATCGCCGGTTTCTTCATACAATAGATCGTACAGACCCCGTTTTGACACAAATTGCTTGCCGTTAAACGTAAGTGTCAAGCCCGCATTGAGGTAGGCGTAATTTTGCATACGCTTTTCGATAAATTCAGGGTTGAATTTATAATCGATAAAAATTTGCGGGTCGGGGGTGAATTCAACATAGGTTCCGTCTTTTTGTTTTTCTTTCAGTTTGCCCTTGCGCTCGCTTTTTAGTTTGCCCCGTTCAAAAATCGCCTCGGCAAAAGAGCCGTCGCGTATGGCAACCACTCTAAAAAAAACCGAAAGGGCATTAACCGCCTTGGTTCCCACGCCGTTAAGCCCCACAGAAAACTGAAACACATCATCGTTATATTTTGCCCCGGTATTGATAACCGAGACACACTCAACCAGTTTCCCCAGCGGAATACCCCGGCCGTAATCGCGTACCTTTACAGTAGCAGTCCCCGGCTGGCCGCCATCCTTTACGGCCAGCTCAATAAGTTTGCCGTTACCCATAATAAATTCGTCAATGCCGTTATCGATTATTTCTTTCAGCAGCACATAAATGCCGTCATCGGGATTGGAACCGTCGCCCAACCGCCCAATGTACATACCGGTGCGCAGGCGTATGTGTTCAAGGGAAGAAAGTGTTTTTATTTTTGATTCATCATACACTGCGGTTCCGGCAGCTGCTGCGGTTCCGGCAGTTGCTGCGGTTCCCGCAGCTTTGGGTTTACCATTGGCATTGCTTTTGCCAACACTTTTCGCGTTTTTCTGTGCGCTTCTGTGCGCCTTGCCATTGGCAGGACTTTTCGTCTTTGCCTTTGTTTTTGTCGTTTTTGCCGCCATTACTACTGCTACTCCCAACTTACAGAAGTTCTTTTAATTTTTCAATATTGGTTTCAGAAACCTTTATACTTTCTTCAAATTCTACGATGTTTTTTTCAGCCTGCGCAATTTTTTCCCTTCTTTCCTGAATCATCTTGCGGTATTTTACAATTTTTGTCCGTTCATCATCAATATCAAGGGAAGCCTGCAATTTTTTTATGGCTATTTCATCATCATGGATCAAATGGTTGGTACGCACTACGCAGTCCATAATCTCCGTATCCTCAGGCAGAATAAGCGAATTGATGTCCTGCCTGCATTCACCGTCAGCAATGGAAGCCGCTTCAGCGCCAATATGCCGGTACAGGGTCTTTAGTTCATCCCGCACGTGGGCAATGTGGTTTTTATAGGTTTGGATTTGTTTGAGGGGGCCGCCCTCAGCATTGAAGCTGTCGGAAATTTTTCGCTTTTCTTCCTTAAGCTCAGCCAGATCCAAAGAAAGGACACGCGCCTCCGCGCGCTTCTGTTCAATCGTTACGCATATATGTTCAATTTACGTCGCTTCCGCAATACCGCCATAAGACACGGTTTCATCACCCGTTTCGGCGCCAGGCAGTTTAACGGTTTTCCAGCGGCTGTAGCGCTCGCCGACATTCCGGCGCAGCTGCTCCAGATTATCCTGCGCTTTGGTCAAAAATGAACGCAATACCAGGCTTTGGGCGCCCTTGCCAATCCAGGTAAATACATTGCCGCTCTCGGTTCCTTCCAGCCCGGAAAGGCGTTCTTCAAGGGAAAGCACCTTGGTAGTCAGGGCATTGGCCTGGTCACGGTATGGAGCGCAAAAACCCGCGTCATCGGACGGCGAATCCAGCAGGATTTTCCCCAATTTACCGTACATAACGGCTAATTCCCTGGAGCAGGCCGTATCTTCCCGCTCTTTATCCTCGATACTTTCCTCTATTTCCCTGAATCTGCATATAAGTTCCTCTACGGCCTGTATTGCGGCTTCCGAGTCAGCAATATTTTTCCGAAGTTTCCGGTAAACTGCAATTTCCCCAAAGGATTCTTGCTCAAAAGAATCGGGTACTCGCCCCAAAAGGGCCTCTCCAAAGCGTACCAACAGCGCGTCAAGACTAACGCCCTGCTCCCGTTTGCGCCGTTCCAGCTCAATAATCTGTTTTTTTCTATCATCCATGATACTATATTATAGCACATTTTTGTAATTTTGCAAAGGGGAAAGGTAAAATGAACAAGGCATGGAACCAGTTTACCAAAATCAGAAAGCGGTATCGGACAGAGATTGAAAAACTGATCCGGCAGGCGCCGGAATTGCAGGGCCTGCAGCAGCGGCTGGTTGACAGTCGCAGCGCTTCCTACACGGTGGAGACGCCTATCGTGTACAATTGCGCCCTTGACGATGTGCAGGCGGACAGCGAGATACGGATGATACTGGTTGGCGATAATCCGGGACGCCGTGAACAGGCCGCCGAAAACCGCCGCTATTTGGTGGGGCCTTCGGGTAAAATTGCCGAAAAATTTTTCCGTGAGAACCCCTCGCTCAATATTGATTTTCGTAAAAATGTGATTATCCTGAATAAAACGCCGATTCACACTCCCCGCACGATTGAACTCAAAGAGTTGTGCCGGCTTGGCGGCCCTGCACTCGAAAAGATTCTGGTACAATCACAACAGTTTATGGCCCGCCTGCTGCTGGAATTCCAGCAGGCGCTGGACGTACCGGTCTGGATAACCGGCTATTCCGAAATGAAAAAAGGCGGCGTGTTTGAGGCCTACACCAATGAGCTGAAAACGATATACGATTCCACGGCATTACAAGAATCAGTTTTTCTGTACCGCCATTTTTCGATGAACCAATTCACCATTGACCTGAAACAACAGGCTGCTCCAGGGGAATCTCTTGCCAAAACCCTCAATCGCATCGGCACCGCCTACCGAGCAAGATTCTTGTAGCAATGGAGCCAGTCCACACTATATATTTTACCACGAACCAACACAAACCAACACGAACAGAAGAAATATGGCGAACAGCAAGTTCGTGTGGTTCGTGGTAGAATTTCTTCGATAAAATCGGTTATACTATTTTTACCATGAATCATGTCGAAACTGTCTTGCTGGAAAATGTTGCCAAACCCGATTCGCTGTTTGTGTTTCCTACCGATGTGGCGGCTTCCCGTTGGGCAGATCGACTGCTGCAACTGCGACAGCAACATAATACCGATGGCAATACTATTCCCATGGATAAGTTTATTGCGTGGGATACCTTTAAGCAACATTCGGTGCGTTCAAAAGTGCAAAGCAAAAAAAGCATACCGTCGGTGCTGCGAAAAATGTTTATCTGCGCCCTTATCCGGGAAAATGCGCAGCGGTGCGCCAATGGCGAGGAACCCATTTTTACATCGCTTATACAGACCAGGTGGGCGCAACAGGCAGATTCATTTGCGGGATGGCTGACCGAAATGCTGCCCCAACTGGGCGTGTGGTCCAGGCAGACTGCTGGAATGCCTGCGGACAATATAAGCGGAGATGACCGCGATCTTTTGACATTGATGACTCATTATGCGCAATTTCTTGAAAAACACGATCTGTTTGAGCCTGCCTGGGAAACGCCGCCGTTTGAAGATACCGGTAAACAATGTTTTATCTTTTTTCCCGAATCGCTTTCCGATTTCAGTGAATATAAAGAACTGCTTGCCGCAAGCAGTCATGTACAAACCATCTTTGCCGGAACGGATCACCAAAACGGTGATGTCTTTTTTTATACCAATTCCCGCAACGAAATTACCGAAGCGGCGTTGTACATTCTGGCTTTGCACAAAAACCAGAATGTACCATGGCATTCCATATCGGTAAGCATTCCCGATTCCGAACAATACGGCCCCTATGTATTCAGGGAATTTGCAAACAGGAATATCCCGTACATTAAACAAAGCGGCAAGCCCCTTTCCGCATACCCTGCGGGACAATTTTTTACGGCGATTGCGGACTGTGTTTCGCAGCAATATTCGTTTTCGGCACTAACGGCATTGCTGTTAAACCGGCATCTTCCCTGGAAAGACAATGATGGTATTCAGAACCTTATCGATTTTGGCATAAAAAACAATTGTATTCGCTCATGGACCGAAGAAAAAAACGGCAAAGAAACAGCGGTCGATGTCTGGGAAGATGCTTTTGCGCATCCATTTGGCGGATTCAAAACGGAGACCCGTCAACTGTTTACCGATCTCAAATGGCGGATACACGCCATGCGCCATGCCGATTCATTTGCCGCAATCAGAAAACACTATTTTATTTTCCGCGAATGTTTTTTTGATATGGACCAGTGTCTGGAGGAAACCAACCTGATACTCTCCCGTTGTATTTCCGAATTGCTGTACCTCATTGAAATAGAAAAATCATTTCCCCACGTACAGGTTCCCGATCCATACGCTTTCTTTACCGGCTATTTAGCAGAAGTGAATTACCTTGCCCAGCAGGCACATTCCGGTGTAGCAATTCTGCCGTACCGCACTGCGGCGCCGGCGCCTTTTGACTGCCATATTGTCCTGGGCGCAAGCCAGCATAACCTTTCGGCGGTGTTTTCTTCGCTGGCTTTTTTGCCCAAAAGCAAACGGGAAAAACTGGGCATCACCGAACATGACGTTTCACTGGCTTTCATTAATTTACATCAGTGTAATTCCCGGTTGCCTGCGGCATTTTTCTGCTCGGAACAGACCTTTTCAGGCTATACAATCCCTCATTGCGCTTTAAGCGCACGTGCTTTAAGCACACGTGCTTTAACGCGTCAGCGCTACGGTGATGATACGCACTATACAGAACAATTTGCAACAGACCTGTACCGCATGGAAAGTGAGCTCTTTACCGCGCTGCACTACCCTCCCCCAGCGGAAGGAATCGGCGCGTTACCAATACTATGGGAATTACATCAAAATCAAAAATACGGTTTTGAATCATGGAAACAAAGAAGGAACCATTCTGCTGAAACAGACAGCGCATTACACCTGGAATCAAATCCATTGCTGCAGCTCATAAAAAGGCAATTTTGCAGCAATGCGGCATACCACCACAAAATCAGCGTTTCGGCAACTTCGCTGAAATCATATTTTCAATGTCCATCCAAATGGATTTTTGAAAGAGCGCTGCAACTTGAAAATGTCGAAATTGAAACCGGGCTTATGACCGATTTTATTACCGGACTGGTCTATCATGCGGTATTGCATGTATTTCTGGACTCGTTACGGGAAACCGGCAAGCCAATCGCCATGCCGATTGCGGGCGGCAATGCTCAAAAGCCCATACCCAAACTGCCGGAGCATTATCGCGAACTGTTAGCCGAAAAGGTAACCAGCGTTTTTGCATCATTTCCCCGTCTGCCAGAAAGCGAAAAAACGGTAATGAGCATATTAACCGCACATATACTGCGCGCAGAACAATCGACATTTCTTGCCCGTCTGGAAGAATTTTTGGGCGAATTTATCGCTTATTTTGCGGGTTACAGGGTAATTGCAAGCGAAGCACGATACACCGTACCAAAAAACAATTACTTCCTTAAGGGAGATATTGACTGCATACTTGAAGACGAACGCATGAATCTGGTTATCGTTGACTTCAAAACAAAAACCAAACCTGCGCTTGCCGACTGTACGGGAGCAGAAGGGCTTGCCGATTTTCAACTTCCTTTGTATGTAAGCCTTACACAGGACACGCTTAAAAGAGAAGTGCATACCGCGCTGTTCTTTAGCATAATAGACGCCGAACCACAGGTATTGTTTGGGGTACTGCAAAACAGCTTACATGACAGCGCTGTTCCCAAAAAAGAGGAGGATCGCATTATGCGGGGCAGCGATCGTTTTCTGGGCATAATGAACGAATTCGAAAAAAAGGCGGAACAGTTTGCACAGGAAATCAGCACTCTCCCATTTTTGGGGATCGGCGCTTTTTCGGAACAGTGCCTGCAATGTGAGTATAAAAGGGTATGTCGTACCTTGTATAAAATTTGCCCGGGAAAAAACCATGGAACCTGAAAAAAAACGCCCTGCATTAAACGATGAACAAAAAGCCGCCGCCTATTGTACGAAAAACGCAGTAGTGGCTGCAGGCGCCGGATCGGGCAAAACAATGGTACTCGCCAGCCGTTTCGCATGGCTGGTTACCGAACAAAAATACCGCGTCCCGGAAATTCTGACCCTTACCTTTACCAAAAAAGCAACCGCCCAAATGTATCAGCGAATTTATCAATTGTTAAGCGAAATTGCCGAAACAGATTCGGGCGAAAAAGGAAGGCGGGCAAAACAGGCCATTGAAGAATTTTCCCAGGCGCGAATCCACACGCTCGATTCGTACAGCGCTTCCATTGTCCGGCAGGCCGCTCACCGTTACGGTATTAGTCCCGATTTTACCATTGATGAAACAAAATGCCGGCAGCTTGCCCTTGATGAAGCGCTGCCTTTTTTAATTGCCAACCGCAGCCATCCTGCCATACAACGCTTTTATGCCAAAAAAGACCCCATGACCATTGCCAAAGATATTTTTGCCTCGGCCTTGTTTGAGTACACCTGTATTGATTCCCCTCCCGATTTGCAGCAGGATTTTGCCGCTCAATGCGCCGTCATTTGCGCAGAGTGGGAAAAACAAACGGCCATTCTTAATGAAAAAATACATTCGATTGCCAAATTATATTCGGAAAATGATAAGTACCACCCCGATCTTGGCCCGCTGATGCAGCAATACAACACCATTCATTTCCCCCAGACAAAAATGCTCCGTGATTTTTTTGACCAGCTTATACGCATTCCGCACGATTCGGTGATTGAGTGGGCGGACAATCACCCACTGCAAAAAAAGATGGTCACCATGCTTGAGTTTGTTTCAACATTGTCTCATCTTGATTTACGAAAAGGATCCCCCAGGGTAAATCCGGCAAAAGAAATAATAAAAACATTAAAAGAAACATTTTTCGGCGGATTTTCTTCAATTGCGGTATTTTGTATGCAGGTTGGGTTTATCCATGCAGCATTAACGCTTTTACAGACAATGCAGCGCCGTTACCTGCACCGAAAAATGACCGAAGGGATTTTGACATTCAGTGACGTTGCCCGTCTTGCCCGGACAATTTTACTGGAACAATATGACATTCGCCAAACTGAAAAAGAAACATTTAAGGCGATAATGATCGATGAGTTTCAGGACAATAATGAGCTGCAAAAAGATCTGCTGTTTTTGCTGGCGGAAAAAATGGATATATCCAATACGACTGTTCCTGAGGCAAAAGACCTTTCACCGGAAAAACTTTTTTTTGTGGGAGATGAAAAACAGTCCATATACCGTTTCCGCGGCGCAGATGTGTCTGTATTCAGAACATTACAAAACGAACTTGGCAGCAAAGCCCTTCCTCTTAAAACCAACTACCGGTCAGCCCCGCGACTCATCGGCGCGTTTAATGCAATTTTCGGCGGGAGCATATTCGATCCGGCCGGGGAAGCCGGCATGGCGGAAAAAAACGCGGTGTTTGAGCCGGAATCCCCTGCCCTGCCGCTTTTCGAGGCATCGTATACGCCGCTGCAGGCAGGGAAAGAAAATTCTGCACACGATGGCGCATTAACGCTCTGCATACTGGATACAAAAGACAAAAGCGCTGATGAGAATCGCCTTGAACCTGTAGAAAATGAAGCCCGCTATGTCGCCGAACAAATACATATATTACTCCAATCAAAATACCGGCCGGACGATATAGCCATTCTGTTCCGCAGCCGCAGCCCTCAGCATCTCTTTGAAAAACATCTTATGCTGCTGAATATTCCTTTTGTGAGTGAAGACCTGAACGACTTTTTTTACGGCGGACCGGTAGATGACCTTATGGCGGTACTCCGGCTTGCCGCCTATCCCACGGACAGAGCAGCCTATGCGCAGATGCTGCGATCGCCTTTCGCCGGATTGTCACTACCGGGACTTGCAATATGCCTTGCCGAACAAAACAATCAACATTCTTTCAAGCCATTCGACAGCGAATCGCTGTCCCTTTTACCGGAAGAAGATCAGATAAAATACAAACACGGGCAGCGCATTTATCAAAAAATACTGCACAATGCCTGCACAGAAAGCATCAGTTCTCTGGTATCGGCATTATGGTTCGATGAAGGGTATCGGTATGAAACCGGGTGGAATCCCAAAACGGCCGCGTACCGTACTCTGTACGATTATCTTTTTCATTTGGCAGCACAGGCGGATGAAAACAATCAGGGACTTGCGGCATTTACCGATTCAATACAATTTTTATACAAAACCGGCAATCGTGTAAGTGATATTGATATACCGCTTGAACATACAGGCGCCCGAACCGGCGGCGCGGTACGGCTTATGACCATACACAAAAGCAAGGGACTTGAGTTCCCTGTGGTGTTTTTGTGTTGCTGCAACAAGCATGGTACATGGGAAAGCAGCGATCATATATTTGACACTGGTAATGCAGGCATTACTGGTAATGCGGGCATTACCGTTAATCCTCTTCTGCCTGCTGCATGTACACATATTAAAGGCATCAAAACAAACTATTTCTGGGAACGATCGCTTGCCGTTGAAAAAATGAAAAGAACCGCAGAACTGCGCCGCCTATTGTATGTGGGCATGACCCGCGCCGAACAGGAACTGTTTTTGAGCGGCTGCCTTGATATGAGCGATAAAAACAACATCGGCGATACCATATTGCACAACGATACTTTTTTTGGTTTATGCCTGCCTGCATTCCGGGCGCATATGCAGCCGGAAAACCCGGAAAAACCATTTTTTACTATTGAAAATATTCCTGTCTATAGTGAAGAAGATATACGCAAAGCTGAACAACATGGCTCCCGTTTTTCAAACGATCAAAACGGCCTGAATGATTTTTTCCGGGAAATAGAACCGTATTACCAATGCGAAAATATTATTGCAACGCCTGTGGTTCCCAAAAGACATTTTTCCCCGACACAGCTTTCCGCCCACAACATTGCCGTTTCGGGCAGTTTTGCCGTACACAGCGCCTATTCCGGCATAAACTCCGCTGATATTTTTGCAAAAGTTGATGCGCTATTGAACCGTTATGCCCAGCAATACGGGACAGACAACGAGAAATTCAACTCCGCCAGCTTTGGAACCATTGCCCATATCTGCGTTGAAGCATTATTATCCGGCCAGGAGGCGATTATTCCGCGGCAACTGGCAGGTTTTTTAACCCCCGCCGATGCCGACACTTTTCTGGAAGCGGGAAAAGAACTAGCGCTTCGTTTTGTCCATTCTCCACTGGGAACCATAGCCAGAGAATCGAAAGAACGAAAAAGCGAATTCCCGTTCCGCACTTTGCGATGCGATGCCGATGGAAAGGAAATATTTATTAACGGAACCATCGACCTTGTTTTTGCCGATGCGCAAACGGTATATGTCGTCGATTTCAAAACCGACAGTCAGGAAAACCCGGAAGCACATAACACGCAAATGGCCTGTTATCACCGCGCCGCCCTGGACCTGTTTGCCATCCCGGCAAACAAACAATGCACGGTGTGGTTATACTATTTGCGCTCCGGCCACGCGGTTGGTGTCAATCACTGTTAGTCTGCTCCAAAACCTATCCTTTTAGTTTTTGGGGGTTGTTCGATAAGATTGTTCAGGGCAATTATGATTTGATTTACCCGCTTGTCGTTCTTTTCAATATAGAGCAAAAGGAGTTTTCGCAATTCGGCAATTTGATCACCTTTGCTTTGTGAAAGCACATAATGGCGCATCTTTACAAAAACACGCATAATTTTAATGTTTATTTCTACTGCTTTGCCGGAATTTAATACGCTTGACAACATTAAAATACCGTGTTCGGTAAATGCAAAAGGTTTGTATTTTCTGGTGTCATTGCTAAAGGTCACAATTTGTGACCTTTGATTTTTCCATTCTTCATCGGTTAACTGAAACATAAAATCTGATGGAAAACGTTTAATATTACGTTTTACAGCCTGATTCATAACCTTTAATTCGACCCCATATAATTCAGCTAAATCACGGTCCAGCATTACTCTTTGTCCGCGAATTGCATATATCCGCTTTTGAATTTTTGCTAATTGGTTTGCCATATATTTATTTTATTATTTATTCATAACGAAGTCAAATTATA
>Ga0123356_10001811_pt1 | contig 23278 bp, 22 predicted proteins | sample TergutEmb28metaG_2_FD_92546 | JGI IMG/M metagenome (GOLD analysis project Ga0123356, IMG submission 92546) | Embiratermes neotenicus P3 segment gut microbial communities from Petit-Saut dam, French Guiana - Emb289 P3 | ecosystem: Host-associated > Arthropoda: Insects > Digestive system > Gut ...
GAAAAAGAACCGGAGAACGAAGATGATTCTGCCGATTCAGCAGATGAGTCATTTGAAGAAATGCTTGAAAAGTCGATCAAAACACTGCGAACAGGTGAAAAAGTGACAGGTATCGTTACTTCGATCACCTCTACCGAAGTGTCTCTTGATTTAGGTACTAAGCAATCCGGATATATACCGATTGCCGAGTTTGTAGATAATGAACACACCGACATCAACGAAATCATCAAGATCGGCGATACGATCGAGTCCTTTGTAATGCGTGTCAATGACGTCGAAGGAATGGTTATGCTATCCAAAAAACGCCTTGACGCAATAAAGAACTGGGATATCGTCGAATCAGCAAAAGAAAATAAAACTACTGTTGAAGGATTTGTATCTGAGGAAAACAAAGGCGGAGTTGTTGTAAATGTAAAAGGCGTACGGGTATTTGTACCTGCATCGCAGACAGGTTTACCAAAATCGGCACCAATGTCGGATCTGCTCAAAAAGAATGTAAAACTCCGGATAACAGAAGTCAACCAATCCAGAAGACGGGTAGTTGGATCTATACGCCTTGTTCAAAGCGATGAACGACGTGAGAAATCCGATCAAGTATGGAACGATATCGAAGTCGGCAAACAATACGACGGAACAGTCAAATCGATGACAACATATGGTGTTTTCGTCGATATAGGCGGAGTCGACGGGATGATACACATTTCCGAGCTTAGCTGGACACGTATAAAACAACCCTCGGAAATCATGTCCGTCGGAGACGAAGTCTCCGTATACGTTCTTTCATTCGACAAAGAAAGCAGAAAAATCTCACTGGGTTACAAAAAAAGTGAAGATAACCCATGGACAAGATTTACAAGTCATTACGCGATAGGTGATGTTGTCAGCGTAAAAATCGTAAAAATGATGCCATTCGGTGCATTTGCGGAGATCTGCTCCGGTGTTGACGGTCTGATACATATTTCACAAATCACAGACCGAAGGATAGGACTGCCGTCGGAAGTTCTGTCAGACGGACAAACGGTCGACGTAAAAATCACAGAGATCGATAACGAACGGAAAAAAGTCTCTCTCAGCATCAGAGCACTCATTGAACCGTCTTCACAACCTGTCGATGAAAACGAAGCCGAAGAAGATAACACACCGGTCATAGTATACGATACAGACTCGCCACCACCGATGGATGATGACGGATCTGATGATGACGAACCGGCAGCAATTGAAATACCGGAAGAAGCAGTGGAAACCGATGAAGATCCTGAAGCTGCCGAATAAAAATTAACAGAGGGTTTACCCCATAAAACAGTCGGGCGGAGTTAGTATTAACTCAACCCGGCTGTTTTTGCTTTGATAATGATTTACAGTAAATATTCAAATACTGCAAATATTTATTAATTAATATTGCGTAAACACTTGCATTTACTGGGAAACAAGGTGTATAATGGATTTGTAATTTGCGATAACGCATTATCGCGCTCTTTTGGCACGAAAGGAATGGACTATATTGATGTTTCGAATCGGGGATATGATCGCTCACCCAATGCACGGCGCAGGGATTATAGATAGTATTGAAGAAAAGAAAATGAACGGCTGTACAAGAACATACTATATTCTTAAAATGCCCGCCGGCGGAATGGTAGTTATGATCCCGACAGAAAGAACGGAACAAATCGGAGTTAGACCAATAGTTGATTCCATTCAGGCTGACGAGCTGATGGCCTCAATATCAAATATCGATGCTGAGATGACAGCAAACTGGAACAGACGCTATCGGGAAAACATGCAGCGAATAAAAAGCGGTGATCTGCTTGAGGTCGCCCGGGTTGTAAAAGGTCTTATGACAAGAGATGTAGAAAAGGGTCTATCCACCGGAGAACGCAAAATGCTTCATTCCGCGAAGCAGATATTCATATCGGAGATCGTCTTATCTAAAAAGCTCACATACGAGGAAGTCGAGTCGCGTCTTAACGCTTCACTCGCTTAGGTACAAACCGTATGTCGCTTTTAACGATCTTTAAAGGTTTGATACCAAAAAAACCTCCCACTTGCACAGCAGTTATAGCCGCCGCCGGCATATCTGTAAGATGTGAAGGGGAGGATAAACTATTGTATGAAGTCAATGGCAAGCCGGTCATTGCATATTCGATCGAACCTTTTGAAAAGTGCCGGTTTGTAAATGAAGTGATCATTGTAGCAAACGAAAATAATTATCTGAAGATAGGCGAGATTTGTAATAAACACAGGTTTAAAAAAGTCTCGCACATCATTATTGGCGGTCCAACCAGACTTGATTCTGTAATAAACGGAGTATTCGCAGCCTCAAAAAAAGCGCGTCTGATAGCGATACATGACGGAGCAAGACCGTGTCTGACTCCGGACATTCTGGAAGAGACGGTCAAAAAAGCAGAATCCTGCAGTGCTGCAGCTCCCGCGATCGCTATTACATCAACAGTAAAAAAAGTCATCGATGAAGTCATTGTAGAAACCGTCGACAGAGAAGGATTATATGAGATCCAGACGCCGCAGATTTTCAGAGCAGAAATTATCAAGGCTGCACTGACTAATGCAAAAAAGAAATCGATAGAAATAACAGATGACTGTATGGCAGCTGAACTCATCGGTGCAAATGTCTATATCGTTGAAGGATCACGAAAAAACATTAAGATCTCTGATAAGAAGGATCTAGAGTTAGTTGAGAATTTCCTAAGTGAGGATAAATCAAGATAATGAGAATAGGGTACGGATATGATGTTCACCGGTTAGAACCGGGTCGTAAATGTATACTATGCGGAGTAGAGATCCCCTGCGGCTTCGGACCCGACGGATACTCTGACTCTGATGTACCTGTACATGCACTCATAGACGCATTGCTCGGAGCGGCGTCATTGGGTGATATAGGCAGGCATTTCCCTGATACTGATGAAAAATGGAAAAACGCAGACAGTATAGAGCTTCTGAAAATAGTATCTGAACTTTTAAGATCTAAAGGTTATACTCTGGGAAACGCCGATATTACAATAGTGTTGGAATCACCGCGAATAGCACCGTACGTAGAGCGTATGCAAGCTGTTGTCGCCACAGCTGTTGGAGTTGATGTCACACAAATAAGTGTGAAGGCTACAACAGAAGAGAAGCTTGGGTTCACCGGCAACGGGACCGGCATATCAGCATCGGCAGTCGTTTTGATAAATAATACATAAGAATTTGCATAAAACAAGATTTTCGAGTATAATATCAAGTCAGAAAATGATAAATTCAAGGATGGACTTAAATGGTAGAAACCATAAAAGAACTGTTATACCCTGTATGGGGACTGGCGCTGACACTTGGCAACGGCATCAGGATATGGGATATCATCGATATCCTTATTATGGCATTTTTAATATTCCGTATATTAAGCTTTATGCAGAAAACCAGTGCCAGCAGTGTCATTAAGGGACTGCTTCTGATCCTTGCTGTCGCAGGGCTTGCTAACATAGTAAATATGAATATTCTTTCATATCTCTTACGGCAAGTCATGCAAATGGGTGTTATTGTGATCGTTGTTCTTTTTCAACCGGAAATACGCAAGATGTTTGAAAGAATGGGCACAACCAGATTAAACACTATTTTCAGGCGTAAGGGAAAAAACGAGATCATAGATGCAGTATTGCAGCAAATCGTTGAAGCATGTACAGTAATGTCAAAGAATGATACCGGCGCGATAATCGTTGTAGAACGTGAAGTCGGACTAAACGACTATGCAGTCACAGGTGTTAGCATTGACGCAGAAGTCTCATCGGAATTGATACAGAATATATTCTTTCAGAATTCACCGCTGCACGATGGAGCGCTGATCATTCGCGGAGACAGGATACTTGCCGCGTCATGCATGCTTCCTTTGTCAACGAACTACAGCTTGAGTAAAGAGCTGGGGATGAGGCACAGAGCCGGTGTAGGTCTGAGCGAACGCTCAGATGCCATAGTCGTTATCGTTTCGGAAGAAACAGGTGCGATTTCGATCGCCGTTGACGGAATGCTGAAGCGTAATCTGGATGATGATACAATAAGAGAACTCCTGTGGAGTGAAGTGCTGGTGAACTACGACAGTAAAGGTAAAAGCAAACGCCGTAAGCAGAAGGTAAAGGCAAATGTTTAAAGAAAAATTAGGTAAAGTGATAATAAGGATCTTATATATCCTCTTTGCTGTTATCTTATCGGTAACACTTTGGGTTTATGTCGAGATAACTGAAAACGAGATACAGGTCGGTGAGGTATCTAATATTGAGATAGAATTTGTTAACAGCCACATACTGCGTGACAGAGGTTTCTTCATAACATCACATACTCCGCAATCTCTTACGGTCACATTTGAAGCTCCGCGTTCCGAGATGGCAAGACTCAGGACGGCAGGTGCATTAAAAGCAGAAGTCGATGTCACGAGCATCACGTCGACCGGTACACATCATCTTGCCTACAGGCTGATATATCCGTCAAATGTCAACACAAATACTGTCGTAAAAATGTTTGCTTCTGTTGAAAGGATAGAGTTGAATGTTGATACAGTACTGGATAGACAGATTCCTGTAAATGCAGAATATCTCGGGGGTACAGCTTCTGACTCATTGTTTGCCGAATCTGCAGAATTTGACCCGTTGTTTATAAATGTCCGAGGTCCGGAAAGGGTCGTATCCAGGATCAAGTACTTAAGAGTGCCGATCCCGAGAGAAAATCTTTCAGCAACTATTACTGAAGATTTTGAGTTTCTTGTGATCGATGACACTGATAACATTCTTGATGATGAGCTGCGCGCATTACTTGAGTTCAGTCAGGATACAGTAAGAGTTACTGTAAAGATTACAGAAATGAAGGATGTACCTTTGACTGTTGTACTTGCTCACGGATTAAGCACTTCAGAGCATAACACGATCGTTCGCATAGATCCGGAAACCGTTAAAATATCAGGTGATCCTGTAGCTGTAGGAAATATCAACAGTATTACACTAGGTACCATTGATATGACAAGCTTCGGATTATCCACAAGCGAAACATTCCCGATAATATTCCCTGATAATTTAACAAACGTTTCAGGAGAAACATTTGCAAATGTTCATGTCGAGGTCGTCGGTCTCGAAATCGCTTTCCTTATCACTTCAAACTTTACGGTATCCTCACCACCTCCCGGTCATCAGGTTGAGATACTGACGCAAACCCTCGATATCAGGATTCGAGGACATGGTGAAGATCTGGCACAGGTCACTCCTCTTAATTTAAGAGTAGTTGCCGCTGATATCTCTGACAGAAACCCCGGCGCACAAAGAGTACCGGCAAGAGTCTATATAGATGGCACAGCAGCAGATATCGATCCGGTAGGCACATACTTTTTATCAATAAGAATATTCGTGGATGAAGACTAGTTAGTACGGAGAAAACACATGATCAAAAGCATGACAGGATACGGCGGAGCAAAAGGAACATCAGGCAAGCTTGAGATATCTGTTGAAATCAAAAGTGTAAATAACAGATACCTTGATTGCAGTATAAAATTGCCGCGTGTTTTTAACTCGCTTGAGGAGACTTTTAAAACAATCGTTCACGGTGCGATCTCCAGAGGTAAGGTCGATGTTTTTATAACGATCGACTCTTCAAAATCGGATGATATAGAAATCAAGATAAATATGCCGCTGGTCAAATCCTACGTAAAAGCTCTTCGCGAGATCGCATGGGCTAATGAGTTGAGCAGTGATATAAAAGTCGCCGATCTGACCAGGTTCCCTGATATACTTCAAGCGGAAAAACGTGAGGTCGATGCCGACAAGCTCGGTGCAGAGATAAGTGCCATCCTAATAAAAGCATTAAATGACTTTAATGAAATGCGTAAACGTGAAGGAGATAAACTCGGTTCGGATATATCTGCACGGCTCGATGAGATCGAAAGACTAACAGCACTCGCAGAAGAGATATCGCCGAGAAGCGTTGAAGAATACAGGAAAAAACTCGAAGCAAGGATCAATGAAGTCCTGCAGTCTTCAAACATCGATGAAGCCCGTATATTAACAGAAGCAGCGATCTTCGCCGATCGAACAGCGATCAACGAAGAAGTTGTCAGGCTTCGAAGCCATATTGCGCAATTACGGGAGATGATCACAAGCGACGAGCCGGTCGGCAGAAAAATCGATTTTATTGTTCAGGAGTTTAATCGTGAAGCAAACACGATAGGGTCAAAAGGAAATGACACCGATATGTCTAAGATAATTGTTGAGCTGAAAGCAGAGATAGAGAAAATACGTGAGCAGGCGCAGAATATAGAGTGATCTCTGACGGGAGCATATATGAAGTTGATAAATATTGGTTTTGGGAATATGGTCTCAGCCGGACGGATAATCGCTATTGTCAGTCCAGAGTCTGCGCCGATAAAACGGATAATATCTGATGCAAGGGAAAAGAGCTTACTTATCGATGCGACATATGGCAGACGTACACGAGCTGTTATTATTGCCGATAACGGTTCTCTGATACTTTCAGCTATACAGCCGGAAACTGTTGCTGCACGTCTTCAATCCATTGATGATCGAAAGCCTGAAAACGAAAACGATTAGAGGTGTTGACAGGATGAATGAGCAAAAGGGGCAACTTATTGTTATTTCAGCACCATCAGGTACAGGGAAGGGGACTGTAATAAAGGAACTTCTAAAATTACGTCCGGACTTTCAATTCTCTGTATCGGCAACTACCAGAAAACCAAGACCGGGAGAAAGAGATGGTGTTGAATATCAATTCATTTCTCACGACCGATTCGCTGATATGATCAGTAATGATGAGTTTCTCGAACATGCAAAATATGTAGGAGAATTTTACGGAACTCCGGTCAAACCGATAAATGAGATAATCGATTCCGGAAAAACGGTCATACTTGATATTGAGGTTCAAGGTGCAAAGCAGGTGATGTCAAAGGATATCGATACAAAAACGATTTTTATCACAGCTCCCGACATGGCGGAGCTTGAAAAACGGTTGCGTGGCCGCGGTACGGATTCCGAAGAGAAGATCGCATCAAGACTGGAACAGGCACGGCTTGAGCTTAAGGAAAGACACCACTATGATCATATCGTAGTTAATGATATTGCTTCGCGTGCAGCAAAAGAAATACTATCGATAATAGAGAAATAACAGACCGAAAGGAATGGACACGATTATGCTTTATCCATCACTCGCAAGCTTACTTAAACAGGTTGACAGCCGTTACCGGCTTGTTAACATCATTGCCCGGCGTGCAAGAGATATATCTGCGATGAACGACGGTTATAGTGACGAGGACTACGAAAAGCCGGTGTCAAAAGCAATAGAGGAGATTGCCGCAGGTAAGCTGCGCGTTACCGTTACCGACGAAGATTCTCAGTAAACTCTGAGTTATGAGTCAAACTGTTGCAAGAATAGCTGTTGCGGCAGCAACGTTTCATATCGATAAACCATATGATTACCTGATACCTTCATGCTTTGAGGACCAGGCTGTGCCGGGCGTGAGGGTATTAGTTCCGTTTGGCACATATAACCGCAAGAGTGAAGGCGTTATCCTGTCGATATGCAAAAACAGTGAACACGAAAAACTAAAAGCAATCATTTCATTGATCGATGAAGAACCGATATTAAATACGGAAAACATAAAGCTTGCACTTTGGATGAGTGACAGGTTTTTCTGTACAGTTTATGATGCGTTGCGAACGATGCTTCCCGCTAAAATGAGTTCAAAGAGAAAGCTCAGGAGCAGGGAAGCTGCATCAGTAAGTGATGTTGAAATCCAACTTACTGTCGAGCAAAAAGCTGTCTTCGACGAGCTTTTGCCGCTGCTCAAAAGCGATTCGCCGGAAGCAGCCCTTCTTTATGGAGTTACAGGCAGCGGAAAAACACTTGTTTATATCGATCTTATTAAGGAAACTATTGCTCTTGGAAAAACAGCTGTCGTTCTTGTTCCTGAAATCGCACTCACTCCGCAAACTGTCAGAATATTCGAATCACATTTCGGAGATTCTGTTGCCGTACTGCACAGTGCGCTCGCTACAGGTCAGCGATATGATGAATGGAAACGAATACGTGAAGGGGAAGTCCGCGTTGTCGTCGGTACCCGTTCTGCAGTGTTTGCACCGCTTACGGAAATAGGATTGATAGTGATCGATGAAGAACAGGAGCATACATATAAATCGGAAAGCAGTCCTCGATATCATGCACGTGAAATCGCCAAGTACAGGATCACGCGCACCTCAGGTCTCTTGCTGCTGGCTTCAGCGACGCCTTCAATTGACAGTATGTATGCGGCAAAAACAGGAAAGTACAAGCTGGTTACTCTGAAAAACCGTTATAATGAAAGAGATCTGCCTCCGGTTCTGATTGCAGATATGAAGAAGGAACTGGCAGCCGGCAACGGAGGTTCGATAAGCTCGATCCTTCGAAATGAAATCAGTAAAAACCTGCAAAACGGAGAACAGAGTATTCTGTTTATCAACAGACGCGGAACAAGCCCTCTTGTTGCATGCGGTGAGTGCGGATTTACATATAGATGCAGAAATTGCAGTGTCTCTATGATTTATCACACATCAAAAAAACGCCTGCTGTGTCACCACTGCGGATACTCCATCCCGACCCCTGTCACGTGTTCCGAGTGTTCAGGGAAGTTAAAATTCATAGGCGCAGGTACACAAAAAATTGAGTTGGAACTGTTAGACTTATTTCCGGATGTAAGCATTATACGTATGGATGCTGATACGACAACTCGCAAAGATTCCCACAATAAGCTTCTGACAAGTTTCAGAAAACGTGAGGCACAGATTTTACTCGGTACTCAAATGGTAACAAAGGGGCTGGATTTTGAAAACGTCACACTTGTTGGTGTATTGAGTGCAGACATGTCGCTCTATATGAGTGATTATCGCTCAAACGAGAAAACATTTTCGCTGATAACACAAGTTGTAGGCAGGTCGGGCAGAGGTGATAAACCCGGGCGGGCAGTGATACAGACGTTTACACCTGAAAATAAGATAATTACAGTAGCTTCGATACAGGATTACGAAGCATTCTATGAAAGCGAGATCCTGTTGCGACAGGCATTGGGAAGTCCGCCGGTAAAAGATTTGATCGCTCTGACAGCCATTAGCACCGACGAGAACAAAGTGATCAGAGCATGTGAAAAGATCAGCACCACATTACTTAATTACTTTCGTGGAAACAAAACGATCAGAATACTTGGACCTGCTCCCGCAATAATCCCGAAAGTCAGCAACAAGTTCCGGTACAGATTATTGGTAAATTGCTGTAATGACAAAGGTGTAAGAGAAACGATCGCACATGTCCTAAAAGAGTTTGCACGCGATAATAAAAACAGGGGAGTAACTGTTATTGCTGATGCAGATATGAATGAATAGAAGAAGAATCAATAAGCCGGTTTATGAAAAAAAGAAGGGGATCGTTTGAATGGCAACGAGGAGCATACTGAAAGACGGAGAAAAAGGGTTAACGAAGAAGAGTCGTCTTGTTACTGATTTTAACAAACGCCTGCATATATTACTTGATGATATGCGAGAAACACTGATCGAAGCAAATGGTTTGGGTCTCGCTGCACCTCAAGTCGGAGTTTTACGAAGAGTTGCCCTTATCGTAGATCCGGGCATAGGCTCTGATCAAATTGAGGATGCAGAAGAAGAGTTAAGCGAAGAAGACCGTTTAGAGTTATACAACAAGCAGATAATTGAACTGATAAATCCTGAGATCATCAGTCAGGATGGTGAACAGACAGCAAGTGAAGGCTGTTTGAGTGTACCCGGTATATATGGAATGGTTTCGAGACCTGAAACTGTTTTATTAAAAGCACAGGATAGGTTTGGCAACCGTTTTGAAATGGAAGTCAGCGAGATCGCTGCTCGTGCAGCTTGTCATGAGGTCGACCATTTAGACGGCATAATATTTACATCATTAGCAAAACGATTGCTGACAGAAGAAGAACTTGCAGATCTGATAGCACAAAATGAAGAAAAAGAAGCAGCTCAGGCAAAAGATGCCGGTTAAAAACGAAATTTTAGTATAGCAAGGAATAAGTATGCGGATAGTTTTTATGGGTACTCCCGATTTTGCGGTAAAATCTCTGGAACGGCTATATATTGACGGTCATGATATCGCCGGTGTATTTACTCAAGCTGATAAGCCCAGAAGCCGGGGAATGAAGCTGAGCTTCAGCCCGGTAAAAGGACTTGCTCTTTCATATGATACTCCAATATTTCAACCCGCAACATTAAAAGACGGAGCTGCAGATGGAGTGATCAAGGATCTCTGCTGTGATCTGATAGTTGTTGTTGCATACGGTAAATTCCTGCCGGAAAGTATTCTGAACTTACCTCCGGCCGGATGTATAAATATACACGGCTCTATTCTGCCGAAGTACCGCGGAGCCGCCCCGGTACAGCATGCGATCCTTAACGGAGATACAGAGACCGGCGTGACATCTCAGTTTATGGCTGAAGAAATGGATGCAGGTGATATTTTGTTCATTAAAAGAACATCTATCGATGAAAATGAAACTTCTGTTGATTTGTTCAAAAAGCTAAGTGTATTAGGTGCTGAACTGCTAAGTGAAACGATCGATGCGATCGGAAAGGGTAAAGTAAAGCGAATTCCGCAAAACAGCAGCGAGGCAACGTATGCTCCCTTATTAAAAAAGGAAATGTCGCCGATCGACTGGACAAAAGATGCACATTCCATCAAATGCGCAGTAAGGGGACTTATTCCATGGCCTGTTGCAACAATGGAACTTGATGGAACTATTTTAAAAGTTTTTTCTGCAGACACGACAAATAGTAAAATCGATGTACAACCCGGAAGTATTGTTTCTGCCACACAAGAGGGGATAGAAGTAGCATGTGCAGATGGAACTGTCATTATAAAAGAAATACAAGCTCCGGGAGGAAAAATAATGCCGGCAGCAGACTATCTGCGCGGAAATCCGATAAAGTCAATTCATGATAAGAGGTAGTTTGTGAAGAGTGACATCAAGTCAATGTTATTAACGGAGCTTGAAGAATATTTTGAGTTAGCAGGTGAAAAAAAGTATCGGGCCGGTCAGGTTTTTTCCTGGCTCCAGCGTGGTGTGGAAAGTTTTGATGAAATGACAAACATTTCTGCAGGATTACGGGAAAAGCTCAACAATGATTTCTTTATTTCCGTACCTGTGCTGATCGAGAAGCAAGTTTCAAAGGCTGATGGTACTAAGAAATTCCTTTGGCGTGTTCAAAATGATGATATGGTCGAGTGTGTTCTGATGAAACATCCTCACGGAACTACGATTTGTATTTCCACTCAGGTCGGCTGCAGAATGGGTTGTATATTCTGTGCGTCATCATTGGACGGATTTAAGAGAAATCTGGCAGCTTCTGAAATGCTGGATCAGGTCCTTTTTGTAATTACTGAAGAGAAAATTGCTGTCAATAATGTAGTTCTAATGGGTATAGGAGAACCCCTGGATAATTTTGATAATGTGATGCGGTTTATCAAACTTATAACACACCCTTCCGGTTTAAATATCGGAGCCCGTCATCTGACACTTTCGACCTGTGGATTAGTAGAAAACATTGACAGATTAGCTGATTATGATGTACAATTAACGTTAGCGATTTCGCTTCACGCACCCGATGATGATACCCGGTCGAAGCTCATGCCGGTCAACCGGAAAACAGGCGTTAAGAACCTTATGGAAGCCGGAGCAAGATATTTCGCAAAAACCGGCCGGCGTGTTACTTATGAGTATTCATTGATCGATGCAGTAAACGTATCGGCCGGGCAAGCAGAACTGCTGTCAAGCTACTTAAAGGGAACATCCGGTCATTTAAATCTGTTGTTTTTAAGCAATGTAAAGGATAGAAAACTCAAACCGGCTGCAAAAAACAACGCTGCGGATTTTATGGAAATACTAACTAAAAATGGTGTTAATTTTACCTTACGCAAAAGTTTGGGTTCAGATATCGATGCATCGTGCGGACAATTACGCCATCGTGAACTGATCAAAGCAAAAAATTGAAGCACATATTATAAAGACTTGTCTGCACAGAGAAGAGTAAGCATGGAACTTTGGGGAATTACGGATACCGGCAAGGTAAGAAAGCATAATCAGGATGTTTTCAAAACATTGTCAAACAAAGACAAGGACATTGCTGTTCTTGTCGTTTGTGATGGCATGGGAGGAGCAAATGCCGGAGACATAGCAAGTGAGCTTGCAGCAAATACCTTTATGGACCACATGCAGAGAAGTATCGAAGGAATCAGCAATTTATCCACACTCGGCGACGTTGCAGATATGATGACAGAAGCCGTTGATGTAGCAAATAATACAGTTTTTATTAAAAGCCAGCAAGATGAAGAGCATAAGGGTATGGGTACGACCCTCACTGCTGCTGTATCTACCGATGATGGAGAAGTCGTCGTAAATGTTGGCGACAGCAGACTATACCATGTAACAAACAATAAGATCATTCAAATAACAAGAGATCATTCTGTCGTGGAAGATATGATAGAAAGAGGCGAGATAACCCGCAATCAAGCTCGCTGGCATTCCAGCAGGAATTTGATCACCCGCGCCTTAGGTACAGGTTTGTACGAACCGCCTGATGTATTCTTTTTCAGAATGAATGCCGGAGAATCGATCATATTATGTTCAGACGGTTTGACTGAAGTTGTTCTTGACAGCGAAATCCAGTTTGAACTCCTTCGCAGCGTATCCGTGAGGGAAAGCTGTGAAGCGCTGGTGGACATGGCTCTTGACAGAGGTGCACCGGATAACGTAACAGTAGTAATACTAAGGAAGTAAATAGTAAGTCTTAACGAAAGGATTGGAATATAAATGGAAAACTATGACAAGTATCTGGGACGAATACTCGATAACCGGTATGAGATACTTGAGCTTATCGGAGTCGGAGGTATGGCTTATGTCTATAAAGCACGATGCCATCGACTGAACAGATTAGTTGCAATAAAAATACTCAAAGAGGATCTTGCAAGCGATGAAGAATTCCAGCGCCGCTTCTACACAGAGTCGCAGGCGGTCGCAATGCTGTCTCATCCGAATATAGTTGCAGTTTATGATGTCAGCCGCAGCGGTAATACCGAATATATCGTAATGGAGCTTATTGAAGGGATCACATTAAAGCAGTATATAAACAGAAAAGGCTTGTTAAATTGGAAGGAAGCGCTCCATTTTGTTGCTCAAATAACAAAAGCACTGGCACACGCGCATTCCAGAGGCATCATTCACCGGGATATAAAACCGCACAATATAATGATCCTGAAGGACGGAAGTGTCAAGGTTGCCGACTTTGGTATCGCAAGGCTTTTATCCGTACAAAATACATTGACACAGGAAGCTTTGGGTTCAGTCCACTATATTTCTCCCGAGCAGGCAAAAGGCGGACACATCGATGCCCGCTCCGACATATACTCTGTTGGAGTTGTCATGTATGAAATGCTGACAAGCCGCTTACCGTTTGTCGGTGAATCGGCGGTTTCTGTAGCAATTCAACATATCAGTGCCATACCGCTTCTTCCGCGCGATATAAATCCTGATATACCGCTCGGTCTTGAAGAGATCACTATGCACGCTATGGAACCGGATGTTGATATGCGTTTCACAACAGCAGAAGAAATGCTTAACGATCTTGAGGAATTCCGCAGAAATCCGGGTGTAGTATTTCATTATGATCTGTCCAATCCGTCAAACCGGCAACCGGTGGAATATTCAACACCTTACGAAACAAGAAATATTCCAAGAGATCCGCTTCCGGTCAGACCTGTAACGCCAATACCGGTCAGCAGATCAAAACCTGAAATGACTCGTGACGAGCATCGGGACAGCAAAAGAAGATCCAATAATACAGCGACACTGGTCGGGATATTTGTAGTAGTTGTTTTTATTGTCATTCTGCTAGCATACTTTGTTTTACCGCCTATGAATACATGGCTGCGGCCGTCTGAAGACCTGATACAAATACCCCGATTTATCGGAGAAAGACTGATCGATCTTCAAAACAATGCCGAGTATGCAGATACGTTCATTTTTGTGCAGGCAACGACAACCTACAGCGACGATGTTGAGGAAGGCAGAGTTATATCACAAAATCCCGAACCCGACGATCAGCGAGGCAGATCACCGTCTAATAATAAGATAACTATAAGATTAACAATATCGGACGGACCGGCACCACCGGCGGTCATGCCGAACTTCGCAGATACAGGGATAAGCTGGACTCGTGCAAGAAGTGAACTCCGTGCAATGGGTCTTGATCTGGATATTAGAGAAGAATCCGTAGTAGACGAGAGACCGATAAACGAAGTGATCGAAACAGACCCGGTAGCAGGAGCTACATTAAGGCAGGGAGATATCGTCATACTAAGATACAGCACAGGTCCTAACAGAGCCCCGGAACTGATACCCAGAGAACTTGTAGGTTCAACAGAAGAATCGGTAATGGAAGCCTTAAGAGCACTGGGTATGAATCCCCGTGTAGCAATTCGTGATACCCGGCCTGAACCTGCCGGAACAGTTTACTTTATCGCACACGCCGGAGACAGGGTACCCCCGGGCTCAAACATTGACATCCATGTATCAACAGGTCCTGCTGCACCACCTGCAACACCGGAACCGACACCTGTTCCGACCCCGCAGCTCTTTACCGTAAACGTAGTAGGAGGTTCGGGCAGTGGAGACTTCGCTGTGGGTTCGAGTGTTCAAATAACAGCTAATGCTCCTGCGGAAGGACAACAGTTCAAAGAATGGGTGATAACTCCGGCGGTCGCATTTACTGCAGGAGGCGAGACGACCGCTTCAGCAACGTTTTCAATGCCGGCGAACACTGTATCAGTAACAGCAACATACGAACCGATACCACCGCCGCCGGTGCCTTAAAGGTGCATTAGAAATGCTCGAAGGTATCATCTATAAATCAATGAGCGGGTTTTATTATGTAAAATCAGCAGGGGGGACGACCGAATGCAGAGCACGCGGTCGTTTCCGTCTGGATAAAAGCAATCCTCTGGTAGGTGACCGTGTAACTTTTACAGCTACAGAACCCGGTAAAGGAATACTAACAGCAATTTTACCAAGGAAAAACTCATTTATAAGACCACCGCTGGCAAACATCGGTAAAATGGTGATCGTAGCGTCAAGTGCTGTACCGGTGACCGATACATATCTTATCGACAGAATGACCGCAATAGCGGAAGATGGTGATTGCGAGCCTGTGATTTGTATAAATAAAACCGATATCGATGCTGCTGAAAGGCTTTACAGGATATATAGTGATGTGGGATATGCAACTATAAGGACAAGTGCTTTGACAGGAGAGGGTATAGATAAACTCGTAGATGTGATCCGGGAGTCAACATGTGCTTTCACGGGTAACTCCGGGGTAGGGAAGTCGAGTATACTTAATGCAATAGAACCTGATTTCAGGATTTCTGTAGGAGACATAAGTAAAAAACTAGGCAGAGGACGTCATACAACACGGCATGTTGAACTTTACACACTCAATTGCGGCGCAATGGTCGCAGATACTCCCGGTTTCTCTGCTTTTGATTCGGGACACCTGACCGATAAAGACGGGATCCAGTTTCTATTCCCGGATTTTGAACCTTTTCTGGGAGGCTGCCGTTTTCCCGATTGTGCTCATATAAAAGAGCCGGATTGTTCGATCGTTACAGCACTGTCCGAAGGTAAGCTTCAAAAAACAAGATATGAAAGTTATGTTCGTTTATATGAGCAGGCACTGGAACACAAGCAATGGGAGCAACGTAAAGATTGATACCTGTGGCTCTGATGAAGGAGGAACGCTTCGGATAATGCGCTTACGCAAGATTTTTTTTATTCTGATTTTTTTCTTATTTATAATGCCGTTTTCTCTTGTATTGATGCCGTCAGCATCTGCAGATACCGATGAGGAAGCAGCAACAGTACCTGTCGGTGAAAAAATGGTAACCTCACAAGCTGCTATAGTTATGGATCATCACACAGGTCTGGTAATATTTGAGTATAATGCAGATGATATGAGAGTACCTGCAAGCATGGTAAAAATGTTCGCTGTATACGTGATACTTGACACGATCAGAGACGGACATATCTCATATGAGGCATTTATCCAAACATCAGCACAGGTAAGTGCATTTTCTTTTAACAGAGAATACTCTAATGTTCCAATGCCCGTAAATTCTTTTTTTACAGTTCGAAGTTTACTTGATGCAGTGATCGTCAGATCAGCATGCGCAGCAACAGTGGCTTTGGGAGAAGGGATTTTCGGCAGCGAAGAAGTGCTGGTTTATAAAATGAATGAGAAAGCAGAGCAGCTTGGTATTGAAGCAGAGTTTTTTGACAGTTGGGGTGGTTCGCCGGAGAACAGGCTTTCTGCACGCGGTATGGCCGATCTTACAAGATCGTTGATCAATGAACACCCCGCAGTGCTTGGTTTTACTTCACAAAGCAGTATCTTTTTTGATGAGATCGAGTATAGGAACACAAACCCTTTATTGATCGATTATGAGGGTGTTGACGGTTTTAAAACAGGGTATACAAACGCAGCGGGGTGGTGTTTTACAGGAACAGCGAAAATAAATGGCCGCAGACTTATATCTGTGACCATGGGTTCTGTTCAGGGGTACCGTTTTCCCGATACTGTGATTTTGCTGGATCATGGTTTTGCAAGCTTTGACCGTGTAATGGCAGATCACTTCAGAAACGCTTCAAAACCGAACGGTTTTGATCAAAAAGCCAATAGTCCGCTGGTACCTATCGTATTGTATAATGTTAAAGAAGTAAAACATTTTGATTTAATATATCTGGCTATGATTTTAAATGAATTTAATGCTTTTACCCGTTCTTAAGTCTTTTTACTTTTTTTGTATCCGGACAGGGGAGAGCGAGTTGCTGCTTCGCGCAGGCTGTTGTTTTCAATATGTGTGTAGATCTGAGTAGTGTTCAGGTGCTCATGACCAAGAAGCTCCTGCAGTGTTCTGACATCAACTCCGCTTTTAAGCATCAGTGTTGCCGCAGTGTGGCGCAATTTATGAGATGAATACTTAGTACTGTCCAAACCTGCTGCAAGCAGGTGTTTTTTTACAAGATTGTGGATAGTAGAGGTGCTGATCCTTTGTCTTCTGCTTGAAAGAAATAGTGCTCTTTCTCTGTTTAACGGTACTGTCTTTCGAATTATCAGATAATCATTGATTGCTGCGGAACAGGCATCATTCAAAAAAACAATACGTTCTTTGTTTCCTTTACCAAGAACTCGTATCGAGTCTTCGCGTATGTCAACAACATTTAGATTGGCAAGCTCGGAGATCCTTAGCCCGCAGTTTAAGAATAATGTCAGGATACAGAAGTCGCGTTCCCGGAAAATACCGTCAACATTATCAAGCAGCCTGGTACTTTCATCAAGGCTCAGATAACGGGGAAGTGTTTTTCGTATCTTTGGTGCATCCAGATCAGCTACAGGGTTTTTACTCATTCTGTATTTATCAGATTTTAATGTAAGGTATTTATAGTAAGAACGAATTACAGCTGTTTTACGCGCCCGGCTTTTTGCGGTCAGTCCATATTCGGTATTTCTGCTGTTTGGATGTTTAGGCCTGTCACGGGAAAGAAAGGTGAGGTATGCATATACATCTGATATAGTCACAGACTCTATAAACTTAAAATCAATATCCTTGATAGAGATCTCATCAAAATCTGCATCATCCTGCACAAGTCCTTTATGGATCAACAAAAATCTAAAGAAAGTTCTAAGATCATAAAAATACTCATCAACAGTAATTTTTGAATGACCCTTAACAGTTTCATGATAAGAAAGAAACTCCTTTAAAACCTCAGGGGACTCATTTCTATAATCCATTCTAAAAACACCTTACATAATTCAACTTATTCTTCATCACTCAAACTATCAGCTAAACAGGAGAGTGGTCTAAAAGCAACTGATGAGAGCTCAAAATAAGAGCAATTATATCACATGACACAGATTCCTGTCTATACACAATTGAACAAAATAAAGATTTTGTTCAATGTAGTGGAGGGTGAAACGGGATAATGAAGGAAAATGTTTATTGCTTCAATTATCCCGGGGATCTGCTATCTTACCTTGTATTAGTCCGGCGTGCATTATTCCGTAGTAGGTTTTTAGGAATTCTGTTTCTACTTCTGTTTGGGGTCTGTATTCGAATGATGGTGTGCCGGTGAGTTTCGGGATTTGTGTGAAGAGTTTTCTTTTAGACATCAGAGCGTCAAACTCACATATAAGCATGTCATTGTCTATTCTGTTCATCACAGCAAAATCTTCTTCTGTTAAAAGATCACCCAGGAATTTCTTGTAAATAACATCCTGCAGGTTTTTCTCTATTAATTTATACTCTGACAAATAATGTTTGACCGGTCTTGTTATATCTGATATATAAGCTTCACTGGCATCGTGAAGCAGACAAACAAGCTGAACACGCGGATTTTGCCCGCGTGCTTTTGCCTCGTTGGCACAGTTTATTGAGTGCTGTGCAATTGAGAAAAAGAAATCAATATGACCGTTTGCGCGGCACATTAATGACAAAGAGTGTGCTATATCTTCAATATGTATTTGATTGATATCCGGATCAAGCGGTGTGAATTCCTCACCCTTATAAGTAATGATGTACTCCATTACTTTACTCCAACTCTTATAACATTCCATGAAAGTGGCGTCAGCTCCGCACTGAGTACATTAGCTTCAGTCACCTGCACAAAGCTTCTGTCTTTTGGCTTCACCAAACCGTTTTCTTTTGTATTTACAGCCTTTAAGTCGTAACCGCTAAGTTCAGTAAATACCGGTGTTCCTGTAAAAGTAAACCCTTGCAGCTCGATCTCATATTCCAGTATCTCATCTAATGATCTGTTAACGGCAAATATTACTATTTCTTCTTTATCTTCGTTAAATACAGCTACAGACTCAATAAAAGGTACATCAGAGAATGCCTCACAGCTATATGCCGGGCATTCTATGTGCGGTCTCAGAACTGTTCCGTATCCATAATTAGCGGCATGCATGAATGGATAAAATGTTGTTTGCCTCCATGCATCTCCGCCTTTTTCTGTCATGATCGGAGCTATCACATTTACAAGCTGTGCAAGACATGCGATTTTTACTCTGTCACAGTTTTTAAGCAATGTTATAAGCAAACTGCCGACCAGTAACGCGTCTTCAAATGTATAAACATCCTGAAGGATCGGCGGTGCTGTATTCCACGGTTCTTCCTTCATCAGCTTTGCATCCTGTTCATGTGAATGATACCAGACATTCCATTCATCAAACGAAAGATACAGAGTCTTTTTACTGCGCTTCTTGGCCTTGATGTAATCGCATATTGCGGTCACGCTTTTGATAAAATTATCCATATCAATGGATTTTGCTAAATAACTCTTAATATCGTTTTCACGGTTTCCGTAGTAACGATGTAATGATAAATAGTCAACGTGTTCATATGTGTGTTCCAGAACAGTAGCTTCCCATGACGCAAAAGTCGGCATTTCACTGTGTGAGCTGCCGCAAGCAACCAACTCTATGCTTTCGTCAGTCCACTTCATCATTTTTGCCGCTTCTGCCGCTATGCGTCCGTATTCCTCAGCAGTCTTGGCGCCCATTTGCCACGGACCGTCCATTTCGTTTCCTAAACACCACGTTTTTATTTTAAAGGGTTCCTCTGCACCATTCTTGATACGCAGATCGCTCCAATATGATCCGCTTTTATGATTACAGTATTCAACAATGTTTCTTGCTTCCTCAATGCCTCTTGTCCCCAGGTTGATCGCCATATTTACTTCTGCTTCCACTTCCCTCGCCCAGCTTAAAAATTCATGCAACCCGACTTCATTTGATTCCATTGTCTTCCATGCCAGATCTAAACGTTTAGGACGATCAGCTTTTAGTCCTATACCGTCTTCCCAGTTATAACCGGATACGAAGTTACCTCCGGGATATCTTATAAAGGATGTATTTAACTCTTTTACAAGTGCTTTTACATCATTGCGAAAGCCTTGATTATCTGCTGTAATGTGTTCCGGCTCATATATGCCCTCATAAACGCAACGTCCTAAATGTTCTACAAATGAACCGTATATACGCGGATCTACCTTGTCAATAACAAAAGTCCTGTTAACTGTCATTTTAGCTTTCATATAAAAACCCCCAATTAACTTTAGATATTATTTATGTTTAACTGATACATATATTACTTGATTATTAGATTAATAAGCTTGTTTTTCACGACAATGGTTTTAATGATTTCCTTACTTTCTATATGCTTTGATATTTTTGCGTCAGATTTCGCTGTATTCAATAAAAATTCATCATTAGAGTCATGCGGTACAATTATTGTACTTCGCAGCTTACCCATAACTTGAACAGCTATCTCAACAACAGCATCAAGTGTTTTGCTTTCATCATACTCCGGCCATTCCTGACCGGCTGCATATCCTTTGAAGCCATGCAACTGCCAGAGTTCTTCTGCAATATGAGGCGCAAACGGTGACAACAGGGTTAAAAGCACCATGATATCAGCTTTATTTGGCGTATTTGCATAGAAATCATTTACCAGCGACATGAGTGAAGCGATTGCTGTATTGAATTTCAACGTTTCTATGTCATGACCGACCTTCTTAATCGTTCGATGGATCGCTGTCATGTGTTCAGATGAAATATCTGTAATTGTGGTCGCTTGACCATCAGCGGACGAAGAAGTCATTGTACCATGTCCTTCTGCTATGTTCCATACCCTGTCAAGGAATCTCTTACATCCCTTGACAGCTTTTTGAGACCACGGAGCTGTCTTTTCAAAGTCGCCAATGAACATGATATACAAACGTAGTGTATCTGCGCCAAATTCTTTTACGATATCATCAGGATTTACTACATTACCGCGGGATTTTGCCATCTTTTGGCCGTCTGCGGCGAGGATAAAACCGTGGCTTGTTCGCTTTGCATATGGTTCAGGTGTAGGAACAACACCAATATCATACAAAAACTTATGCCAGAATCGTGAATAAAGTAAATGTAATGTTGTGTGCTCCATACCGCCATTATACCAGTCCACGGGAGTCCAGTAGTCAATAGCTTCCTTTGATGCCAGCACTTTATCGTTATCTGAATCGGTGTAACGTAGAAAATACCAGCTCGACCCTGCCCATTGCGGCATTGTGTCGGTTTCGCGTTTTGCGGGACCTCCGCACTTCGGACAAACTGTTGTTATCCAATCTTCCATTGCAGCAAGCGGGCTCTCCCCTGTTTCGGTCGTTTCATAATTCTCAACATCAGGTAATACAAGAGGTAATTCACTCTCAGGCAGCGCAACAAAACCGCACACTTCGCAGTCTATGACAGGGATCGGTTCACCCCAATATCTTTGGCGTGAAAAAACCCAATCACGCAGTTTGTAATTGACTTTCTCCTCACCAAGTCCTTGTTCTGTCAGCCATTTGGTTATTTTTACTTTTGCATCTTCCACACTTAAACCGTCAATTAACGGCGAATTCACCATTATGCCCGTTTCACAGTCTTCAAAAGCCTCTTTTTCTACATTTCCGCCTGATACGACTTCTATTACCGGCAATCCGAACTTCCGGGCAAATTCCCAGTCTCTTGCATCATGACCGGGAACAGCCATTATTGCACCGGTACCATATGATGCAAGCACATAATCGGAGATGAATATCGGTATTTCTTTTCCTGTGACCGGATTTACTGCACGGATACCTTTGATCTCAACACCTGTTTTCTCTTTTACTAACTCAGTGCGCTCGAAATCAGATTTTTTTGCTGCAGCTTCTTGATACAGGCGTATCTCTTCGGGATTTTCAGGTGTCCATTTTTGCAGTAATGTATGCTCCGGAGATATGACCATATATGTAGCACCGTATAAAGTATCCTGACGTGTAGTAAATATACGTATGATGTCTCCTGCAGTTGTTTTAAAATCCACTTCCGCGCCGACTGATCTTCCGATCCAGTTGCGTTGCTGTATTTTTACCCGCTCAACATAATCAACATCATCAAGATCGTCGATAAGCCTTTGAGCATATCTGGTTATTCGCAGCATCCACTGGCTCTTTTCGCGTCTGACAACTTCTGAGCCGCAACGTTCGCAAACTCCGTCAACAACTTCTTCGTTTGCAAGCACACATTTACATGATGTACACCAGTTGACCGGAATAAGTGCTTTATAAGCAAGGTCGTGCTCAAAAAGTTTCAAGAAGATCCACTGAGTCCACTTATAGTATCCGGGATCCGTTGTATCGACACACCTTGACCAGTCGAAGCTGTACCCAAGCATTTTTAGTTGTTCGGTAAAACGCTTGATATTATTTCTTGTAACAATGGAAGGATGTATTTTGTTTTTTATCGCATAATTTTCAGTCGGCAGGCCAAAAGCATCAAAACCCATCGGGTATAGGACATTATAACCTTGCATACGCCTTTTCCTGGCAACGATATCCATAGCTGTATAAGGTCTGGGATGTCCCATATGAAGCCCGGTTCCTGACGGATACGGGAATTCTACGAGAATGTAGCTTTTGGGTTTTGAACTCTCATTTAATGCGGTGAAAGGCTTTTCAGCCTCCCACTTATCCTGCCATTTTTTTTCTATACGTGTAAAATCGTATTTCATGTGATCCTCCGCCATTTCTTGTGATATCATTGATCATTTGCGGTTTGCGATAAAATGCCGCTGATATCAATATCATCAGCATCTCCCCAGAGACGCTCCAGAGTGTAAAAATTGCGTTCTTCCTGAAGAAACAGATGTACTACAACACAACCAAAATCGATCAATACCCATCCGCCCGACCTGTGACCTTCTCTGCGAAGGGGTGCTTCACCGTTCTTTTTTAGAGTTTTTTCCACTTCGTCTGAAAGTGTTTTTAACTGTGTAGTTGATCCTGCTGTGCAAATAACAAAATAATCGGCAAGGATCGTGATCTCGCTTGTTCGGAGCAGTTTTATGTTCTGAGCTTTTTTATTATCGAGTGCTTTAACAACAAATCCGGCTACTTCATTCGGAGTCAGCATTCAGGTTTCCATTCCTTTCAAACACTTAAGCATTTTATCCGCCACCGGCACCGCCATCGTCGCCGCCATCACCACCGGCACCGCCTTCGCCACCACCGGTACCTCCATCGCCGCCACCGGCTCCGCCATCACTGCCGTCTGTGCCGGGACCACCACCGGGACCTCCGTCTTCTCCACCTCCGCCGGTACCTCCTGTAACAGGA
>Ga0123356_10001813_pt1 | contig 23259 bp, 17 predicted proteins | sample TergutEmb28metaG_2_FD_92546 | JGI IMG/M metagenome (GOLD analysis project Ga0123356, IMG submission 92546) | Embiratermes neotenicus P3 segment gut microbial communities from Petit-Saut dam, French Guiana - Emb289 P3 | ecosystem: Host-associated > Arthropoda: Insects > Digestive system > Gut ...
CATCCGAAATAATGGAATCAACTATTGATAATGCATTAACACATGACTTCGGAGCTGTATTGGATTGGGCGATTGAACTGCGTAAGGAATATTTTATGCGTTTAAACCCGCAGGTAATTATGGTAAGAGCTGCATTACATCCAAAACGTGAAGAATTTACAAAAGCCAATCCCGGCAGATTTAATGAGGTTCAACAGGTAGTTATGCAAAGAGCAGATGAGCCGGCGACTCAACTTACATATTTCTTGTTTAAGAATAAAGGTAAGAAGAGTAAACTGCCAAGCATACTTAAACGTTCTATTGCAAACAATCTATCATCTCTTAGTAAATATAAGGTAGCAAAATATAAGAATCATGAAATCGGAATGATTAATTCTGTTCGTCTTACCCATGCAAATTCAGCAGTGCTTAACGAGTTAATGCAAACAGGTACAGTAAATATTGATGAAGCCGAAAAAACATGGGAAAATTTAAGGTCTGAAGGAAAGACATGGATAGAAATTCTTGATACTATTGATATGGGACATATGGCTATGCTCCGTAATTTGCGTGGTGTGTTTGAAGAAGTCAATGACTCGGAATTTTGTAAAAAATATCTTCAAGTAATAAAAGACGGTGTTCCCAATGGTAAGCAATTTCCTTATAGATACTATTCCGCGATGAAAGCTATTGATAAATCCAAGTGTAATCATAAATCACTTATTATAACCGCTCTTGAGGAATGTGTAGATATCTCAATAAACAATGTTCCCAAGCTTAAAGGTAAGACCATGTGTTTATCTGATAATTCAGGGTCAGCATGGGGTGGTTTCACATCTGAGTATGGTTCAACAACGATTGCCGAAATTGATAACTTATCATCTGTTATCACGGCAATGTGTTCAGACGAAGGTTATGTAGGCAAGTTTGGTGATAAACTTATTGTTACTCCAATCAATCAAAGAAACGGTGTTCTGACACAGACCAAAGCTATTACAAAAAACCGTGAAAATGATGTTGGCGGCAGTACCGAAGGTGGTATATGGGAGTTCTTTAGAGATGCTATAATAAATAAAGAGCACTGGGATAACGTGTTTATTTACAGTGACCAACAAGCGGGAACCGGAGGGCTTTATGGTACAAGTTCTCACCAAATGGAATACATGAAAGATTTTGGTGTTGACATAAATATTAATGTATTTAAGTTGGTGCAAGAGTACCGCAAACATGTTAATCCAAAAGTTAATGTGTTTAGTATACAAACAGCGGGTTATTCAAATGTGGTCATACCTCAAATGGCATATAGAACTCATCTGCTGTACGGCTGGACGGGCAAGGAGGCCGTTTTCGCAGATAAGATGATAACTCTTTGGGATGGTTTAAAACAATAAGGCAAAAACGAATTGATGCAGTAGTTACAGTTACTTCAAACAAAAAATGATTTAACAAACACTTTATCCGCTTCAAACCCGGCCCCCGACATTGGTGGCTCAGGACTGTAACACCTTTTCTCAATTCGTTTTGCATAAATGGTTTCTGAAGTAAGAACCAAGAAATGTATAGGTATATATGTTAATAACATCACAACCGTTTATTGCTATGTATATTTCTTGGTTTTTACGGAGCACACATGTTTTATGTCGGTAGAATTGGGATGGGAATTTTATATATATTCACTTTTGGGTTATTTTTCTTTGGAATTATTATTGATTTTTTGAAAATCTTATTTGGAGGATTTAAAGATAAATTCGGCAACACACTAAAGGAATGGTAATTCAATGATCATACAAGGAATAAACCGGTCTCCTTTATAATGACCGGTTATGTTTCATTTGTCTTTATAAAATTCCCTAGAACAACTCGAATATCGACCCCACTCTGCGGTAGCCTTGTTTTTCGTAGTAGCCGTCTTCGTCGCTCATTACATAGACTTCGATTCCCGGGAACTCGCTGCATACGTGGCTTATCAGCTTTCTTCCGTAGTTTTTGCCCCTGTAGTCCTTATGTACCAGCAGATCATAAACGATGATGCAGAACCCGTCGTCGTTGCGGACGCGGATGAATCCGCATATGGTTTCTTCTTCCACGGCAATGTAAACAATACAGTTTTTCAAGGCAGTTTGGTACTGCGGCGATATACCGTTATCGTCATAATAATCCGCCCACTCTCCTAGTTCAGCAAGCATCATTTCGTACAGTCCGGTATCATCGGATGAGTTATATGGTCTAATTGTCATTATTTGCTCCCTCTTATCAATCAAATGAATATCCCATAAAGGGTACACTGATAATCATATCACCATTATCGTCAAGGAATGCAAAATGATCTGTTCCCTGTACGTAGTAACCCGCACTTTCTTCAAACGATAACACACCGCGGCCTGTGCCGGTAATACTGCCATCTATACCAACCATTGTATAAATGGCAGTTTTATATGTGCTCCGTACAAAATCTCCATAAAGTATACCGGTATTTAGAATAAAGCCAATAACACTGTTGTTATTTAGCGCCGGAGTAATTGATGCGATATCGACCGGCAATATTACATCTGTGCCGTCCGGCATCATGACTCCGAAATGTGAAATCGTAAAGTCGGGATTGTAATCGAAATATATAATGTATCCGCCGGTGACCTCCCTTATATAACGGTCAAGCGGTATGAGGTAGTATTCGGTAAGGGTAAACAACCATGTACCTTCCTCCGTCATTCGGGAATACCACCCGTCTCCGGCATAATGCAATACCGATTCCGGACCAAGAAAGCCGGCTCCCGGCGGGTATTCGACTTCAATAAAATCACCTGTAAAAAATCTCGGAAAATCCCACTCGCTTCTTTTATGCACCGAGAATGCGTTGTTTTCATGTTGCTGAACAATAAAATACTCCGCTTCTACCGAATACAATACTTCTCCATGCTTATCTATTATATGCTGTCTGCCGTCCGGTGTTTCAACTACTGCCCGCATATTTATAAACGCTGTTTCATATATATAAACAGGGGGTATAACAAGTTCAAGATCTTTGTCAATAAAGCCCCAAAGACCATCGGAATCATTTGGAACTACTGCTGCAAGACCTTCGGAAAACATAAATGCCTGTGTAAAATCTGTATGCCGGATATTTCCCGTCAACGCTTCCATCAGACCGTAAGTTTCATCGCTCTGTTTTACAAAGCCAAAACCTTCATTTACTCCGTATATCAGCATTTCCGACCACATATCATCCGATATATCATCCGCCCATTCTAAATCCATTATATTGTAAAGCCATTGACCGTTGTAGTCAATGACGTCGATATCAAAGGATTCACTATCTCGTATGAGAAAAATAACATCATCCGTGTAAACAATGTCCAAATAATCAAACGGTGTAATCCAGCTTCCATCCATAGCACATGCTGCATTTAATGTTTCAACAATGTACATAAACTCGGGCTCAAATACATTTAGCCGCAAGTGGTAGGCAGGCCGCAGAATACTTGTGAATACCGTATTTGATACAGCTCTGGAAATACTGTCATAAATCAGATCCGTGATAACAACACCGTCTGCAGTTATAAATCCATACTTTGATATACGTAAGCTGCCATCATTCATTGTTATCGCACCGGAGTAAGGTAATATTTTTCCATATGAACCCGACGGGTTCAGCTCCGGCATTGCCCCGTCCGATAATCTTGTATGCTTTGAATATGGTGAAGTATATGGCAAAAGTTTAAAGTCATCTGTTTTTACATTCCATCTCATTGCCGGCTGCATCAGCCGGTCTGAATACGATGAATCTCTGACAGGTACATACCCCTCCCTGCCAATGTGATCCTGTCCTTCATCAGACAACAACCAGTTGTAAAGGATACGTGTTGGACTGTCTCCGGGTTCGACCGAGCTGATGACAACATAATACGGATCCAACAACGGGTAAACACCGTCTTTTATCGTATCGTTGCCGGGTTTAATACCGTTTATTGAAATGATCTTAAGACCATTCGCCATTTCCATGGCTTCTGCGTAATAGAACATCGTAAAACCTATTGCACCTGCTGATCCGTCAAAACCTCTGATAGCAGTAAAGGGTTCGTCGATTTCCCATATCGGGAATACTTGTACCGGTGCATCAGTCATCGGCTGCCAGTCCATAACAAGCTTTTGCATAAGGATCTGGCTTGCTGCTTCTTCATTTCTCTGAAACGCTTCTATTTCTATATCTTCGCCGCCAACCTGCTGCCAGTTCGTTATTTCTCCGGCATAAATACCTCTGAGTTGTTCCGTTGTTAAGTTATCTACAGGATTTGAAGCGTTTACAACAAACACAAGAGCATCTATTGCAACCGGCATCATATCGATCATGAATTCCTGCCTTGCCAGCTCGTCAAAAACACCCGGAGCAGGTTCGCCGGCTATGATAATATCGCTTGATCCGGCTGCCAAATTCCGGTATGCCTGTGTCGTTCTGGTAAACTTCGTAATGTCTTCAACATTTTCCCGTGATTCTCCAAGTAAAACACAAGCTACAGCCTGTGCAAGAGGAGCCGTGGAAGGGGATCCGTCCAAACGCGGGAAGCTTTTTTGATCAAATATAAATTCTTCATGTTCGACAGGTGCCTCCTGCCGGTCTTCATAAATCTTATTGTCATCTTTTGGTTCTTCTTCTATTTCGTCATTGCTTTTACAGGCCGTGATCAAATAAAATGCAGATGCAATGATAAAAAATAAAAGCATTCGCCTAAGGTTCTTCATTTTTACGCACCTCAAAAATGAACATTTTCCAGTATTTGCATTATAACAAGAAATCCTATAAAATGGAAGAAAGAACAGGGGGTGTTGTTTTGACGGATACTATTGCTGCTATCGCTACCGGTGCTTCTGTATCGGCGATCGGTATAGTCCGTATCAGCGGCCCCGATTCGCTGACCGTTGCGGACAGTATTTTTCGTGCAGCAAATGGAGTAAAACTCAAAGACGCAGAGAGTAAACGGCTGTACCGGGGAGAGCTTGTCTGTGCTGCCGGTTTGGCCGGTTCTGCAGGATCAGCCGCAGACAGCGACGTTTTACTTGATCTTTGTCTTTGTACTGTATCGCGTGCACCAAACTCCTATACGGGAGAGGATACGGTCGAATTTCATTGTCACGGGTCTCCTGTCGTTCTCTCCGAAGTTTTGCAGGTTCTTTTTAAACAAGGTGTCCGTCAGGCTTTACCCGGTGAGTTTACAAAGAGAGCATTTCTTAACGGGCTTTTGGACCTTACACAAGCAGAGGCTGTTATTGACCTGATAGAAGCCGAAACACCGGCAGCGGCTCAAAATGCGGCAGGGCAGCTGCGCGGTCAAATAGGCAAAAAAATGGATTCTATATACGGCAGGTTGCTTGATATAACAGCACATTTCCATGCTGTCATCGACTACCCGGACGAGGATATAGATGACTTTAAAATCAAAAACTACTTAAGCGTATTAAATGATATCGATAACGAGCTTTGCCGTATTCTGGATACACATGAGCGCGGCAGGGTCTTAAGGGACGGGATCCCGGCTGCAATAGTCGGGCGCGTAAATACCGGCAAATCATCACTTCTAAATGCTTTACTCGGTTATAACCGTGCAATAGTTACCGATATTCCCGGTACTACACGAGATACGATCGAAGAAAAAATCCTTATTGGAAATATCCTGCTGCGTCTTATAGACACAGCAGGGTTCAGAAAAACAAGTGATACTGTTGAAGTGTTGGGTGTAGAAAGAACACAGGCTGCAATAAGCGGTGCGGGACTGGTCATTGTAGTGCTGGACGGTACGTTGCCTTTAAGAAGTGAAGATCTTGACGTACTGCGTTCGATACCGCCGGATACTCCGAAAATCGCAGTCGTCAATAAATCCGATTTACCTGCAGTTCTCAAACCCGATGATCTTTCGGAGCTTGGAATTGAGAGTTGCATCGTTTCCGCCCTATCCGGCGAAGGGCTTATTTCTTTAGACGAAGAAATCCGGAAATTGTTCCACAAGTTTAATGTCAGTACCGCCGATGGCGATATTTTGACCAACACCCGTCAAGCCGAAGCAATCGCAAGGGCTTTGGCAGGTGTACGTTCTGCCGAAGCAGCATTGACCGCTTCGGTCACGCCAGATGCCGTGCTGACGGATATTGAGTCCGCTCTTTCGGCAATAGGTGAAGTAACGGGAAAAACCGTTCGTGATGATATAGTATCACGTATATTCGAGCGTTTCTGCGTAGGCAAGTGATTTTGGAGGAATACCCATGCGCAAAACGGCAAGACAAAGAAGGCGAAAGCGTTTACGCAAGCAGTTTATTATCTTCTGCTCAATAGTTACTGTACTGGTGATCGGTATAGTTGTTTTAATGATTTCAATTTTTGGAAACTCCAACAGCAATGACCCGGACAGCAACGGATCCGGAATAAGCCGTCCCGGAGGCAGTACGGAAGACCCGTCATCCGGCGATCCCTCGTCCGAAGATCCTGCGGAAGCTCACGCAGAAGATCCGCCGGATAACACAGCACCCGCAACACCCGAAGTATGGTTACCGATTCCCGATCCGTACGCAGTGGAAGGCACACGCCCTGTTGAGGACTTCGGGCTGCAAACGTCCATGCAGTTAAACGGCAGTGCCATAGAAAGCTACTCACGTTCAAATCCCATCAACTTCGGGGATACCAACAATTATACCGATGTTGAAGGCATCGTCACCTTCAGGGGAAATAACTTTCGTGATACAGCAGCTTACGGTTCGCTTGGTGCATCAATAAACGGTGATCTGGAAGTTGTATGGAGAGCCTCAATTCCCGAGGTCTTTAATCAGATAAACGCAGACGGTCAATGGTTTGGGTTGGGTTGGACAGGTCAGCCCCTGATAGCAAAATGGAGTCCGGAAGACAGAGCCAACATGAATATCGTTGATTCCAAGAAGGATAAAGATGATCTGAAAGAAGTCATATTCGGAACCCTTGGAGCAGCAATCTATTTTCTGGATCTGGATGACGGCAGACCTACCCGTACAAAGGTACAGGAAAGATGGATACTTAAAGGTTCGGGTGCTCTTGACCCGCGCGGTTATCCGCTTTTTTATGTTGGTGCCGGAGATATCAGTGCGGCAGGTCCCGGACAGAATCTGATCTACAGCCTGATAGATACAAAAGAGTTATTTAACTACGGTGAGAATGATCCCTTCAGAAACAGAGGCTGGCAGGCATTTGACGGATCCACCATCGTACATGCTCCGACCGATTCCATCACTTATCCCTCGGAAACAAATATCATATATCAGTTTACACTCAATTCACAGTATGACCGGCAAGCCGGAACGATCTCCATAGCTCCGTCCGATATGCTCAAGTGGAGATACAGCACTACAAGCTTAAGAGAATCTTATGGCGGTTCCATGGGTGTTCCTAATAATTTTCACCAACAATACGGTTTTGAATCCAGTGCTGCGTTCTGGCGCGAATATATGTATATCGCATCCAACAGCGGTCATGTTTTTTGTATCAATGTAAATACATTCGAAGTGGTTTGGATGTGTGATACATATGACGATACCGATGCCTCTCCTGTTTTTGAACTTGATCACACTACCGGCCGCGCCTATATCTACATAGGAAACTCGGCATATTTTTCGCGAAACCGTGAAACCGATATCGCACATGTTTCATTTTTCAAAATCAATGCGCTCACGGGAGAGAAAATTTGGACATCCGAAGGCCGCGACTGTTTGCTGGTAGGCACCTCGGGAGGAATCAAAGCCACTGCCGCACTCGGTAAAAATGATTTGAGTGATTTGGTTTTTGTTCCGTATGCAAATGTTGTCAACAGCAGAGGCAGAAGCGGAGGGACCTTTCTTGTAGCTTATGATAAAGTTACTGGGAAGGAGATCTGGAGCGAAAACTTTGGCGGGCAGTGCTGGTCTTCTCCTGTAGATGTTTATGATGATAACGGCAAAGGCTATATTGTCTTTGCCAGCGCTTCTTTTACCAACAGTGAAGGTCAGCGTGTCGGCGGGTATGTGCACCTTCTTGACGGACGGACAGGTGAAAGACTGGCAAGTATTGATGTTAAGGGTCATATTGAAGCAAGTCCCGTTGTATATGATGACATGATCGTGATCGGTACCCGAAGTCAGGAGGTATACGGTATACGTATTTCGTAGCTGATATACGCCGATATCTGTTTTCATATTTTATCAAAATTCCTATTCCCTTTAGAAAATTATGTGATACAATAGTCAGGCACTAAATTTTTGAGTTTTATTTCACTAAAACATAGATGCAAAATATTAGGAGGGTTTTAATGAGTATCAAATACGTATATCTGTTTTCCGAGGGCAAAGGGACTATGAAGGAGCTGCTTGGCGGTAAGGGTGCCAATCTTGCCGAGATGACAAATCTCGGTTTGCCGGTACCACAGGGGTTCACTGTAACGACCGAAGCATGTACAAAGTATTATGACGACGGTGAAGTCATTAGTGATGCTATACAAAACGAAATTATGCAGTATATCGATAAACTGGAGGGTATCAGCGGTAAAAAGTTCGGTGATGTGGAAAACCCGCTGCTTGTTTCTGTGCGCTCGGGCTCACGTGCGTCAATGCCCGGTATGATGGACACAATATTAAATCTCGGACTTAACGACAAGGTCGTTGAGGTCATGGCAACCAAAAGCGGTAATCCCCGTTGGGCATATGATTGTTATCGCAGATTCATCCAGATGTACTCCGATGTCGTCATGGAAGTCGGTAAAAGTTACTTTGAAGAACTCATCGATGAAATGAAAGAAAAGAAGGGTGTTGTCGACGATCTCGAACTTACAGCCGATTGCCTTAAAGAGCTTGCACATGAGTTTAAAGACCAATATAAAGCAAAGGTAGGTTCGGACTTCCCGGAAGATGCTAAGGTCCAGCTTATGGGTGCGATTAAAGCTGTATTCCGCTCATGGAATAACGAGCGGGCAATCGTTTATCGTCGTGAGTACGATATCCCGGGTGATTGGGGAACCGCTGTTAATGTTCAGGAAATGGTATTCGGTAATCTTGGAGACACTTCCGGAACGGGCGTTGCATTTTCACGCAATCCCGCCACAGGCGAAAAGAAGCTTTTTGGTGAGTTCCTGATGAATGCTCAAGGTGAAGACGTTGTTGCAGGTATCCGTACTCCAAACGATATCGAACAGCTTCGTGACTTGTTGCCGGATGCATACAATAGTTTTGTTAAAATCGTCAACACACTGGAAAGCCATTATAGCGATATGCAGGACATGGAGTTTACCATCGAAGACGGAAAGTTGTTTATGCTTCAAACACGCAGCGGTAAACGTACAGCAGCAGCTGCATTAAAAATCGCATGCGATCTGGTGGACGAAGGTGCTATAACCGATAAGCAGGCTGTTTTAATGGTTGATGCAAAATCATTGGATGCTCTGTTGCATCCGACATTTGACCCGGCTGCATTAAAGGCCGCTACGCCGATCGCAACGGGACTTGCAGCTTCTCCGGGTGCAGCGGCAGGTCATGCCGTGTTCACTGCAGCAGAGGCCAAGAAGTGGTCCGATGACGGTAAAAAAGTTATACTGATCCGTCTTGAGACTACACCCGAAGATATTGAAGGAATGCTGGCGGCACAAGGTATTCTGACAGCTCGCGGCGGTATGACTTCTCACGCGGCAGTTGTCGCCCGTCAAATGGGCACCTGTTGTGTAGCAGGCTGCGGTGCTCTTAGAATCGATGATAAGGCAAAAACTTTAACGGTTGCCGGCAAGACATATAACCAGGGTGATTGGATAAGCCTTGATGGATCGACCGGTCATGTTTACGACAGTGCGATTCCTACCGTGGAGGCTACGATCGGGGGCGAGTTCGGCCGTATAATGGATTGGGCCGATAAATACAGAAGGCTCAAAGTCAGAACAAACGCGGATACTCCGCACGATGCCAAAAAAGCACTTGAGTTTGGTGCCGAAGGTATCGGACTTACCCGTACCGAGCACATGTTCTTTGAAGCAGATCGCATCCCCGCTATCCGTGAAATGATCTGTGCGGAGACAGTGGCAGAACGCGAAGAAGCACTTTTGAAGCTTGAGCCGATGCAGCAAAAAGACTTTGAAGGTATCTATGAAGCAATGGAAAGCAGACCTGTTACGATCCGCTTCCTTGATCCTCCTCTTCATGAGTTCCTGCCTACCGATGAAAAAGACATTGAAGTCCTCGCAAAAGATACGGGTAAATCCCTTGCCGATATCAAAGCCATCATCACATCTCTGCATGAATTTAATCCGATGATGGGACATCGCGGCTGCAGACTTGCAATTTCATACCCCGAAATCGCGGTTATGCAGACCAAAGCTGTTATAAAGGCAGCAATAAAAGTCAAAGCCGCACATCCGGAGTGGGATATTCTGCCCGAAATCATGATCCCGCTTATCGGTGAGGTCAGAGAATTTACATACTTAAAAGAAATCGTTGTAAAAACCGCAGACGAACTTATAAAAGAAGCGGGCAGCGCTCTTAAGTATCTGGTCGGTACAATGATCGAGATCCCGCGCGCCTGCTTGACAGCCGATGCTGTCGCAAAAGAAGCCGAGTTCTTCTCATTTGGTACAAACGACCTTACCCAAATGACTTTCGGTTTCTCACGCGATGATGCCGGAACCTTCCTGGACGATTACTACAAGAAAAAGATATTTGAATCCGATCCGTTTGCGCGCATCGACCAGATCGGCGTCGGAGAGCTTATGAAGATTACAGTAAAGCTCGGTAGAAAAGAACGTCCAAACATAAAACTCGGTATCTGCGGCGAACACGGCGGTGATCCTTCGTCCGTGGAGTTCTGCCATAAGATCGGTCTTGACTATGTCTCCTGTTCACCTTTCCGCGTTCCGATCGCACGCCTCGCGGCAGCTCAGGCAGCATTAAAAGACTAATGTATAGACAGGGTGTATGTAAAAATCAGTTAATTTAATATTAAATAAAAGAGCTGATGCAACATTATTTGCAACAGCTCTTTTTATCTATCTGGATTGCCGCACCGCTTTTAGCGGCTCGCAATGACGGAAGTTTAATCCTTCAGCTCTGCGACTATTTCCTTGATTATCTTATCATATTCATCGTACGGGATCTGGCATGTGCCGACTTGGACGTGGCCGCCGCCGCCGTGTTTTAGACACAGTTTTCCGACATCGGCTTTACAGGTGCGGTTCAGTATGCTGTATCCTATTGCGATCGGGCAGTTTTTCTTGTCTCTTCCGTCTACGACCCAGCATGATACATTCTGCTCCGGGAACAGGCTGTAAATGAGGAATCTGTTTCCTGTATAAATCGTCTCAACACCACGAAGGTCGGTAACAATAACATTCCCGTCTGTCCATGTGTGTTTCTTGACCATTTCCTTAAATAATGCATCCTGTTCAAAATACAGTTTTACACGTTCCTGTACATCCGGGAGTGCAAGGATCGCGTCTATATCGAGTTTTGCACATTCGTCAATAAGCTGCTCCATAAGCTCATAATTACTGATGCGGAAATCATGGAATCGCCCCAGACCTGTGCGCGGATCCATTATAAAGCCAAGAAGAACCCAGCCTTCGGGATTAAGGATCTCTTCTTTTGTAAGCTTTCCGGCATCTACTTTATCGACAGCTTTTACCATTGTTTCGAAATGAGGAAGCTTGCCGACCCCGCCGTAATATTCGTAAATGACTCTGGCTGCACTGTCCTCCGGACGGCTCATTCCCTTATATTCCAAAGTTGCATCAAGTCTTTCGTTTTCACTCGAATGATGATCAAACCACATATAGCAGCCTTTGACATAAGGTACATTGGCAAGAACATCCTGGTCAGTAACCTCCACTATGCCGTCTTGCATGTCTTTAGGATGAACAAACTTCCAATGATCAATGACCCCAAGTTCCTTGAGCAATGCGCCGCACGCGAGTCCGTCAAAATCCGATCTGGTTAATAACCTCATTGTACTTCCTCCGTTAAATTTAGTGTTAAAGTCCTTATGAAAACCAAATTAATAATTGATTTTCACTCTTTTTCACATTATAACTGTGATGGTGTCATCATTATAGCACGATATATTTAAAACGCAAACAAGATTTTAGCATATTTTTGTATATTTCCCGCTATTTTTGTCTGTTTTTATTTTTTTGAATTACTTTTTCGTTTGTGATATACTGAATGGTGCGGGTCAATCCGGAAAATCAGAAAGGTGCAGGGATTTTATGAAAAAGATCGTATGCGATTCATATGAGGAGATATGCCGTTTTGCGGCGGATGTTTTTGTCAAAACAATAAAGGAGAAACCAGATTGTGTACTCGGATTTGCCACCGGCAGTACACCGATCGGCCTTTACGATGAGCTTGCAAAAAGGTATAAAAACGGTGAAGTCGATTTCTCAAGTGCACAGTCGTTTAACCTCGATGAATATTACCCCATAGACCCGAAACATCCGCAGAGTTACAGCCAATTTATGCAGCAGCACCTCTTCAGTAAGATCAATCTTTTAAAATATCAGCTTCTCGACGGCAGTGCAGCCGACCCTGTCGCCGAATGTTTAAGATATGATGCACAAATAGACTCTGCCGGAGGTGTGGATCTGCAGCTTCTCGGTATTGGGGTCAATGGGCATATAGCATTCATTGAGCCGGCCTTGGTTTACCCGTTAGGGACAAGTTTGATCGAACTTGCCGAAGAAACACTCGTTGCAAATTCACGCTTTTTCGGAGAGGGGGAAACACAGCCGGTAACTGCTTTATCGGTCGGGCTCAAATCTATTTTCAGGACTAAGCATATCATGATGCTCGTAACGGGCGCAAGTAAAGCAAATATAATCAAGAAGTTGTTTGAAGGTGTTATCCATACCGATCTCCCCGCCAGTCTGCTCCATTTACACCCGAATGTGAGCGTGGTTCTCGACAAAGCTGCAAACGGAGAAACAGACTAAAAGCCTTCAAAGATAATGAGGATATAAATTATGAATAATACGGGAGTTATCGCCAGAGGAATTGTTACCCCGATCTTCAGACAGGGTGACGATCTTATCGGAATAATATGCGACAGCCTGACAGAATCCGCAGAAAACGGAGGCTTCTCTATTAATGACGGAGATATCGTAGGCGTAACGGAAGCTGTTGTGGGGCGTGTTCAGGGAAATTATGCAAGCCTTGATCAGATATCAAAGGATGTGCGAACAAAATTCGGCGGGGGATCATTGGGTATCGTATTTCCTATCCTGTCGCGTAACCGCTTTGCCAAGGTTCTTCAAGGCATCGCAGGCGGTTGTGATAAATTGTATATACAGTTTTCATATCCGCGTGATGAAGTCGGAAACAGATTTCTTGATTTATCTGTCTGCGACGATAAAGGTGTTAATCCGTATACCGATAATTTTACGGAAAAAGAGTTCCGTGAAATATTCGGGATGAACACAAAACATATATTCACGGGTATAGATTATATTGAATATTACAAGGAGATCACGGGTAACTGCGAAATCGTTTTTTCAAACGATCCTGCATATATCTTAAACTTCACAAAAAATATACTCTGTTGCGATATTCATACACGGCAGCGTACAAAAGCGCTGATAAAAAAATCCGGTGCAGAAGTATGTTTATGTCTCGATGAAATTTTAAACGAATCTGTTGACGGCAGCGGTTTCAGCGAGTACGGGCTGCTTGGTTCCAATACGGCGACCGAGGACTCTGTTAAGCTTTTTCCCCGCGGTACAAAAGAGTTTGTAGGCGGTCTTCAGATGGAGCTTCATAAACGCACCGGTTCAAAACTTGAAGTAATGGTGTATGGCGACGGATGTTTTAAAGACCCGGCAGGCGGCATCTGGGAGCTTGCCGATCCTGTTGTATCACCTGCTTTTACGGAAGGTCTGGCAGGTACACCAAATGAGATAAAAATCAAGTATGTAGCCGATATCGACTTTGCCGATCTGTCGGGGCAGGCCCTGATAGACAGCATACGGGAGCGAATAAAAAATAAACAAAGCAATCTTGTAGGTGATATGGCGGCATTGGGTACCACACCACGCAGGATCCACGATCTCGTCGGCAGTCTGTGCGACCTTGTTGCAGGCAGCGGCGATCGCGGTACACCGGTCGTACTTGTTCAGAATTATTTCAAAAATTACGCAAGCGAGTAGATTAAATTGTAAATGACATAGTATAAAACAAATAAGGCAAGATATAGTATTATGAACAAACTTAACGATTTCAGCAGTTTTACTTCGGAAGCGGCGGCATTGGCAGCGGAAACATACGGTACGCCTGTATATATTTATGATGAAGCTCTTATTCTTGAACGTTGCAAGGAATGTATGGAAATGCCTCAAGCGTACGGGCTTATCGTCCGTTATGCGATGAAAGCCAACTCAAACAGGACGATCCTTAAACTTATAACAAATGCAGGACTCCACCTGGATGCGAGTTCACTTAATGAAGTAAAACGGGCACATCTCGCCGATATCCCGTATGGGCGGATCATGCTGACAACACAGGAAGTCCACACGGGAAGTGAAAGAACAAAGCTTGAAGAGCTGTTGACCGGCGGTTTAAGGTATAACGCATGCTCATTAAACCAACTGATGCTCATCGGCGATTTCGCCGCAGCTAACGATATCGATGTAGGGATCCGCATCCATCCGGGTATAGGATCGGGCGAAAGCGCCACAAGGAATACCGGCGATGATTACTCATGCTTTGGTATTCATCTGTCCGACCTTCCGCAAGCACATAAGTTTGCCGCGGAAAAGGGATTGATATTCAAACACATCCATGTACATATTGGTTCGGGTGCCGATACAAAAATGTGGCGTCAAAATATCGATCTGCTCCTTGGTATCATTGAAAAACACTTCCCAGATGCCGATACCGTATGCTTCGGCGGCGGCTTAAAGGAAGCGCGTATGCCCGGTGAGTATGCTGCAGATGTACCGCTTCTGGGTAGTTATGCAAAAATGCAAATCGAGGATTTCTGCAGCAGGACCGGACGTAAGCTGAAGATGGAAATCGAACCGGGTACATATATAACGGCCAATTCGGGTTATGCCGTTACACGTCTTCTCGATAAAAAAAGTACGGCACGTTCAAATTTTATCGTCACAGACGGCGGTATGGAAATCAATTCCCGTCCGTTACTTTACGGCTCAAAACACCCGGTATATATTGTTTCCGGAGACGGCACACGGGTCATATCATCGGAGTTTGATGAAGCAAAACATGATTATGAAGCTGTCGTAGCGGGTAAGTGCTGCGAAAGCGGAGACTGTCAGACACTTGATATGGACGGCCATGCGGTCCCGCGTTTAATGGTGGAGCCCAACATAGACGATTTTGTGATAATTGGTGGCGTTGGCGCATATTGTTCTTCGATGTCACCGTATAATTATAACTCTCATCCGCAGATCCCCGAAGTCTTGTATACCGAAAAAGGCAAACTGGAATTGATCCGAAAAAGGCAGACCCTTGAGCAAATGCTGGAAAACGAAGTATAAGGGAAAAGGGAGAAGGCGTAAGGGAGAAGATGAGGAGAATACGTCATTGCGAGGAACGTAGTGACGCGGCAATCCAGAAAGCATATGAATATGAAAATACGGATCGGGATAGTTGGATACGGTAATGTCGGCAGAGGTACAGCAAAGGCTGTAAATACCGCTTCCGATATGGAGTTAAAAGCGGTTTTTACCCGCCGTGATCCCGCTGATCTTGGAATCACCGATGCCAAAATTTCTTTTCTGCCGATCGATTCGGCCAAATCAATGATAAACGATATCGATGTTATGCTGCTTTGCGGCGGTTCCGCCGCCGACCTTCCGGAGCAGGGTCCGTATTTTGCTTCAATGTTTAATGTCGTTGACAGCTATGACACACATGCAAAAATACCCGAATACATGTCGGCTATAGATGCTGCTGCGAAAAAGACCACTGCCGTAATTGCATCCGGTTGGGACCCGGGATTGTTTTCAATGATCCGTGTGCTGTCGGAAGCTGTACTTCCTGACGGTAAAACATATACATTCTGGGGAAAAGGCGTATCACAAGGTCACTCGGAAGCCGTCAGACGAATAGACGGTGTGCAAAATGCCGTTCAGTATACGATCCCTGTCGAAAGCGCTGTTGACGCTGTACGTGCGGGTGAAAGACCCGGGTTTACTGCACGGCAGAAAATAAAACGCGAATGTTTTGTTGTCGCCAAACCCGGTGCAGATAATAAAAAAATCGAAGAGACGATCAAGAGTATGCCGCATTACTTCGTCGATTATGACACAAAAGTTAATTTTATCAATGCTGCCGAATTTGCAGAAAAACATAAAGAAATGCCGCACGGCGGAATGGTTTTAAGAAGCGGAAACACCGGAGATAACTCTCAGGTGATGGAATTTTCTCTTAAACTTGAATCAAATCCGGAGTTCACGGGCAGTATACTAACGGCTTACGCCCGTGCTGCATATCGAATGTCGCATGAGGGTAATTTCGGAGCAAAAACCGTATTCGACATACCTTTATCCTACTTATCGGAGAAAGACAGGCCGACACTTATAAAAGAACTGCTATAATACCTCACGTACAGTTATCATCACGCGGATCAGATAATCTCTGTCATCTGTAGCGCATAATTCATTTAGCGGATATTCTTCATATGCGTCACCGCATATTTCGTATCCGTTTTTATTTATGTAGTCATCGAGCCTATCGTACAGATCTTGATTAGGTTTGTATCCCCCCCGCATATAACCTATTGCATACAGTGCGGCGGGTCTTCTGTCATATCCTTCCGGGTTGTAGAAGTAAAATCTGTCAGGATGAGTCCAGTCTTTCTGCTTCAGCCGTTCTTTTGAATATGTTGCCCAGACCGGGTAGTTTAAGTCGATATCCGGATATTTCTGGCTTGTGTCGCTGTAAAAACTAAGGAGCGCGTCATAATCGGTCCTGTCCCGGCTGAAGTCGTTTAAATCACCGAGTACGATAGCTTCCGCCGGCAGATACTTTACGGTTATTGCACGTTCATCAATGCCCGATACGGAGTTTATCGCTTTTTTGAGTGTTAGCAGGAGTTTGCGTGCGCTGACCCATTCTTTGATTTTTGTGTCTATTTCGTCTATCTGTTTTTCAAATACCATGTTTGCCAATTCGGGGGTCCGGTAATCCCTTAGCGTTCTGATGTCCTCCAACGACATGCCAAGCTGTTGAAATGTACGAATTACGTTTACAATTGCGAGTTGTGAGCTGGAGTAATAACGGTAGTTATTTTCACCACGCTGTACGGGGGAAAGTAAACCGATCCTGTCATAATGCAGTAATGTGTCACGGGTCGTGCGTGAAAATTCCGCAAAATCGCTTATTGAAAGAAGTCCGCTTTCAGGCATAATTTATCCCTCCTGTGACATAAAATTTATCACCTTTTTCTCTATTTTACCACAAACCGTTGTCTTACGCAATAGTTATTTGTCCGATATTATAATCATTTTTATGCACTTTTTATATATGTTGCACATATTCCTGTTAATTGTTGTTATAATTAATGTTGCTATCGATACTATATTTTATCTTGACTCTTGTGTAGCACAATGGTGTATATGTTAAGATGGAAATGCGAAAATCTTATCAAGGAAGCGATACCTTGACCGCATTCTCAAAATAATGATAAAATATCGCTAAGAAAAATAATTATACGAGGTTGTGAAAATTATGCCAACAATTAGACCAATATCCGATTTAAGGAACAATTCAAATGAAATTAGTGAATTTTGCCGCACTGCACGTGAGCCTGTTTTTATTACAAAAAACGGCGTTGGCGATATGGTGGTACTGAGTATTGATATGTACGAAAGACAACGTGCACAGCTTGATCTTTATGCTAAGCTTGCGGAAGCGGAAGCAGAAGCCGTCTCCGGCACAGATGGAATTAATTTTTTCGAGTTTGTCAGAAAATTGAGGGCGGACGATAATGGATGATTATAATGTTAAGATATCCCTGACAGCACAAAATGATTTTTTTGAAATCGCGGAGCACCTGAATACTATGACTCCGGAAGAAGCTGAAGCGCAGTACAGCAGGATCCTTTCAAAAACAGAAGTGCTGGCAAAAGCACCGGAGAGCTGCCCTTCCGCAAGGGACTCCCAGCTGCGGCTGCGCGGGTACAAGATGCTGACGGTCGATGATTATATGTACTTTTTTGTAATCAGCGGAAAAACTGTCTATATCCGCAGGATCTTATACGCAAGAAGACAATACGAGCGCTTGGTTTAATATAGATCACGTATTACCAATAAGACAGGGGGCCTGTGTATGTGTCGCATTTTATGACACATACACAGGCCCCCTGTCTTACTTGACATTGAAGGTTTTGCATGACATACTTATTGTCAGGTTTTAGGAAGGGTGAGAAAGATGTCAGAAAATCTTTATACATTTGAAAATGAGGAGTATAAGGACGCATACCGCCATACAACGGCACATATTCTCGCACAGGCTGTGAAACGGTTATTTCCCGATGTAAAGCTTGCGATCGGTCCTGCGATAGCTGATGGATTTTATTATGATTTTGATACACCGGAGCCGTTTTTACCCGAGGCTCTTGAGCTTATCGAAACGGAGATGCGTAAAATCACAAAGGAAAAACTGCCTCTGGATCGTTTTGAGCTTTCACGCGAGGAGGCTTTAAAACTGGTACACAAGCAGAATGAACTGTATAAAGCCGAACTTATCAATGATCTACCCGAAGATGCAATAATAAGCTTTTATAAACAGGGTGAGTTTACAGACATGTGTGCCGGTCCTCATGTCGATACGACCGGCAGGATAAAAGCAAATGCAATAAAGCTTACAAGCTGCACGGGCGCTTACTGGCGGGGAGATGCAAAAAATAAAATGCTTCAGCGTATATACGGCACATGCTTTATGAGTAAGGATGAGCTTGATGAACACCTCAGACTGATCGAGGAAGCAAAACAACGCGATCACAGGAAGCTTGGACGTGAGCTTGATTTATATGCTTTATATGATGAGGGACCGGGTTTTCCGTTTTTCTTCCCCAAGGGAATGATCGTTAAAAATGAGCTTGTACGTTTTTGGCGCGAGGAGCACAGAAGAGCAGGATATGAGGAAATCAGCACACCACTTATCCTCAATGAAGAACTATGGCATCGCAGCGGTCATTGGGATCACTATAAGGAAAATATGTATTTTACAAAGATAGATGATGATGACTATGCGATAAAGCCTATGAACTGCCCCGGCGGTATGCTTGCATATAAACGCCGTATATGGAGTTACCGCGATTTGCCGGTACGTGCGGCGGAACTGGGTATCGTCCACCGTCACGAACTTTCAGGCACCTTGCACGGTTTAATGCGTGTGCGTTATATTACACAGGATGATGCACATATCTACATGATGCCCGAGCATGTCCCTGCGGAGATAGCGGCGGTCATCGATCTGGCAGACCGGATATACGGTGTATTCGGCTTTGAATACCGTGTCGAGCTTTCAACCCGTCCCGAAAAATTCATGGGAGAAATAGAAAAGTGGGACATGGCGGAAAGAATTCTGGAAGAAGTGCTGATCGAAAAGAAGATAAATTATCGTATAAACCCGGGAGACGGTGCGTTTTACGGACCAAAAATCGATTTCCACCTTTTGGATTGCCTTAAACGTTCGTGGCAATGTGCAACTCTTCAGCTCGATTTTCAAATGCCCGAAAGGTTTGAACTCGAATATGTAGGTGCCGACGGTAATAAACACCGCCCTGTTATGATACACCGCACTATTCTCGGGTCGCTTGAGCGTTTTATCGCAATCCTGACAGAGCATTACGCCGGCGCATTCCCGTCCTGGCTTGCACCCGTGCAGGTTATCGTTATGCCGATCACAGAGCGTACACACGATTATGCTCAAGTTGTATCGGACAAACTCACCGAAGCCGGATTACGTGTCGAAACAGACAGCCGGAACGAAAAAATCGGATTTAAGATCCGCGAGGCACAGATGCAAAGGGTTCCATACATGCTGGTTTTGGGTGACAAGGAGGCGGAGAACGGACTTATAACCGTTCGCAAGCGTCATGAGGGTGACATAGGAACTATGGCACTGGATGATTTTATAGTCAAACTGTCGGATGAAATAGAAAACAGATTGTAATAAGACAACAACACAGACCCCGTGTCTTAAGACAACAACACAGACCCCGTGTCTTAAAAGTAAAATTTATGTAAAAACAGTTAAAATGCTTGTGTTTTTCATCAAACGGTGTAATAATGTCCAAGGTGAATCAAGCAGTATGATATTATTGGTAATACAGAAAGGGAAAATTTAATGAGCAAATTTACTATCGTGGTAGACACAAGTTATGACTTGCCGCAGGAGTACGTGGACAAACATGATTTAAAAGTTATTCCTATTCCGTTCCATCTCAACGGCACTACACATGATGATGGGCGTTGGAAGGATATATCTGATTTAGATTTTTATAAGGCACTGGCCAACGGCGGAACTGCCGGTACAAATCTCATAAATCCCGAAACCTTTATTGAGGCTTTCACAGGGTACGCCGAAAAAGGTGAGGAGGTACTTTTCATCTTACTGAGCAGCGGTCTGTCCGGTACAGCACAAAATGCCATGATGGCTCTTCAGGAAGTTAAAGAAAAGTATCCGGATTGCAAAATATACCCGGTTGACGGTATGAACGCAGCCGGCGGTACCGGCCTTGTGACCGTGCTTGCCGTAAATAAGCGTGAAGAAGGTCTTTCCGCGGAAGAAACAGCAAAATGGCTGGATGAACATAAACATTCCTGTTTTTCACTGTTTACTGTCGACGATTTGATGTATCTGCACCGCGGCGGGCGTTTAAGCAAACTTCAGGCTGTTGCCGGTTCAATAATCGGGATCAAGCCCCTTTTGAATGTACATCCCGACGGTACACTTAAGTTAAAAGACAAAGCACGCGGCCGTAAAGCCGCGCTTGAAACACTTGTCAGTCAAATGGTACGGAGCCTGCACCCCGATACAAAACTTGATACAGTAATAATAAGCCATTCCAATTGTCTTGAAGATGCCGAAAAAGTCGCCGAAATGGTAAAGGCTAAATATGAAGTCAAGGAAATCTATGTTGTAATGATGGGTCCGGTCATCGGAGCACACGTCGGCCCGGGATGTATCGCACTGTTCTTCGAAGCCGATATGGACCGCGAAGAGTATGAAGCAAAATTTTACAGTAAATAAATTATTTACCTTCCAGAGCTTCCAGAGCGTTTTTTAGATCCTTTTTCAGTTGGGCGATTTCTATATGTTGATTTACTTTAAACTTTACTATACCGGAGTCAAATGGTTTGCGGATGTAATCAACAGCACCTAATGTATAACCTTCGTTTTCATTGACACTGTCTTTCATCCCCGTTATGAAAATAACGGGGATATTTTCTGTTTTGTCTGATTTTTTCAATTCGGAAAGAACTTCAAAGCCACTAATATCGGGCATTACCACGTCAAGCAGAATAACATCGGGGATATACTCCCCGGCATTCTTTATGGCGGCTTGTCCATCTTTGACTGCATATACCTTATAATCCGGTCTTAATAAATGGGTCAATTCCATAAGATTTGATGTGTCATCATCAACGATCAATATGACTTTTTTTTCCATATGATTTATTCCTCCCGAAGTTCTCTTTTTAATCGCAAAAGTTCTTCATATGCCTGTTCAAAACTAAAGTTTTCGATCAACCGGATCAGTTCATTGCTGCCGGGGACCGGGCGAATGCTGTCGACAAGTGCCAGACTCTCCGAGTCACTTCTCTTCAATAACGGCTCCAACTCTTCCAATATTTTATCTGCTTCATCAGTATCAAGCGTTTCTGCTGCGGCAGCCTCGTCCCGGGTCGTCTCCCGAACAAGCGGCAACAGTTCCGCAAGTACATCGGTTAATTCTTTTTCAAGAATTGTCATTTGTTCCGGAGTTACATTGTTTATTCCTTCTTTTAATTGGTTTTCAACAGTCTCCGCAGCTCTTTGCAGGTTCGTTTTTTCCAGCTGCCCGGCATTTCCGCCTAAGGTATGTGCCAGCCTGTGAGCCAAAACTATATCTCCCGCATTTAAGGCATCTGTAAGTTCCTTTATTTTCTCACTGTTTTGCTTCACAAAGTTGTCTATTAATTTTTGCCGCAAATCATTGTCGATTTGTTTGCGTCCGTCTTCACTTTCCTTCTGCCATTTTACCGGTTTAAAGTATTTCAGCAAACACCGCCACAACTCCTGCGAGGTAAACGGTTTGCCGATATGGTCATGCATTCCGCTTTTACTGTAAGTTTCTTTGTCATTTTGCATAATATTGGCTGTCATTGCTACAACAGGAATATCAAGATCCAGTTTGATGATTTCCGCAGCCGCTTCAAGACCGTCCATAACAGGCATGTGAATATCCATAAAAATCAAATCATACAATTTTCCGCCTTCTCGGAGCCGGTTTTTTAACATATCCACGCCTACCTGGCCGTTTTCGGCCACAACGGTTTTAATGCCCACCCGGGAAAGATGTTCGGTAATTACATGTTGATTCATTGTGTTGTCTTCGAACAAAAGTATTTCACCGCTAAAGAAAGGCTTTTCAATATATGCAGCTGTATTACTTTGCTCCACGATAAGATCGTCAACGGTATCGATCGTTTCAAATGTCAAAACAAAACTGAACTTACTGCCAACTCCATATGTACTTTTTACTTCAAGTTTACCGCCCATCATTTCTATCAGATTTCTTGTTATAGCAAGACCAAGACCCGTACCGCCGTACTTGCGGGTCGTTCCGGTTTCAGCCTGTACAAACGGATCGAAGATCCTTTCCATTTCTTCATCCGTCATGCCGATACCCGTATCTTTTACCTCAAAGAGCATGGTCACGGAATTTTCGGTGCGATCCTTTATAGCCGATTGAAGCTTGACAATCCCCGTGTTTGTAAATTTTATGGAGTTTGAAAGCAGGTTGACTATTATCTGTGTCAGTCTTGTAGGATCTCCCACCGGCACCTTACCGAGCGACGGCTCGGCGTAAAAGTGCAGTTGGAGATCTTTGGCGTCTGCTTTTGGTAAAACCAGGGTCCGGCAGTTGTTAAACATCTCATGTAAGTCAAACGGCACTTTTTCCAGTTCCAGCTTTCCCGATTCGATTTTTGAAATATCCAAAATATCGTTGATTATCTGCAGCAGCCATTCCGAGTTTTGTAAGATATATGCTAAATAGTCCCTGACTTCCTGTGTTAATTTCTCATCAAGAGCCA
>Ga0123356_10001814_pt1 | contig 23256 bp, 11 predicted proteins | sample TergutEmb28metaG_2_FD_92546 | JGI IMG/M metagenome (GOLD analysis project Ga0123356, IMG submission 92546) | Embiratermes neotenicus P3 segment gut microbial communities from Petit-Saut dam, French Guiana - Emb289 P3 | ecosystem: Host-associated > Arthropoda: Insects > Digestive system > Gut ...
TCCATCACCAGAGGCAGATAATATTCGAGATCCATCTAAACTATACACTGCACTATACACAAAACTGGTGTGGCCTTTGAAAATACGTAGACATTTGCCTGTTTCTCTATCCCACTCCCTAACAGTCTCATCTCTAGAGGCAGATAATATGCAAGACTCATCTGCACTATACACCGCATTATGTACATAACTGGTGTGGCCTTTGAAAATACGTAGACATTTGCCTGTTTGCCTATCCCACTCCCTAACCGCCCCGTCCATAGATGTTGATAATATTTGAGATCCATCTAGACTATACACCGCACTTCCTGCGCCATGGGTATGGCCTTTGAATGTGCGTATGCATTTGCCTGTTTGCCTATCCCACTCCCTAACAGTCTCATCTCTAGAGGCAGATAATATGCAAATCTCATCTGCACTATACACCGCACTATACACGTAACGTGTGTGGCCTTTGAAGATGCGTATGCATTCACCAGTTTGCCTATCCCACTCCCTAACAGTATTATCCTCGGATGCAGATAGTATACGCTTACCATCAACACTATACACAGCACTACTCACAGCACTATTATGATCCACAAAAGTATGTAATATCTGCCCAGTCTCTCTATCCCACTCCCTAACAGTCTTATCCCAAGACGCCGTTAGTATACGAGTACCATCTAGACTATACACAGCACTTTCCACACCATTGGTGTGGCCTTTGAAAATACGTAGACATTTGCCTGTTTCTCTATCCCACTCCCTAACCGTCCCATCATAAGAGGCCGTTAATATGCGAGATTCATCTGCACTAAACGTCACACTTTTTATGCCCCCAGAATGTCCCTGAGGTAGAAGAGTAATATCTGAAATAGTACTCTCATTGAAACAAGTGGCTCTATTTGGTGTAGAAAACAAAATGTTGTTCAGGGGTACATTGGTCAAATTCAACTTGGATAAATTCTCATCCACTATCTGATCTTTACGGGATGTACGCCAAACACCAATAACATTATTGACCGCAAAACCTGCCTGAGAATCATCCAAGCGTAACCTGTCAAGTAATTCATGTAATCGTGTTCGAATATTACACTTTTCTTGGTTTTGATAATCTCCATAATACCCACCAAGCATATCAAAGATATAAGAGGGTAATATACGGTCTTTGATTTCTTCTGGAATGAACTTTCCTGTCTCAGATAACGCTATAGCTAATGCGTTATCGATGTGTAACGCAGACAAAAAATCACGAAAGTGTTGATGTCGGAAAGTATAACGCTTTTTTTCAGCACGTATATCTTCGGTGGATAACAGATGAAATACATTAACGAGTAGGTCTATAATAGATGGTGTATCTGGGTGAGCGGTATTAAAAAGCAACTCTTTAAGTGGTTTATCTGGACAACGAATTTTGTACCGTTCTATGGCTTCATCTAAGAATGTACCTGCGCTTGAACGGATGAATGTCTCGTTTTTAACAAGATAGTCTTCCATATCTTGTCGCATAGTTCTTTTTTCTTCTGAGAACAACCCTTTACTTTCCATTCGCCAAGCCGCATAGGGAGCAACCCAAAAAAGCGCAACATAGGTAGAATAAAGATCGTTCTGTTGTTTACTGTCCACTAACTTAACTAGTTGACACAGTAGATAATTGTATATCAATTCGCCCTTGGTCTGGGGACCCATATTAGTTTTAAAGGGTTTGAACTGAAATATACCTGATTTTTCCTCACTTTTTTGTTTTATAGCACAGGTGTTGGCAAACAGTGTTAACATCATAGGGGTCGCAAGAAGTTTCTGAGGGTTATCTGGTAAGTTGACATTACACAAGTTTGGGTTGGCAGTTTTAACGCTCATCCAAAATTTTTCAATTCTCTCCGAAGATAAAGGTTCAATGTTATATGATACAAAGCCCTCTAACGCATCATAAGTATCTAAATTGTATCGAGAGGTGATGACAATACGTGTTTTAGGTCGAGCGACAAAAAGTTTGATCTCCTCAATCACGGCCATGTTTGGGTCTCTATAGATTTCGTTAAACCCATCCAGTAACAAAATAACCGGATCCTTTGTAGTACTCAAATCAAAATTATCATAATAACGTTTTAGGTATGAGGTAATGAAATTTTTCTGTTTTTCAATGTTGTATTCATTTAATGGAACATACAATGGCAACTCTTTTTTCTCTTTTAACCACTCTTCCCAAATTCGCAGTAGAGAGGTTGTTTTACCTGTACCGCCTTCACCTATGAAGATAAAGTTGCCCTCGTGATTTTTGAGGGTGTCAAGTAATGTTTCAGTCTTTTCATTTGGGTTTTTAAGTAAGATATCGATAGGTTTTGTGTCAGCAAATAAATTCTCATCGAATTTGAGATAAGCAAATCGCCCTTCACGTAAACGCTGATAATGAGTCTTGGAATTTTTAAACAACAATAAACTAGTCAGTTGTGATTCATGTGCATATGGAGATGAAAAACCAATACGACCTTTGATGTAGTGTTCATATTTTGCCATTAAAGTTGCGTTACTAGAAAAGGTCTCTGTAATGGTGTCCCAAAACATCTCCTCCACAATATCTACTGTGTATTTTCCACGGAGCTCTGTTATGAAATCTTGAACTTTGTTATCTCGGTCATGTGAGGTCATGATGAATATTTTGTCAACATTTGTTTGTTGAACAATTTTTTCAACATCACCAGCAATATCCTTAATCAAACGATCAGCATCTGATACTGTGTAATTTTTACATTGTGCTACGTAAATGCGATTAGTTTGTTTAACACTACATTTTATGTCAATTCCATGCTGTCTTTGTCCTTTTCTCCCATAGATTTGCCAGTTTAAACCAGTTTTTTCACGAAGAATATCTCTGCAAAGCTTTTCAAAGGCTTTGTCATCGTCTAACTTGGGCCATATCGCACGGGATGACATAGTAAATCTCAGGTGTTAGTTAGATATTTAGTGTTTATATGTTCTTCCGCAGTAGTGTTTACCAGCATGTTTTCTGGCTTTGTTTTATCAGATATTTCCAAAGTATCTATTTAATGTGCAGAGTAGTTCGCCTACTGTTATGCCTGCGTTGAAAGATACTATGTAGTTTTGTGTATCTGTTGCGTCATCAGCAAAATGTTCGTAGCGATCTACTATTGGGGAGACAAATAGTGTAGGAATTTTCCCTGCAGACATTTTTACGATACCGTGGGTGGTTTCAATTGTTGCGGCTGTTCCTGTTTTTGGGTATTGTTTTTTAAATGTGTCATATGCTGCAGAGTCAGCTTGTTTGTATGTTGTATAGTCGATTAGATTTATTGCACCTATAGCAACATACTCGGGATTTGCAATACAAGTCATTGCTGGCTTGGCTGGAGCGTTTTGTGCTGGGATAAATTTGGATACTACCTTTTTTTGAAAAACCTCATCCACTAACTTGTAGATTTGAGGTGGGACACTATTTTTTAGTAAATCAACTGTAATATCTAAGTGACTTGTTGTAGAAGGGTCATAATCTCTGGCATCAAACATGTAAAAGGTTCCACCAATATACACTGACGCATTCAAAGATTCTGAACCTTGTTGAATATCAGGAGTCGATTCAGCAGTACTGACACTAATAACAAGATCAGGCTTATCAGACTCAATGTAACTTGGCAATACCCTATACTTTTCCTCTGAACTAGAAGCACTCACATTAACATCCATTAAATCTTCAATACAACGAACACATACCTCAATATGTTCCATATGAAAAACTGCGCGAGGCTCACTCATTCGACAATCACCATTCTTAGGTGTGTTAATAACCAAAGGAAACGGCAACTCTTTAGGCCTTAACTTTGGATTTGTCAATGCGTTCAAAACTGGTTCAGTTTCCCAATTCTTATTCACAATAACCTCTATTTTTCGCTTCAACTATTATTCCCCTCTGCTAAACGGTATAAATCTAATTCTATTTAGCGTTTTGGCGATAAATCAAGTTTTATTAACGAAAAAGAGTTTTTATTGTTTTAATGTTTGTCTATATTTTTTGTGCCTCTGCTTCAAGGCGCATCATATTCACATGTATAGGGTCTTCCTTGTTTATAGAATACTTTGAAATATGGCGTTCAACAACTTTTTTAACAATTTCGTCACGCAGTTCAGTTGGAACTCGTTCGGTGTATGGCATACAAGTTGTTCGCACAAACCCCGCAAGCCCTTCAGCATCAGAGAACGTCATAACTTTAGGCAAAAGCTCAAGACGTAGAGGTGTCAACTTTGCTTCATTTAACAGTACCCGATATTCTTCAACATCCAAAAACGAATAAGGAAAACTAAAATCACTAAAATAACATTTCCACTCCGGCAGAACCCGTAGTTCATCAAAACATCTAAGCACCGACTCTGTGTTACCTCTACCGCCCATCTGGAAAAGCAAACGACCCTGAGACTTTAAACACCGAAAGACACCCCTAAGTACCGCAGCTTGATCCAAAACCCAATGCAAAGCAGCATTAGAAAAAACTAGATCAAAATCCTCTTGAAAACTAATGTTCCGAGCGTCCATTACTTCAAAACTAAGATTAGAATACTTTGACAATGAAACGGCAGATTTTGCCAGATTAATCATATGCTCTGAACTGTCAACACCAACTACTCTACCCTTAGGCAACTGATTAGCAAGCTCCATAGTAATTTTGCCAGCACCACACCCTACATCAAGCACTACTTCATTACCTTTGAGATTAAGTTTAGACATAAGCTCCTTTGCCCATTGATACTGATGCTGAGAGTTATCCGCATAGTCTTTTGCATCCCAAACATAGTTTTTAGGTACAGCCATAAAATTACCCGCCAAACAATTAGAGTGGACATACTAAAATGTTTAAAATTTATTTAATCAAACATTACAAGTATCAAACATGAAAGTCAGGGTCTTTAACAGACGTAAAATTACGTCACTTGTTTACTGATTTAGGTAAAAGTGTAAAAAATTTTTAGGAGACATGATGACATATCATCATGCTTTGTGTTGACACTTTATGACATCTAATCCGTTGTTATAAAACGGAAAATACACAACCAGTACAAGATGTTTTATGTTGATATTCTATGACATCTAATCCGTTGTTATAAAACGGAAAATACACAACTGGGACGAACCCTTTTTCGTTTAACTTAGCATCTACCTCTTTAAAATTAGCGCAAGAAGGCTCAATATAAAACGATTTGTATTGCATGCCCGATTGAAGAATCATGTTTATAGTCTCATCAATATTTAGACCAGAAGCGTGAGATTCTGCGCTGATTCTAAATGGAACACTGATAGGCGCAAACTGATATTTGCTTTGCGATGTATTATTACAAGAATCTTCAAAAACGAATTCAGCATTTAATTTTTCAGAAATGAATTTCAAAAACTTCTTTGTTTTATCGGTGGGCATTTCCAAGCGTCTTTTCAATTGGGAACAATTGTAAATTTTTCCCATTATAATCCTACTTTCACCCGTTGGACTGTAACTCGTACGAATCCCTAACGCTTTAAAACCTATGTTTTTCTTTAATTCTACTGAACGCCCTGGAACACAACTAGCATAAACTAGCAAAGGCTTATTATCAATTTTATTTTGTAAATCTTCGTAGAATTTATTTCGCTCAGCTTCTAACTTTTCACCTATGCTATAACCTGGATAATTCACTCCACCTCTTCGGTATGGCTCATCAACTAAAAGATGAGCCAATTTTACACGGACAGCATTTTTAAATGGTGCATAATATGCTGCTGCATGTCCAACAACTTTATCGTTGTGGATAGCAACCCACACTTTATTTTCTTCAACAAATTTTTTGTTTTTATCTATATCAATTAATTCTACATAGTGATATTCTGGATCCTTGTAATTATTTTTAAACAGTGATACTATGCCTTCGCTGTGTTGTGGAGTTCCTAGGATAATGTTGATTTCTGACATAAAAACAACCGATTTTATTAATGGACAGTAGTGCTTATAATTCTTTGTGATTTTATTGGCCTTTGCTTTTCGCCTTTTTGAGATGTGTTACAAAAGGGGAAAAATGTCAAACTAAATGTAGTAATACCTATAAAATAGTTAATGATTTCATGTAATAAAAATGGTGCAGGCATGAAAATCAAGTGGCTTCAGTTTGCTGATTTACATTTCAGTACTAACGAACATTTAGACGCAGACTCCGTAAGGGTTGCTTTATTGGATTGTTTATCCGAGTTACGGAAAGAAACTGAATTTGATTATGTATTTATAGCTGGAGACTTAGCAAACAAAAATGACTACACAGCTACTAAAACAATTGTAAAAGACATAATAAGTCGTACAGGCGTAAAGCTTCTAAATGTGTTTTGGGCAGTGGGTAATCATGATATTGAGCGCGGCTCAAAAATGCGAAACAGTATTATTAATGGAATTCGTAAAGCCGAAAATCCATCACTTGAATTTGAAAATGTTATGAAAGATGAAAACAAACATGACTTTTTAACAAAGGATAGCATGTCTGATTACATACGGGAGTATAATCAGTTATTTAATCGAAAACTATCTACCACAGAGATTTATAATGCGCACATTGGCTACTCTTTGGAACATTTTAATCTTGTAGTCCTCAATACCTGCTTGACCTCATGTGATGATAATGACAAAGATAACCTACTGATTGCAGAACCTACGCTGTTACAAGTTTTTAACAAATGTGACAAAAGTAAACCCATAATTGTACTTGGACATCACGGCAAAAATTTTTTTCAAAAAGACCAACAAGAGAAACTTTCAACATTATTTGAAAGAGCAGAAGTAGACATTTACCTTTGCGGCCATGCCTCCAGTTTAGGTTACACCTGGTTTAACGATATAAAAAACAGTATTCCACAAATTACGTGCGGTAACGGTACACTTGACGGTAATTTTCGCACATTTTCTTTCATGTGTGGCGAATATGATACAGATATCCACACTATACAGATTATCACATACAGTTACTCAAACAACAGTAAAACATTTCATAAAGACGACCACATATTATCTAGTCGAACACAAGATAACATTTTTGTTCTACATAGACTTGTCACACCCTCTGAACCAAAATATTCATTGGAAGACGCTGATTTATTTTACCGCTCACGACGATATTACAAGTTACTGGAAAAAAGAAATCAACCCCCAAACCAATCAAATGTGGAGAAAACACTTTTCCCAAAAGTCCAACTATTTGACTCATCTGAACATGGTAAAAATGATGAAACACTCTATAACTTGATAGATATTTTACCTAAAAATTTCGCTCTCTCTAAAAAACAGAAAAATTTACTCGTTATCGGAGAAGGAGGTACGGGTAAAACCACTGCATTATTGCATTTTTGGGAAACTTTACTAGAAAACGAAGAAGAATTACCCCTGTACATACCACTAAACGAATACACGACAGAATCAGACTTTATTCAAAAATACATTAAAAATTGTTATGAACAAATTAATATACTCAAACTGAAGCGCAATTTTGTGTTATTGCTCGATGGTTTTAACGAAATATCCCGTGACACACTTCCATTAATTAAAGAAATTAAAAAGTTATTAGACGAAAAAACGGATTCAGCAAAGTTCATACGTATCATTATCACCTCACGGGACAAGTTTATTGATATTGAAGATTATCAAAAAATTGGGTTCCAACAATATAAAATACAGCCACTTGACTCCGATGTAGTACAATCGTATCTTACAAGCAATGAAATTGTTGATATTGTTAAATTGCGTGAAGAATTGTACTCACCAATGATGTTAACACTGTATGTAAAAACCGATGACTTGCAGAAAAAAATAGTAAAGAAGAAGCAAATAGAAAAGGACGAAATATTTGAGAAACCTAACTCGACACGTGGAGAACTATTGTATAATTATATGCTCTGCCAAATTTTTAACTGTGAGATACACACACGGTTAGACGAAATTAGTTCTACCTGGTATACGTTGTTTGAAGTTGCACCGTTTATTGCTCATACCATGGAGTCTTCCAGCAAACTCCAACATGAACTACTCACAGACAAAACAGAGAATTTTCACATCAAAGAAAAAGACCTGATACAACTAATCTCAAAGTTTTGTAAAGACTCTCCAGTTGAACAACAAATAAAATACATTCCTAATCAGCACCTCCAGAATTTAGTCAATAGGTATAGGTCTCTATCGAAGACTAATACAAATAAAGTTAAAGATATACTGATAGATCAACATCTACTAAGAGAGGAAAATAAACAATATACTTTTCAACATCAGTTTTTTAGGGATTTCCTGTCTGCGTGTCACATCGCTAATGTCATTCGAAAAAGCCTTGATGTTAAACCCTTTAACTTACCGTCTGAAGCTTCCAGTCGAGTCTGGCCAGATTATATTTGTGAAATGTTGGGCAATTATTATGGTGACTATCGAAACTGCAAGGGATATGACCAACTAAATCATACTGATCTACACGAACTACTTAACCGCTTACGATTACCGTATAAAGAAAGTAAATATGCTATAAGTAACATCATAGAAACATGGCGTAAAGCTCGAGATAATAGAATTATTGGTGAAAACTTTAAGTCATTGGATTTAAGTCAAGTAGCACTGAATAACGTTATTTTATCAGAGATCACTAAATCCAAAGTTGATCCAAAACAGAGTACATCCTTTGATGGAAGCATTATTTCTGATGGCACTCTGTTACCCCAGGGGCATTCGGGTGCAGTACGTAGTGCCATGTATAGTGGTGATGGTAAGCGTATACTTTCTGCTTCTTATGATGGCACAGTTAAAGAATGGGATAGAGAAACAGGCAAGTGTATACACACATTTGAAGGCCACACCAACCGCGTGCGTAGTGCTGTATATAGTCCTGATGACAGACATATATTATCTGCTTCTTACGATAGAACCATTAGGGAGTGGGATAGAGAAACAGGCAAGTGTATACACACATTTGAAGGCCACACCGATATAGTACAAGATGCCATATATAGTGGTGATGGTAAGCGTATACTTTCTGCTTCTTATGATGGCACAGTTAAAGAATGGGATAGAAAAACCGAACAGTGTTTACAAACCATTAAAGTCTCCTCAAAAAGGGTGAATGATGTGGAGTATAGTCCCGATGGAACTTGCATATTATCAGCATTTTTAACCGAATCTGAAAGTGGTGCAGTTAAAGAGTGGGATAGACAAACTGGACAGTGTCTACACACATACGAAGGACACACAGGTAATGTATGTAGTGCTGTGTATAGTAAGGATGGTGATGGTAAGCGTATACTTTCTGCTTCTTATGATGGCACAGTTAAAGAATGGGATAGAGAAACTCAAGAATGTTTAAGAACATTTAGAGGACACGCCGACAAGGTGAGGTGCGCTGTGTATAGTGCGGATGGTAAACATATACTCTCAGCATCCGAAGATGGAACTATTAAAGAGTGGGATAGAGAAAAAGACAAGGGTACACCATTTAACGACCCTAAAGAAGGTCATACTAATTGGGTGAGGTGCGCTGTGTATAGTGCGGATGGTAAACATATACTCTCAGCATCCGAAGATGGAACTATTAAAGAGTGGGATAGAGAAACTAAAACCTGTTACCACACTTTTAAAGGAACCCCTAACTGGACTCAAAAGGCAGTATTTAGTGCTGACGGTTATAGGGTACTTACAGCTGTTGATCGAAATATTATGGAGTGGGATAGAGAAACAGGGGCGTTTTTACACATACTTAGAGGACATTCTAAATTGGTTAGTAGCGCTGTGTATAGTGCGGATGGTAAACATATACTCTCAGCATCCGAAGATGGAACTATTAGGGAATGGAATAGAGAAACTGGATCGTGCATACTAAACATTACAGTCTCTTCTGATGAGGCGAATATTGCGGTGTATAGTAAGGATGAGACTCGAATACTCTATGCACTATATGATGGTACTGTTAAGGAGTGGAACAGAGAAACAGGTAAGTGCATAGATATAGTTAGAGGACACAATAAGAAAGTGTGTAGTATGCTGTATAGTGTTGATGGTTATAGGGTACTTATAGCATACGAAGATGGTGTTATTAAGGAGTGGGATAGAAACGCTCAGCAGTCATTGAAAGTTTTTAATAGTCATAATGGTGCTGTGTTGAGTGTTGTATATAGCGCTGATGGCAAGTATATACTCTCAGCATCTGCGGATCGTGATGTTAAAGAGTGGGATAGAACCACAGGGGAGTGTATACGTTCTTTCGTAGGGCATAAAAGTCGAGTGTATAGTGCCGTGTATAGCACAGATGGGTCACATGTACTTTCGGCTTCTTATGACAGTACTGTTAGGGAGTGGAAAAGAGAAAAACCTAAAGAGTATGACAAGTTTGAAAGCCAGTTTAATGGTGTGCAACGTGCTGTGTATAGTGGTGATGGCAAGCGCATACTCTCAATATCGGATAACGGAGTTATTATGGAATGGGATAGAAAAAATAGTAAGCACCCTTCGAATACACACCGGCTGTTCCATGGCGTATTTATCAAAAACTGTAGTTTCAAGGGTTGCAACTTTTTGACCACTAACATTAAGCAGATAGTACACTCATACAGTGGCAATATGCTAAACACTTTTCTAACAGCCGTCAAAATATCAAAACTGCGAAATGAACCACGCAAAATCAACATAGATTTAGACCCTGAGGTTCCAAAAAACCTGTTAATCACTGGATCAAACGGTAGTGGCAAAACAAGTCTATTAAATCAGCTTAACATAGCCGTGAATAACATCATTAATAGTAGCAACAACGCGAATAATGAGGTTTCAGCAACTTTTTCAGGCACTCACAGTGATAAAGTACAAGTGCTACAACTCGAATGCAATAATGGTTATTACCGAGTTGTTTTCATTCCGGCAGGGCGTTCATACAATAAAGATGGCTCTTCCAATTTCTGGAACAAATTGGATGAAATACAGGGGAATATTCACAGGTGTAACACTGAAAAAAATCTTGAAGACGAAAAATATTGGAGCGAGTTGTTGGAAAAATATAAAAATGCACTACCGCAGTTATTCGCTAACGATACTATAAAAACAGAATATAAGTATGATCCTGAAGCAAATAAACATCGTTTTCGTGTGTATCATGAACTTGAGGGCGATCCTGAAAGAGTTTTTGAATTGAATCGCGATGCGTTGCCAGATGGTTACACTTCTGTTTTGAATATTTTCTGGGCAATTATACAACCCCATTGGGATACCAAAATTCCCTTCAGTTGCATTCGTGGATTGGTTCTCATTGATGAATTGGAAACTCATTTGCATGTCCGAATGCAAAAGACACTTTTACCCTTTCTGACGGATTTTTTTCCTGAGGTCCAGTTTATAGTGGCAACTCATTCACCATATGTGTTGAATTCAGCAAAAAACGTAGTCATATATGATATGGAAAAAAATAAATTGACTGAAATAAAAAATAATGAGACGTATGGGTTACAAAGCTGGTATGTTAACGATATTTCACAAAAACTTTTAGATTGCCCTGAATATTCAGAAAAGGTGGAGAAAACGTTGAAGAAGTATGACGACCTATGTGAAGAAGGGAATAAAGCTAATGCATATCAAAAATATGTAGAATTAAATGAAATGCTACTAGACGATGTTCCACTAAAAAGGTTATTGCGTGAACAAATGAAATGGTTGGATTGTACTGACGATGAGGAAGTTAAACCGACCAAAGATTGAACCTGATAATCTTCAGGAACTCAAAAAGAAATGTTCCGCATATGATACAGTTAAGCCCTACATTCGGACTGAACTCTTTAAGATATCAAATAGTAAATGTGCTTACTGCGAAACTAAACTTGATCGAGAATACGAGCAACAAATTGAACATTATCAGTGTCAGGATAATCATAAAAATAAGGTGATGGAGTGGACTAATTTACTGCCTGCTTGTAATGCGTGCAACACAAGCAAAAACCTCAATCATAAACGCGATCATTGTAAGTGGAATACTCAGAAAATATGTGTCGTTAAACAGGTTATTATTAACCCAATGGACGATTATCCACAAAAACATTTGTGTTATTCCTCTGAGAGAATGCTACTTAGGGGCAAAGACGAAAAAGGGGAAAAAACAGTTGACTCTCTATCACTAAACCCCAAACACACTATATTAAATCCCTCTTCTATTGACAAAAAAAACGCGACAAATTTCAGCAGACTACATAAATTGGTACTTAGTACAGTCAGTTCGTTTGTTAAAGAGTTGGACAAAAGTATTGCCAAAAACAAAGTAGATGAGCAGACAAAAATGGATTTGCTCAAAAATGTTGACGAATTAATTGAGTACACATCTCCCAATGGGGAAGATAGTGCAAAATTTGCTTCAGCAATTTTTCAGCACATACAATATGGCACCATAAAACCTAAGGTTGAATCGACGCATATCTTTGATGAAATAAACCTGCTGACTAAAATAGATCAGCTTGAGAATAACGTGAAAGATGCTGCGTTTGATCCTTCTACACGCGACCTAATCGACATGTTTGTTATCCTGTTGGACGAAAGTATTGTCAAAAATAAAATGGATTGTTCGACAAAAGAGCAGTTGATAGAGTATATTGACAAATTAATTGAGTACACATCGCCTAATTGTGAAAAGAGCGGAAAATTTGCTTCAGCAATTTTTCAGCACATAAAGTATACTGACATAAGACCTAAGGTGGAATCGAATCGCATTTTTGATGAAATAAACCTGTTGGATAAAATAAACAAACTTGATGACAACATGAAAAGTGTTGTGTCTGTGTCTCCCCCATACAAAAATGGGGTTTAACGTAAATAAAATGCGATATCCATATATCAGATTATACGCAGTAAGGAAGTGATTGAGATGCCTTGTAGATTTTGTGATCTATTACTTCAAGAAGATAATGATACGTTAATAATGGCGTTGAAGTATGGGAAGTTGTTTTTGAATTTTAATCAATGTTTCAATGGGCGAGTTATGTATGTTCTTAGTAAGCATTATAATGATATAGCAGAAATTGAACTTGATGAATATTGCGCTATGTCAAAAGAACTGCTGGTTATTAGTAAAGTTATCAAGGATATTTTTTCTCCTGATTTGATAAATGTTGTATCGTTGGGTAATCATGTTCAGCATACTCATTGGCATATAATACCTAGATACAAAGATGATTCTAACTGGGGGCATCCTCCTTGGCCACATGGCAAGAACATTTTATCGTCAGAAGAGTTAAAGTTAAAAAGTAAATTTATACGTGAACAGTTAATGCAAAATGAATACTTTAGAAACTTGGCTTTAACGAGTAACTCTGGAGGTTTGTAACATAGAGCCCGTTTGTTATCGTGCATATCCCTATCCTCTTAAAATGGACAACATGTTTTTGGGCTGGCAATATTCATGTAACATATTAACAAAGTTAAATCAAAAGCTTTCTGAACATTTTGATAATGATGATTTAACAATAGCTGTTGCTGGGTCTTTTGGAAGGTTCGATGCAGGTGAACCATCTGATTTGGACTTTTATGTTGTAAGCGATAATGTTCATACAAATCAACAAATACATGAAACTGTTACAAAGTTTGCAAAAGAATTGAAGCTGAAACTACCCAATACGGAGGGCACCTTTTCTAAAGTACTAGAATTGCCTCAAATTATTAAAAAGATGGGGGGTAACCATGAAACCCCTGATGAACTGGCACAGAGATTATTATTACTCTTAGAGACACAGCCAATATATAACGTGGAATTTTATGAAAAAGCTGTCAATGGAATACTGGATAAGTATTTTGATTTACATAAGAAACACCCATACAAAGAAGCTGTAATCTTGTTAAATGACTTGATAAAGTATTTTCGGTACATATGCATGAATTATCAGTTTAACTTTTGGGGTAACAACGAAAAATGGGTTATACGTAATATCAAATTACGCCACAGTCGTGTGATAATGTATGCAGGGTTATTATTTGTATTATTAAATGCAAGCAAACATGGTGTAGAAAAGACTGAATACATAAAAAATATGGTTAACCTAACCCCTGTTGAGAGAATTAATGCGGTATTAACAGAAAATGATGTTGACCCTTCACCGTTATTTGAGTGTTATGACAAGTATCTATGCAGCATTAACAATGTAGCTGTCAGAGAATCTTTTAATGCCTGTCCTTTAGAATATACGGATAGATATGCCAATCCGGTTTTTAAGGAGCTGAAAGCTAACTCGGACTGTTTGCAAACATTTTTAACTAATTCTGTATTGGACATGCGAGGAAAATGGTCTCCAAAAGCTTTTGAATATCTAATATTTTAACAATTAGAAGAAAATTGTGCTGCCTATTTGAGCGTATATATAATCGCACCTTATCAGACTATGGCGATAAATTAGCCGTAAATTCAGTAAACTTTAATTGTGTACACTATACTTGCAATGAGACTTCAAGATAAACACTACATCAATCAATGATGGCTCCATTTTGTTTCAAAGACCGTAAATCAACCGCTGTTAAATCGGCATATTTCATGTCTACAAGATTTGCATCTAAAATTTTCATATATGCTAAAGGATAAATCGTTTCTATTAACTTTCCAGATTTACTCTCCCACACCTTAAATGTACCGTCTTTTGATGCAGAGGCAAGATATTTTCCATCAGGACTAAAACACACACTTAACACGGCATCGGCATGGTCTTTTAGTTTGCGAATTAGTTTGCCAGTTTCCCATTCCCAAACTCTCACAGTTTTATCTCCTGATGCAGAGACCAGATATTTTCCATCAGGACTAAAACACACCCCAAACACAGAATCTTCATGTCCTTCTATTGTGTGAATTAGTTTGCCAGTTTCCCATTCCCAAACTCTCACAGTTTTATCCCCTAATGCGAAGGCGGCATGTTTTTCATCTGGGCTAAAACATACACCAAACACGGCATCGGCATGGTCTTTTAGTTTGCGAATTAGTTTGCCAGTTTCCCATTCCCAAACTCTCACAGTTTTATCTCCTGATGCAGAGACCAGATATTTTCCATCAGGACTAAAACACAAACAATACACAAAAGAGGGCAGTTTTTCTAGTGTGCGGAATAGTTTGCCAGTTTCCCATTCCCAAACTCTCACAGTTTTATCCCCTAATGTGAAAGCAATATGTTTTCCATCGAAACTAAAACACACATTCAACACAGAAGAGGCATGGCCTTCTATTGTGCGGAATAGTTTGCCAGTTTCCCATTCCCAAACTCTCACAGTTTTATCTCCTGATGCAGAGACCAGATATTTTCCATCAGGACTAAAACAGGCGCTCCGCACATAATTTGTGTGGCCTTCTAGTGTGCGAATTAATTTACCACTTTCACTCTCCCAAATCATCACACTTCTATCCCATGATGCAGATGCAATGTATTTTCCATCAGAACTAAAACAAGCACACTGTACATAATCAGTGTGTCTTTCTAGTGTGCGAATTAGTTTGCCAGTTTCACTCTCCCAAATCATCACAGTCTTGTCCCATGATGCAGATGCAACGTATTTTCCATCAGAACTAAAACAAGCACACTGTACGGATTCTGCATGGCCTTCTAGTGTGCGGATCAGTTTGCCGCTTTCACTCTCCCAAATCATCACAGTTTTGTCCTTTGATGCGGAGACAAGATATTTTCCATCAGGACTAAAACACACATTCAACACAGAAGAGGCATGGCCTTCTAGTGTGCGAATTAGTTTGCCGCTTTCACTCTCCCAAATTCTCACAGTTTTGTCCTTTGATGCAGATGCAACGTATTTTCCATCAGGACTAAAACAGGCGCTCCGCACATAATTTGTGTGGCCTTCTAGTGTGCGAATTAATTTACCACTTTCTCGCTCCCAAATCTTCACAGTCTTGTCCCATGATGCGGAAATAATGTATCTTCCATCTGGGCTAAAACACACACTGTACACGGATTCTGCATGGCCTTCTAGTGTGCGAATTAGTTTGCCGCTTTCACTCTCCCAAATTCTCACAGTTTTGTCCTTTGATGCAGATGCAACGTATTTTCCATCAGAACTAAGACACACACTATGTACATAATTTGTGTGGCCTTCTAGTGTGCGAATTAATTTACCACTTTCTCGCTCCCAAATCTTCACAGTCTTGTCCTCTGATGCGGAAACAAGATATTTTCCATCAGGACTAAAACACACATTTCTCACAGAGAGCGCATGACCACGAGAAAAAAATACTCCTTTGTTTACATGAGATCCTGTAAACTTACTTCCGCGGATGTTTTTTCCTGCTAATGTACACCTTCTTAGATCTAATTTTGAAAAGTCCTCATCAGACATATCACCATCATGTGAATACCCAATTATTTTCAGAGCATTAGCAACACCCTTTTGTGCTTCATCGCCTACCTCATTTTTAAAACATTTTAGATATTCTCTTAATTTTGATGGTTTTACTGCTTTGTGTTCCTGTAAGATTTCCATAAGCATCTGAGAAATATAAAACGGCAAATCTCTATCTGTAAATACTGCTTTATCCCCTATCTTCATCTGATTTTTTATATATGTTGCCGAAAAAATGTCTCTAAAATACTGGTGACTAAAACTATAAGCATTATCTTCGCTTTCAGTATCTTTGAGTTTTATGATGCTGAAACTATCAGCACATTGATTTAATAAATATGCGGTTCTGTCTACTTTATCTAAGAAAGTTTGAGTTATTTTCTTATAAATGATTAAATCGCCAAATTGTTTATTGACCTTCTCAGTATAATCATCAAATTCATCAATATATCTATCCAACTCTGTTGCTGTGAAATCAAAGTTACCTTGACGTTCTATTCTGTATGCTATATATGGCAATAAATATCGAAATAAAATTTTTGCAAACCCTTCATGCTCTTCACGTAAGTTTTTTGTTTTTATGATCTGATGTTCTAAAAAATTCCAAATTATTTCACCTATGGTGACAGGACTATTGAAAAAATTTGCTTTCTGTTTAATATCACTGAGTACTCGTTCTTTAATGTCGATTGCATACATTTTTAATAGCATTGGATTGTTCAATACATAATAGAGTTCAGATGTGATGGATATTTTTTTATCACTCGAAGCATATCTTTTCAGAAAATCGTCAATGGTTTTTTTATCTATAGGTTTAAAATTGAGTCTTGTGAAGTCATCTGTTTCAACATCTTTAACGTCATTTCGAGAGGTAATCCACATCTGTACGCTTTTTTTCCGCTTTAACTCTTTCAACTCTGCGAAAAATTTGATGTTATGTTCGGGCTTCATTTCATTAAAGCCATCAAGTAGCAGAACAACATTTTCTTCGCTCATCAAACGGTTATAATTATGCTCCTCAACACCATAAACATCCATAACATGTTTGTGAATGGTGTTATCTGTGGAATGATATTCACATAATGGCACATAAAAAACCTGCATATTCAAATTTAAATAAATATGCCCTAATAGAATACAGGTCGTAGTCTTTCCCATGCCGCCATCACCTATAAGAATCCCGTGATGACAGCTCTTCTCTTTGAGTTTAGTTAAAACATCCTCCACAGCATATTCGTTTATGTCGTCTTTTATTTTCATGGGAATATATTTGTCATCTTTATACAAAACATTGAAAATTTTTTTATTTTTTATCTCCCATTCGTCAAGCTGACGTTTCGAGTTTACCTGATAAACTTCAGGACAATACTGACTGACACTTACAAAGTTTGGGTAATATTTCTTCATTAAATTGGCATCATCAAGAATGATCTTTTCAATATTGTCCCAATACATATCCTCAATAGTCAAGTTGAATTTTATACGAAGGTCTATTATGGAATCTTGAATTTTGTTATCTCTATCATGTGATGTCATGATAATTATTTTTTCAACATTACCTTTTGCAACAATCGACGCAACATCGTTGGAAATTTCAGCAATCAACCTACTAACTTTTGACTTTTGGTAATTTTTGCATTGTGCCACAATAAGGCGTTTGTTTTGCTCAAGATATACTATGTCAATTCCACTTTGATGTTGTCCTCGCCTCCCATAAAACGCCCATTCCGACCCGTATTTTGCAGTAAGAATATCTGCGCAAATAGCTTCAAATGCACTTTCACTTTTTGGTTTAGGCAACGCTTTACTCGAGGTTGACATATAGTAAACTCCTCCACATTACTACACAGATTTCAACATCTACTATTGTTATCTATAATTAATTCTTAGGAAGTAGTCAAAAATAAACATGACCATGTCGAAACACCATAGTGCATGTAAATTATTGCGTAACTATTTTACAGGTGTTTTTTATTGTATTGACGAAATAGTTTGGATGAATAATTATGTCAAGAAATGAGCGTCATATAGTTTCTAATGGGGCTGGATGACCGGTGAAAAGAGCGGGAGCTGCTCATGCAAGTGTGAAGACAAATACAAAAAATGATGCTGTTCGAATTGGGCATGTTATTAGCAAAAGATAGACAGTAATTTAATAATACCTGTCAAAACTGTAAGAATACCGAGCGTAAATAAAGCCAGTGGCTTTGTTTCTTTAAAATATGCAAGGCAGATGAAGAAATATGACCGATAAAAGAACTGTAATGGCATTGCTTTATGATTTTGATCACACACTTTGTCCCAAAGGAATGCAAGAATACACGTTTATTCCCAAAATCGGAATGAGTCCCGAAGCATTTTGGAGTGAAGCAGGTAAACAAGCAAAAACTCAAAAAATGGACATTGTCCTTTCTTACCTCTATCTTATGCTTAAAAAAGCAAATAATGCTAATCAATCTATCCGCCGTGAAGATTTTGTTGCATTAGGCAAAGATCTAAAATTTTTCCCCGGTGTTGAGGATTGGTTTTCACGAATAAATAGACTTGGCGAAGAAATGGGTCTAAAAATTGAGCATTACATTATTTCAGGGGGGATTCGAGAAACAATTGAGGGCTCAAGTATCTATAAATATTTTAAGGAAGTTTTTGCATGTGAGTTTTTGTACGACATAAATGGGGCGGCTTGTTGGCCAAAAAACGCAGTAAATTATACAACAAAAACCCAGTTTCTATTTCGAATTAACAAAGGTATACTTGACATATCAAATGATGATGATTTAAACAAATATACTCCTGAGGATGCAAGACCCGTGCCGTTTAGTAATATGATTTACATTGGGGATGGTTTGACGGATGTTCCGTGTATGCGGCTGATAAAGGTTAATGGGGGTTATTCTATTGCAGTGTATAAAGAGGGAGCGAAAGAAAAAGTGGATAGTTTATTAATGGATAATCGGGTTGATTTTTTGGCGTTGGCGGATTATTCGGAGAATAGTGATCTTGACGTGCTTGTTAGAGATATTATGGGCAAAATAAGTATGGTTGATAATCTAAGGCGAAGAAGCAAACAACAAATGGACGAAATAAAGATGCCCCATAAGGGGCCATCTAATCAAGCCTAATCAGACATATCGGTATCTTTTAAGACTGCGTTTAGGTCTATTGGTTGGGCGTATGTTGGTTGTATTATTTTTCCTTTGTATATGTCTTTGAATTTTTCTGGGTTGAAGGTGTGCATTGGGATTAAGATTTTTGGGTTGATTTTGTTTATGACTTTTTGCAGATCAGATTTTGAGGCGTGCCCTGAGACGTGACGACGTTTGAAAACTTTTTGTTCTGACTTGTTTGGGTTTGTGTGGTTTTCTTGTTCGGTTTCGTATTGTATTTTGAAGTAGTCTAGCCATTGGAACATTTTAGCTTCGTCGATTTCCATTTCGTCGCTGAAGGGTTCTGTGGATGCGGATATGTAATGGGTATCATGGTTGTCTGTTTGGGGGATTAGGTCGAAGAGTTCGTTAGCATCCCAAAAAGAGAACATTAAAACGTATTTTTTGGGGTTTTGGCGGATCTGATAAGCACGTGCTCCATTTTGTAGATGGTGTAGAGCTAATTCGTATATGTCTTGGTAGTTGCAGGTTGTATCATCTTGCGGTAAGCGGTTGTCAGAGTTATTTGGGTCTCCGCCTCTGTCTAAGTATTCAGCGATGCGAACCAAATTGCGGTCATTTTTGGCCGAGTTTCGGCCGTGAAAGTGTAAATACCCCATTTTCCATTTGTCATAATCCGCTGCAGAGTATAACAAGTCCCCTTCTCGTTTAAGATATACCTGTAGGTGTTTCATTGTTCTTGGATCATCGTATTCTGTTGGAAATTTTATGTGCATTTCATATAGTAGATAAGCTAGTTTAGGTGAAATAACCAAGATACGCTCGTTTGTTTTGGAGGCTTCATAGACTGTTTTAAAGCGTGTTAGGTCTTTCCAGCCAAAACTTATCAACACCAAACCCTCACACGTACCAATGTCTTTGGTTATGTCTTTGCCTACCTGTGCTTCTGTGATAACATTATCAGAATCAACACGGGTGCCCTCAGTTATCATCACATCTACTAATTTACCACCAGCAGTGACAGCTTTTACGTAATCGTCAATGGAAACTTCATCCGCACCGTGAAATCTTAGGTCACCTGTGTATAGAATGCGTTTGCCATCAGGGAGTGTAAGAAGAACTGAACATGCACCTGGAACTGAATGCCCAACTAAAATAAGCTCATAATCAATATCCTTAATGTTTCCTTTAAGATCTGTGTTGAAAGTTCGTTCTTTTGGTGTAACCTCATGTGTGAAGGAAAACTTGGTTTTCGGATCAGGAATTATTGGATAATTTTTCTCTTTGACCTCCGAAAGGCAATATGCGTCAGGACATAACGTTTTGAAACTGGGCTTTTTTTGTGTTATTTTGGTGTCTTTTTGTAGGTGGTAGTATTGATCATCAACCCCTAAAGTGGAAACATTGGACACTGCTTTAGTTAAAATCTTTGTCTGCTCAGTGCAGTAAATTGGTATGCTGGGGTCAAGAAAACTAACATCTTGAATATGATCAAAATGAGCATGAGAAATAAACACCCCATCAACAAACGGCTGCTTTGGATTGCAGGGTTCTATATCATCAAACTTCCAATAATCCAGTGCATCTGGAACAAGAACCTGATCTGCAATCTGCTTATCCTTAAATAGGGTAGTCATATCAACCAAGGACTGTGTATAAACGCCATTGATTTTGGGTAAAATGCCAAGGCGCAACAGATCCCGTAAAGCATTCTTTGAACGCACTTGCAAAAACTCTGAAAAAAATCCACCATACAACTTCATCGACCGCCCAAAATCCAACAACACACACCCTTTCTCCGTCTCAAGCAAAACCTTGTTACCCCCAATCTCATCCACCCCACCATAAAACGTCAAACTAACAGTCATAAACATCAACACACCACAAAACACAAACTACGCTAATAAACACCATCCCCACAACCAAAAAAAGAAACAGCCAACAGACTCAAACACAACAAATTTACCCACAACTTTTCTCTGGGTAACTTTCTTTCGCAATGCCCAAGTGCCAGCAGTTATTGTTCTAATCCACCATACTCTATTAGTTTATTCTTCTGTGTCTCTGGTGTTACCCCATTTACAATAGCTTTTTCACATTGAATTGCTAGTCTCCACTGTTTTTCCGTCTGTAAATCACCTAATTTATTGAACCACAAAACATGAATTACACCATCTAAACCAGTATATGCTATTTGATCTGCAGGTAAAAAGCATGTGTTTTTAACATACTGCCCACAGTTATGGGAAGCAAACTTCTTTAAATAATACGTGGCTTCACTTTTTTTCTGCTCTGATAAATTGAAATCATAAAGGTCTAAATTACCATTTTTATAACCGATACATACGCGAAAACTTTTTCCTGTAGAAGAAATCAATGGAACAGCCATTGTTGTAATGCCTTCGAAATGTTCTTTTGACTCTGTCAACAGTTTCTTTACATCAATTTCATTATTTTCATTTTTTGATAACAACCGCAACCCAGTTTTATTATCAAAAAGAAGAAACGAAGAAGCATCAACAATTACACCATTAACAACTATATTCTCAGATAATTCAGAGTATTTTTCAAAAATATGTGACTGAGCACTCAAATTATAAAATGAAACTTGCCTGTTGTCTGTAAATAACATATTGTTTCCTCTAATATCTAAAACCACTACAGCCTTGTCATGATGTACGCCCCCACATAGTTTTAGGTACTTTTCTGTTTTGCGGGTAAAGTGTATTTGGTCTTTTTCAAAAAATACTAAACCAAAATTAGACGCACCCATATTTAATGAAGCCGCTAAATCTTCTTTTGTTTCGTCTATATGGCTATTATCATTAATATTCCATTTACGTAATCTACCGCCAACATAAAGAACGTGTAAATGTGTTGTATCAGTGGGTAGAATTTTCATTGTTTGAATTTCGTTTGTTTCATCAAATTGTACGCCAGATAGGTCACAGTTGGTTAAATTGGTTTCAGTAAAATTTACGTTGTCAAGATTAGCGTTTCTAAGAAAGGTTCCAGTCAAGTTTTTGTTGGAAAAATCTGCTTCGGGTAAACGTGCATTATCTAAAACCAAATGAGTCCAATCAGCAATATCTGGTAATCTGTTTCCTGCAGCAAAATAGATGTTTATAGCTGATGCACCTAAACGAGCGATTTTACGGTCGTCAGGGGATTTTTTTCGTGTGCTCGTAATCATGTCTGCAAGGTGTTGTTTAGCCTTTTTTGATTCATCTGTAGGTTCTTGCAGAATTTGTCCTGCAAAGTCAATGGTTTCAAATGTTAAATCTTTTTCAGAAAGAAATGTTTCAGCTTCTTTGGGTGATTCTGTGAGCCGTCGGCAGAGCCCTTTTGCAACAAAATATTCTTGCATTGATCTGTGACAAAATTCATAACCTTGAGTAGTTTGTTTAATCAAAGAACGATTAATAATGCGCATACTTACATCTTTTCTGTCGTCGCTGGTAGGCTCGGTTATTTCTTTAAACATTTGTTTTACTAAATCTGCGTTATTTGAATATTTCATAAATTTGTCTTCAGATATATCCTTTAGAGTACCATCCTCTGTAAAACTCATTAGTGCAAGATCTTCCATAATTAATTCAAAAAGTTTTGAAACATACGGTAAGTCAGCTGTTGCATCTTTTTCTTCAGATACCTCGTTTTGATCTTTTTCCTCATTTCTTTTTATTGTGGCTTCAACACACTTAGCTGATACTTTGCGTTTTTCCATTAAACTGTGTCAAAACTTATTTTCACCATAAAACATAGTCACTTGTATGTTCAAATTTTTAACCGGCATACCCAGAAGACTCAAAAACATACTCTCA
>Ga0123356_10001815_pt1 | contig 23234 bp, 21 predicted proteins | sample TergutEmb28metaG_2_FD_92546 | JGI IMG/M metagenome (GOLD analysis project Ga0123356, IMG submission 92546) | Embiratermes neotenicus P3 segment gut microbial communities from Petit-Saut dam, French Guiana - Emb289 P3 | ecosystem: Host-associated > Arthropoda: Insects > Digestive system > Gut ...
AAGCTTGTATCATAAAAATGCAGATGCAATCATGTTTGATGAACAAAATTTACCTGAAAATTTAAACTTCAAAGAAAAATAAGCCCGCCAAAGCCATATTTTCATTGAGAACTGAATACATACAGCAAAGCACCAACATCAATGACGAAGGGAATTTTAATAGAAAATTAATCAGTTTATCACGCCAATAGTTCATTTCTTTCTAAACATCACACACAAATGTTTAAATTTCCCATTTTTAGCCACTTCACCCACATACCAACATAAACCTTTAAACAACCACAATAGAAAGAAAGAGTAACAGGTAGTTAGAATAAGCTGAGACGGGACCTGTTAGAAAAAGATTTTTGCTACGACTGAAACGACAATCAGTGAAATCGCTAAAACAACAAGCAACTCGGGACGGATTTTTATACCCTCAGTTTCTTCTTCGAAGAATCTTAGCAAACCGGCGCTTGCAGCAGGCATTGGACCGCCTTCCTTCTTACGTTTTCGCATACCCATTGATATCGCATCCTAAGAGTGTAATACATGCCTAATATAGACTTAAACTAATTAAGCTTATGCCAAAAATCCAAAATCAAACAACCACCAGCCACATGCAGAAAATCCCCCTTACACACCAGCAACACACCCAACTACAGTCCCAACAGCCAACCACAATCAAACTATCGGGCACATTTGTTTAACTAAAAGCTTCTTTACAGGCAGTTATCTAAACCGTAATTCCCAACGAATTTTCTAGCCACATCAAACAATCGAATACAATTATCAACTAGTTGTTCGAGTTTCTTTCGCCACGTTTTATTTGGCAACGTGTAAAGTCTATGACACCAACATTATCACTCAAATGACGTTCAAAATAATTAACACACATTATTTTTTATTTGATTTAAAACTTTCAATTTAACGCCTCACAAGCGGATTTGGACGCTGTAACTAGAAAAACAACCAGGAACTACGCTAAATCTTTAGTTTTTGGTATACGAAAGCATCAACCAACCACAGAACATTTAACTTTATAACCCACCACAGAATAATCTTGAAGGTTTAACTTTGCAGATAAGTGAATTTCAAGAAATGATGAAACGCCTCTATTTTGAACGGGACAGTGCACGAGGCGCCGAGGGCACCTTTAACTGGTTGGTAGATGAAGTACAAGAGTTAGGTGTAGAACTCAAAGGCAACAACCAAGAAGCCACCGAGAAAGAATTCGCCGATGTCATCGCTTGGCTAGCCTCACTGGCAAACATCAAAGGTATCAACTTAGAGAAAGCGGCGCTATCAAAATATCCCAACAAATGCCCCAAATGCGATTCATCGCCTTGTCAATGTAGTTTTTAGCCAAGACGCTTCTGTCCCAAACCCGATGAGCGCCAAACATAACGACGACCACCCCTGCGTTCAACAGTGCCTTCACATCTTAGAAGCCGCAGATGATACATCACAACCCCATAGTGCAATTTGGATGTTTGTGCAAGTTTAGCCGCACTAAGGGGCTCTTTGTCAAGCAACACCAAAAGCTTAGTTCGCGCCAAAAGGCCACTGCGAATATTTCGAATACGTTTTAGGTAAGCGTTGGGATGCCAAGTTTGCTTTATCTACCTCACCACTAATTAAACCACAGTTATGCTTGAAAAACTTTAGCTATTTAAAATCAAAAAGCGTGGCCTGCTTGGGTTTTTTGTTATCAAACATCAAAGTAATTTCCTCTTTGATAAGGTTCATGCGTTGCGTGTAGTAATTGGGTAAACCATATTTGTCCACTAGTTGTTGAGCGGCTTTGAGATACTTCTCAATATTACCCCGATAAACAGTCAACGTGAGAGCTCCGCCGCATCGGGTGCATTTACCGCCAAGGGGTAGACGACGGTATTTTGCATTGCAGGATTTACATCTAAACCCTTGAGTGGAAAATGCACGCATGTTTCCAGCGATATCACGCATCAGATGGGTATTGAGAACTTTTAAGGCAACCCGTTTGGCATCAACAGCATCAATTTTTTCGCCCAGACTTAGTTGCATGTTTAGTTTCTCGGCCATGGATTTGAATTCTTTATAGCTACTATTAGCATTGCCTAAGTTTATGTTGGTACAAGGAGTGGTGAATTGGAAGCCTTCAAACTGTCCCTCAGTACCTAGGCGGTGGCTGATAACATCCATAAATGTGCTGATTAGACGAACTTCACCTTTGAGCAGGGTTTGTTTGTAGAATTCTATGGGATAGCTTAGACTGACATCAAAGTCATGGGCTTGACGTTGTACTTCTTGGGTATTTACAAAGGGGATAAGCAAAATAGGGGCATCCATAATACCACCTATTTGAGCGGGTAAAAAGTTGCGAGAAAAATTAATCAGAGTATCAAGGGCCAGCATGATGGCGTCTTCGTCGCCGTCGCAGTCACGGCGCTTAGCGGAGTGCCAGATGGGATGAGCATAGATTAAGTTGCGATTTGTGTAACCCACCACTCGGCCCAAAATACAAGCACAGGTGTGGGGGGCTAAGCCAAAGATTAGGTGGCCCACCATGTCTTCGGGTTTTTTGACATTGTAACAAGCGGGAAGTTTGTAGACTCGGGTGAGGAGTTCGTCGATAAAATTAGCGGTCTGTACCAAATAGGTACCTGCACTAGAGGGAATAACAACATCTTGTATTTTTAGTTCACAAACTTGGTTGGGATCTGTTAGCGGTAAACCATAGGTATCTGCGTGGTAGCCCATCTGGTGCATCTTTTCAATGGAAACCCCGATTTCTGTGGGAGTGATATGGGTGAGGGGCGCATTTGTGCCATCAAAACGTATGGTGCCATCTTTGTAGGTAGATACACCATGCTTTGCACGTAAAATGCCCTTCTCAAGAATTTCAGGCATCTTATCAGCGTTGGTTAGGCCCTTTACGCCGCGCAGCATTTTAGGGGTTGAGCATCCAAGGTTGTGACTCGCATTGGATAGAAGGTCTCTAAAGTTAAGGGGTTGACGTTGGTAGAGCACTGCATCGGCTCGACAAGTGCCACAGTAATCGTCTTTTAGAGTTCGACCGCATCGGGGACAAACTTTTTCAGGAACCGTGGAATCATTGCAGGTGGCGCATTTTATTTTCATAGTGTAGGTTTTGCAAGTGGGACATTTACGTTTGGCTACTTCGACAAAAACAGGACCTTTTTTGGCGGCTTCACAAAAATCTCGATGAGAACCACCGGCTAAACCCACAGGAAAAAGAACATGAACCATGGGACGCATTTCGCGGTGTTTGGCTTTCTCGGGTCGGCCCATACGCCCCCCTACATAGGTGGGGGCTTTATCTCTAACCTCAACACCACACAAAGCACTAAGTAGGTCTAATACGGTAGTTGCTTGTTGGATTTCAGTTAATTTGGGTGTACCATAACCAAGAGTAAAAGCCATCGCGGCAGCGTCTTCACCACTCATAACGAGTTGTCCATCAACGATTTTGTGGGGGGCAAAAATTTTACGAAGCGCAACAATGGCATCATTGTTTGCGGGACCAATAATTGTTTGGGGGGTTGAGTCATCGTCGACAGTGCTGTTGTGGGTTAGGGTTACTTTGCTTGTTTGGAGCCATTGCCGTAGGGGTTCTACTTCTTGGGGAGTGTGGAGGCTTGTCCAGTAGAAGGTTGTATTAGGTGCAAGAGGTATACTTAGAGTTTGGCTAAGAGCCGCGGCTTCTTTGGTTGTGGGCTTGTTTTTAAATGGGTCTGCTAAGAATTCTTTGAGTCGCTGGACAGAGATTTGACAGTCTTTGGCTACTTGGGTATAGTCACCACTATATTTTGTGAGGGCCGCTTGGAGGTCTTTTATCCACCATTCCTCCACGTATCCTGATGGGGGGAGGGCTTTGTTGCTGTAGAGAAAATCTCCAAAATCGATGAGCATATCGCCTAAGAAGAGGATTTTTTGGATGTTACCCTTAACAGTGGATTCATAGTTTTCAAGCGATACCCTAACAACCGAATTGTCTTTGAGCAACACCACCGGTTGCTCAATACTGTCAACTGGTAGGGTGACGCCCCCTTTGCCGGGGAGCTCTAGGCGCATTTGGGTGCCTGCAGCTAGAAAGCTCTCAACAACAAGCATGGTGGCGGGATGAATACCTACTGCGGAGAGGCCGGTGTTTCTTGATCGACCATATCGGAGCCGAAAGCCGCCCCGGGTTGAGGGAAAAGCAAAGATGGGCCGACCAGCAATCACATCATCCATAAAGCCGCCTGATTTTTTTTCAGATTTTTTCTTAAAGGTTTTGAGCCATTCCCAGCCTGAAAAACCAAGTTTTTCGATGATGACATTAACTTTTAGGGCGCGTCCAACAATACCGTCGTTTATGACACGTAGAGCGCCGCCCCGGACGCGGTTAGTTTCTATGCGTTCCAAGTTGCGATAGGAGGAAACCTCGACGGGGTCTGATTCGGTACCTGTGCATTCAACTGGAACTAAGTTGAGTGCTTTGCGGAGTTCCTCATCGGGGATGTGATATTGGAAGCGCCCAACGGAGCGTTCGTAGAGGCGAAGTTCTTCGATGAATCGTGAAATCTCCTCCTCTGTTGGGTGATAAACATCTAAGCCTAATTCGCGCCTCACATAGTCGCCAACAACAAGGGTTAGGGCTTGATCGGTGCCTCCGGCTGAGCGGATGGGGCCGGCAAAATAGATACCCAAATAGCGGGTTTGGTCAGCATTTTTTTTAATTTTCACTTGTGCGATGCCTTGAATGGGCGCAGCAGTTAAGCCTTCGGTAAAAATAGCTAAGGCGGTGCGGATAGCCTGCTCGGCTAGTTTCTCAGGGGATCGTTCCTCATCACTTAGGACAAATTTGCCTTGGGCGATTTCTTTAGCGGCATAAAAAGCGATTTCTTCTCGGGGCATAGTTTTGCTGAGTTCTCGAATGCTAACAGCGACACCTTTGGGCCCAACTAAGCCCTCAACTAGATCGGCGATGTCTTGGGCTATGATACATTCGGTTTTTAATGCAGGATCTAAGCCTCGCAATCGGGCGCTATCGCTTATTGCATAGAGGCGTTTGAGTTCGTCTTCCATGCTTTGGATGTAGCTTTGATAGCCTTTACTTATATTCAAGCAGTCAGCTCACAGCCAAAATATACACTGAGAGTTATTTTGGTTTCGAAACAATTAGAATGAAGAAGAAGCCTATTGGACCTAAATGTTGGTTAGTTGGTTTAGGAGTTTGTGGTTGGGGGTGTTTTTTTTGTCGTAGGTCCGTAGATTCGATCAGTTAACATACAGTAGACATCAACTTCGCTCTGTGGGAGTTTAATTGTGAATTCTTCTTGAAGGCCGCAACTACTGCATCGCGCAACGGAGCGTCCGCCTTCCTCTCGGAAGATTTCTACACGTACGGTTTCTTTTCCACACATAGGGCAGGAGAAGAATTTTGGTAATTTCCTTCTGGGTATGTGAACAACTTTTTTGCGTCTTCGCCCCATATAATATCCTTCTTTATTATCAAATGATGGTGAATAATATTTATGCCTGTCCTTAAATACTTGCCTACTCACCATGACTAGGACGTGGATATTGTGAAGTTGACGCCTGCTGTATTGGAGATGGATTTTGGGGAGGTAGAGGAAAGAATCTGCCGTTTCATCAAAGAATATGTTAAAACCACAAAAGCCAAAGGTATTGTTTTGGGGTTAAGCGGCGGAGTTGATAGCGCAACAGCTGCGGCGTTGGCAAGTTTGGCTGTAGGCGGCGAAAAGGTCTTGGCGCTTTTGCTTCCAGAAAAAGAAACCAACAAACAAAAAGATCTCGACGACGCCAACACCCTCGCAGAACAATTTCATCTAAAAACTCAACTCTGTGATATAACAGAAGCTCTAAATGGCATCTACAAAAGCATCCCTGCCCATGACCCCACCAATCGCCTCTGCAGAGGAAACATTAAAGCCCGAACGCGTATGATTTTTCTCTACTACTACGCTAATAGTCAAAATCGCATCGTCTGTGGCACCTCAGATAAATCTGAAACCATGATGGGCTATTTTACTAAGTGGGGCGATGTTGCAGCCGATATCACACCAAATATTGATCTCTACAAAAGCCAAGTACGCAAACTAGCCCTGCATCTGGGAATTCCAAAAGAATTAGCACTAAAACCCGCAACGCCTGCACTGTGGCCAAATCAACTTGCAGAAGCAGAATTGGAAATCAAATATGAGACTCTTGATCTTGTTCTCTATGGTTTGGAGCGGTTCATGAAAGTTGAGGAAATCGCTGAGCAACTAGATCTTGAGCGGGGGGTTGTTGATAGGGTTAGGGGACGATGGCTTGCAAATGAGCATAAGCGCAGATTTGCTCTTGCACCTAAACAGGGTTTTCGAACTGTGGGAAATGATTTTAGGCTCCCAAGACACACCTATTAAGAGAAGTATCATGAAAACCAAAATCAAGCTTGCCCTCTGCCAAATTAGCAGTAAACGAGAAAACAAAGAAGCAAACTTGGCGCAGTTTGAGCGATTAATGTTTAAAGCAAAGGAGCAGGGAGTAGATTTAGCGATTTTTCCTGAAATGTCTCTGACAGGCTATATTCTTCATGATCAGGTTTATGAGCACGCTGAATTAATTCCGGGTCCCTCAGTTCAAAGAGTTGAAGAGCTTGCTAAAAAGTTTGGGTTGTATGTGATTTTTGGGATGCCGGAGCTAAGTGAGCGAGCGCAAGCGACGCTCTACAATACGGCTGTGTTTGTGGGACCGCAGGGATATATTGGTAAGTATCGTAAAATGTATTTGCCTACACATAGTGTGTTTGAAGAAAAGCGGTATTTCCGTTTGGGATATGAGCCGGCGGCGTTTCAGACAAGTATTGGTAGTATTGGTTTGACGATTTGTTATGATGTGTTTTTTCCTGAAGTGTTTAGATTAGCGCGGTTGAGGGGAGCGCAGCTTATTGTTTGTATTTCTGCATCGCCAGCGGTGCGTCGGGGGTATTTTGAGATTTTGACGTCTGCTCGAGCTTTGGAAAATACGGCGTATTTGGCTTATGTTAATCTTGTGGGGGTGGAGGATGGTTTGCAGTTTTGGGGTGGAAGCCGTCTTATTAGTCCTACGGGAGATGTTTTAGCTTTGGCCAAGTTTAATGAGCAAGATTTTGTGGTTTGTGAGGTTGATTTTTCGGATTTGCGGATGGCGGAGGCGTTTATTCCTACTTTGCGGGATTTGCGTCCGGAACTCTATGATAAACTTAGGCAGTTTTCTGAGGAAATTTAGCTCGCATATAAGGTTGATGCTTAGAGAGCTGTATCACAGGCGCATCACAGAGCTGTGATGTCAAGTGATTTATGGGGAAATCACGTGATTTGGGCGTGATTTGGTGATGTCACGGCTGTTTTAGTAGTATTATCTGTGAGGTTTTAGGTGTGGAGGTGTGTTTTGGTGCTAGTTTGGGGTTTAAAAAGTGTGTTTTATTTCACTGGAGATGTTAAAATTGTCGAGGTGGGGTTTTTGGGGCGTTTACAAAAGTGCATTTTTTGTGTAAAGTTCAGGTGTTTTGGCGTTAAAAAATACCGAGAAATTAACCTTTTTTATGTCAACTGGCATAAACTTAGCTCCAAACGTCTAAAAGTCAAATTTATTAAGTTATTTTACTAAATTGAGCCCTGTTTGTCGAGGTTTTATTGAGGTTTTTAGGGTTTTTAGGGGGTTGAAAGGATAAAAACCCGAGTTAGTATACAAATCTGTATCCATTTAGACTATGGAGGAATACAACAGTTTGAAGCTAAAAGACGGTGTAACAGTCTGGTTAAATGGGGCATTAAACGACCCTATTGTTAAAATCTTGGCCAAAAATAGCCAATTAACAAAAGTTCAACTCGAAACTCTGCTTATTGACGTATTGGCCGAAAATATGGCAGATAAACAGCTAAAGTACGATGATAAAGCAGCCTTACGACTAACAAAGGCCAAAATAAGCCGCGGTAGCTTTAATAGGACTTTAAAACAGTCCCGTGAAAACGTCATTAAGTCCATCTACACAGTGCTGCTTTTGGGGTATTTGGGTGTTTTTGAGAGCTCAACTCTTGACCCGTATCTCGAAATAGCTAATAAACTACACGAATATGTCGAGGCACATCAGAACATACCAAACAAGGAAGGGGAACTAAAAGACCATCAAAAAGTCATAGAAATCATCCGAAATGAGCTAGAAACAAGCCTAAAACGGCTGTCTAGCACCTCAGAAGGCCCTCTGTGACGTCACAAATCACAGTTTTTTCCATCATTTTTACATTTTTTCATGCAGTAAATAACCCGCCAAAAAGAAGCATTATTCGAGCGATAACTAATTAAATAAGCTCAAATTTTAGACTTTTCAGCCCTGTAATAAACGGCAGAAGTAAAGATTAACACAAGTTGTGATGTGTGATATCATACTTTCCATGGAAAACATCACCGATAACCTTAAAAGTTCATGGAGAATAGTGTGATGTGTGATGCAACCGCTGAAATCACACAAAAATCACGGTTGAATCACAGCTAAATCACGGAGGGAAAAATCACGGTCAACATCACACTATTAATCACAAGCATTTTAGTAGCCATCACAGCAATAGCAACATACCAATACTACAAACACATACAAAAAGCACACCAACAATACGAGAAAACAAACAAAGAATATGAAAAAATCAACCAAGAATACAAGAAAGCACATCAAGAATACGAAAAAGCCAAAGATTTCCTCGAAGATATCGTACTAAGTTTTGACCGTGAACTTAAACGCGAATCAGCAAAGTTTGACACGATGGTATCAAAGGTTGAGGGAAGCTACACCACCGCTGATGTGAGCTACAGAAAAGCAGAGACAATCGAGCGTAAAATAGAACCAATAGAAACTCAGATAGATATTCTCACCCAAACATATCATACAATATCACAAGAAATCACAGACAGACAAACAGAAAACATAGAACACAATTCAACAGTCCTCTCAGGATTATCCAATCTGGAAATAAAACTAAAAAACATAGATACTGCCCAAGAAATCCTTAGAACAAAAATAACAGACCTCGAAGAGCAACTCAAAAAACTAGCCTCAGCCCCGCCGCCTCAACCCCAAATTGCAACTGAAATCATACTACCCCCCATACCTATCAAACGTGATAAGGCACTAGCCGCATTAACAGATACTGAAATCCAAGTTCTAGAAATGCTCTCAAAAGAAGGCTCCAAAACAGCACCAGAAATCAAAGAACACGTACAACTAAGCCGAGAGCATACTGCACGATTAATGAAAAAACTCTATGAAGACGGATACCTAGAAAGAGAAGCAAATAAACTCCCATTCCGCTACAGCATAAAAAAAGAAATGGAAGCACTACTACAAAAAGTTGAGAACACACCAATCTAACAGAAGCCTTTCTCCACTTAGGGGTAATACATCACTGACATTATCGATACCCTCAACACAAAATAACCTCAACAGGGCATTCAATGTCATTTTCAGACCCATCTACCCACATACCCAACATGCTACTCACACGCATTCCACTAAACGACAAAGAACCTTAACAGATAAATAATTAGAACTTATGAAGAGTTATGAAGTAGTTGTGAACAGTTATGATGTGCTACTTTATTATCCGTTGCTTTATTGCTGGTGTAATGTTTGGTGCTGTCTTATATTTGAGACTGTTTGAACTACCAGTTCTAAGCAACATACCCTTATCAACCATACGTGCTAAATAGGTAGATATAGTGCTTAAACTAACAGGTTCTTTGAGTTCTGTTTCATATATAGTTTGAATATCTTTAGAGGTGAACCATATTAATGGAAAATTCTTCTGGATAACATGTTGAACTTTTTCAAAGCGTGATAGTTGCTGATTAGGCATCGCTGGACCCGTATTAACAATTGGATTTTCGTTTGGTGCACCACCTAATAACTCGACTAAATCTAGAAGACGTAGAGCTTTATCGCGGGTCACTTGACCCTCAAAAGCAATGGTATATCGATTCCCATCGCTGTCGAAGAGCTCAACGCGCATTTTACGAGCCGGCACACTGTACACCTATAGGTTGTTCACAATATCTCTACGTCACAGCTTATAACTGTGATGGTGAAATGAGAAATAAAAAAAGACGTAAAATAAACTTAAAATCACTAATTAACCTGTTTTTGTACTGTTTAAGGAATTACCAACTTCACAGAAAAATAGAATTGTGAAATAACTAACTGGACGGCTTGGTTTAGGTTTTCCAGTAGAAGTGTAGGGGTGCCTTGTTCACTGTAAAAGAACAGAAATGGGGTAACTCTTAACAAAATCGGCATAGTAAAACGTCAGATTTAGCGCTGAGTTATCTGTATTCACAGTTTTGTGAAGTGAAAAACATCTGTGAAGTTCTATAAATTTTAGCACATCAAACTCTGTTAAAAAAAATTCTCTCCAAGGTCAATCCAAGCTGATTATCAGCGGTTATAGACTATTTTCCCATGGATTTAGAACCGCAGACCCACCCCTCCATTTCCGCTCGAAGTTTTTTAGGTAAAAACGTAGGAGAGTAAGGCAGAAAAAAAATTCCCAGTAGGTTTGTCTAAGTTTTTGGACAGGAAGTATTAATATATTTAAGTACGCGTTATAACAAAGAGTAATAATCTTATTTTATTTATTTCTCATTACTTTATTCCTGACACTATTTCTCCAGTAGAAACTCTGGGGTGTGTGTTCTTGTTTGTCCTGACTGTTTTCCTCTTCTTTTAGAAATGTTTTGTACTCAAACCAGTTTTTTGTACTGTATCCTTTATCTGTTCCACTCGAAATAACGGTTGTACCTCTGTGGAAAAGGAAGAAGGGCAAAATGGGAAACTCTGTATTGGATGACGTATTTGACAGCTTTGTCAACGGTGTACGGCTGTTTAGAGACCGCGAAGTTCTAAGACATGATTATCTTCCAGACAAATTACCCCACAGAGAAGACCAAATTCGCCTCTTAGGTTCAACTGTTGCACCTGTCCTAAAAGACGCCAGATGTTCAAATATATTTATCTACGGCAAAACCGGGACAGGAAAAACAGCTGTCACAAAATATGTTCTAAGCCATCTAGAATCAAAAGCCAAAGAATACGGTGCACAAATAAAATTCTGCTACATCAACTGCCGAATGGTCGGCTCAGAATATCGTGTGTTTGCCAGTCTTAGCCAAAGCGTTGGTCTAAAAATACCCTTCACAGGTCTCTCTGTTGGAGAAGTCTTTGACCGCTTCCGATCCGGACTTGATCAATCCCGTATAATCTTTATAATTGTTCTCGATGAGGTAGATGCTCTAATCAAAGATCGCGGCGATGCTTTTATGTACGAACTTACCCGCATCAATGAAACCCTACACAAAAGCAAAGTCTCCATCATCGGCATATCCAACGATTTACGTTTAAAAGAATTTCTCGACCCCCGAGTTTTTAGTTCACTAAGCGAAGAGGAACTAGTTTTTCGCCCCTATGACGCAGGCGAACTCCGCAACATACTCCTTGAACGCTCCAAACTAGCTTTCCAAGACGGCGTACTCTCTGACTCAGCCCTAAGCATCTCCTCAGCTCTAGCCGCTGCAGAACACGGCGATGCACGACGCGCCCTAGATCTACTACGAGTTGCAGGCGAAGTAGCTGAACGCCAAGGCGCAAAAGGCGTAACCGAAGAACATGTACGCCAAGCCGAAAAACATATCGAACATAACCGTGTCATCGAAGCTCTCAAAAATCTAACTCTACACTCAAAACTAGTACTTCTAAGTGTATATCACCTAAACAAACCCAGCGCCACTACAGGCGAAATCTATGACATCTACAACGAATTGTGCGGCGAAATGGGCGCAGGACTCTTGACACAGAGACGCCTTGGCACCCTTGTTAATGAACTTGATTCTATGGGTTTAGTAAACGCCAAAGTTGTTAGTATGGGCCGCTATGGCAGAACCAAAAAAATTCGACTTGAAATCAGCCGCGGCTTAATCCGTGATGTTTTTGGAGGCGATAACCGTTTTAGCCAATTATTTAGCTATGCTTCAAAAACTACCCATAAAAACTCAGCTTAGTGGAGTTAGAAAATCTAAAACTGCTGTTTCTCTTGTTTGGAGGTTTATCACGGGTACTTTTCCAGGGGTTGGAACAAGGCCTAGTTTTTCCATATACTCCGTTTGTTCTTGCCAACCACCTGAATTTACCACCAAAACCCCGCGATAGTTGCAGAGTCCATTGACGTGGATGTGGCCGGCGTGGAATATATCTGGAACTTTATCAACAACAAGATAATCGCGATTCTCAGGTGAGAGCATGGTTTTGCCGCCATATACCGGTGCTAGATGACGACACTGCATTAGAAGTCGCATTGATTTTTCAGGATGATCATTGTCCATGCCGGGCACAACTCCGATTATATCATTTAGACTAACCCCGTGAAACATCAAAACTTCAATACCATGTAGGCTAAGGTAGCAGGGGCTTCCAACGGAGTGAATGTTTGGTTTGTCTTTGATGGTTGTGAGATACCCTTCTGGAATGGCGGGTTGGGGTTGGGATTTGCGTGCCGCATCATGGTTGCCTGGTGAGAGCACGATTTCAATATAGTTGGGGATTTTTTCTAAATATTTGATTGCAAAGTTGTATTGTTTGTGTATGTCACGGATGGTTAATTCTGTTTGTTGCCCTGGATAAATACCCACCCCATCAACAATATCACCCGCAATTAGAAGGTACTTTACTCTGCCCGCTATTTCTCGCATTGCCGGAGTTCCATATTTTCCTCTAAGCCAAAGTATAAACCGTTTAAAAGCAACTTTGTTAAATTTTGTACTGCCAACATGAATATCTGAGGTGAAGACTGCATAAACAGGTTCTTGTGCATGTTGAGGTACCTTTCTGCCAACCTCGGGAAAAATAATGTCTTCCACCATCAAGAGGTTTGTTTTGGTCTTGATGACAGCCGCACAAAAAATAGTATCCGGAAGAAGCATCAAAGCTTTTCTTTTAACCTCCTCTGGTGCTTTTTGGGGCACCAAAATAGTTGCACTCCCACCCAGATCCTCCACTGAGAGAATGGTGCTGTTTTTAGAGTCACGTCTCTCAGTTAACATACATATAACTTTAAGTTTAGTTTGAGGCTGAGACTTAAGCGCCTCCACAATAGGGGTGGCAGCTCTAACATCCATCCGTTGTCTTAGAATTTTCTCTAATCGTTTGAACCGATCTTGAAAAAGTCCCCTATATTCTTGAAGCGTGCCATTAGAGGTAAGTTTACCTGTAGCATCATCGAGAACTTTGAGTTCTGAGGGGATATATTTAGCATAAGGATAAAAATCACTCTCAGAGCCATCAAACCGCTCAACTGTTGACTCAACAGAATAATTTGACTCTAACGGCGCAGATTGCTCTATGTGTTCTTTGACCGTTTTCTGAACAACCACAGTGGTTTGTTGGATAATTGCTTCAAGAAACGCCCGCTCGATAAACATGGGCTTATCTGTTAGTGCCTCAATTTTCTGCAACGCTAGATTCATAACTTCAAGAGGATCACTAGCTTCTGCATTTTGGCTGAGAAATTCAAATGCTTCGCTGTTTAACTGGTAACCTGCCGCAATAGTTGTTTCAATGGCTCTTTGGAGTCTATCTTGTGCACTCATCATTTTGCCCATGTGATGCTTTGATGTTTAGCCTGTATTGTGTTAGAGTTATTTACTGTTTTGCGTCTACCCCAAAGCTTTTAGAACTCAACTCTAAAACCTATTTAGGACACCTAGAAGTTTAACTAATTGTATTTTTATTCTACAGATATATCAACACAAAAATATTCATATAAACACTCCCCTGTTTAAATGAATTATATTGGTGATTAATCATGGGTGAACTACGCAAAGTTCAACAAACACCTACAGGTACCTTCTTTATCTGTCTGCCACGTGATTGGGCAAAAGAACACAATCTCCAAAAAGGCTCCCAGGTAAATCTAGAAGCCTCAACGGAGGGTAAACTCTTAGTCGATACACAATTTGACACAGAACCCCAACCAAAAACAATCACCCTCAAAGTAGGCCCCTACTTGAACCGCGAAATCATCGGCCACTACCTCTTAGGATACGATATAATCCGCGTAGACGCTAAAAGCCGCATCGACTCAGCCATACGCAACCAAATCAAATCCACCGCAAATTCTTTGGCCGGATTGATGATTGTTGAGGAAACCACCACAATGATGGCTCTCCAATGCCTAATGCAACAGCCCTTCACCTCACCAAAAAAATTACTCCAACGCAACCAAGCAAGCGTTGCCTCAATGATCCGAGACGCCGCCAACTCATTTATCAACCACGACACCGACATGGCAAAAAACGTCATCGAACGCGACGTTGAAAACAACAAATTCTACTTCCTACTTGTCCGCATCCTACGTACCATAATTCAAAATCCAAGACAAGGCGAAAAATTTGAAATAACACCTATCGAATGCCTAGACTACCGCCTAGCCGCAAGCCTAATCGAAGACATAGGCGATGTCTGCGTTCAGATAGCAACCACCACCCTCTCACCAAACGACGCCAAACTCTCCGACGAAGTACACAAACTCTTAATAGAATTACAATACGCCTGCTTTGAAGCAAACGAACAAGCCTTCAAATCATTTTTAAACAAAGACATCTCAATAGCTGAAAACGTACGCAACCTACGAGCAAAAATCGAAGCCAACTCACTAGAAATTGAAACGGCCGCAAAAAACTCCTCAGTAGACCTAATACCCCAAATACTAGCCGTACGATCCTCTCTAAAACAAATCTATGAATGTAGCGTCGACATGGCCGACTTGGTCGTCTAACACTCTTAACCACTCCCAAAACACAACCCACACCACAAGTCACAAAACTATCTACACAAAAATTATCTTACAACCAATTCACTATGGAGCTTTTAACTGTTAAATAAATCAGGTTAATTGTTTTAGAGTAGACGTTGATGTGTTTGAGGTTGTTATTGTTTGTCGTATTTTATGACTTCATCATTTATTATACAGAGCTCGATTTTTGCCTGTTTAAACATAACAAGCGTGTCTGCATCGGCGTGGTAGCGTTTCTCGCACACAACACGTTTGATACCTGCATTAATTATCATCATAGCACAAGTGCGACATGGAGTCATCTTACAAAATAACGTAGCGCCCTCTAAGGGGATGCCAAATCGTGCCGCTTGGAGAATAGCATTCTGCTCAGCATGAAGCGTGCGGACACAGTGCATACTTACTTCCCCGTTACAATTTGTCATCTGACGAATATCATGACCTGCCTCAGAGCAGTGCGGCAATCCCGCAGGAGCGCCAACATACCCTGTTGTCATAATTCTTTTGTCTTTGACTATAACACAACCGCATCTGCCCCTATCACAGGTCGCGCGTGCAGCCACCGCTTCACACATATCTAAAAAGTACCGATCCCAATTAGGACGTAGCTCCGACTGGTTTACCGCCATGTTGATGCCTCAGTTTAAAAAAAGGTTATCGCCCAAATTAATAAATGGTATCTCATCTGCCCAACAACTACTTTTGGAGGATATGAATTTCCCGCCCGACTTTATGACGCTCATCCATCTCCACAAGCGAGGCCATACCCATAAGGCGCCCATGCTCAGGCGCATCAGAACTAAACAACTCATCCGTAAAAACATAAACCCGCCTAAATCCAACCTCTCTGAGCCTCTCCTCAATAGACATCACCACCACTTCACGAGAACGAGTACGGATAAATGGCGTAACCAAAACCAACCGCCCCCCAAACCTCAACACACGATAAGCTTCCTCTATAAACCCCAAAAACAAAGGCTCAAGCTTCTCGATGATTTTCTGCGCATAGGGCCCAGTTGGAGTTTCACGAAGCGCCGGACCCAAATCAGGCTCAGAAACCACACAATCAACACTCTCAATCCCCACCTTCTCAGCCAACCGCTCCACATCACCCAACAAAACCCGAAAATCCGCCCCCGAAATCCCATACTCATCAGTAAGCCACGCAAGATTTTCCTCTGAGGCCTTAACACACCACGAATTAACATCCAACCCAACAACGGTCGCATGTTCAAGTAGTGCTTCTTGGAGAATAGTGCCCACCCCACAAAACGCATCTAACAGGGTCTTCTCCTCTGTACAAGCTGACAAATTTACCATCATACGTGCCAACCGTGGCGGCATACCAAAAATTGCCCGCTGATTTGGTTTGTGGATATCTCTTTTTTGGAACTCAAACGGGTTATGCACAGCAACCGTGTTGGCAATCCAGGTTTGCGTTTTACCGATACAGAGAAGCACTTCTGCTTGGTTCTCTATTAGATTTTTTTTGAGCACCTCAACATGACTCAGCTGGGCCTCACTACGATCTGGTCCAGAACCCATAAAACTTGACTTCTTACCCCGTGCACCTAGTTGATCTTTGATGGCGCTACCTATGAAACGCTGAATTCTACCTCCCAATGGTTTTATTGCATTATCTGAGGTGTAGATGCTAATACCGAAGAGTAATTTATTTGGTGCCTTTGTCATACCTTCCAATGCGCCGCTTGTGGTGATGATTTGTGCTGTTTGCTTTTGAGCGGATTTATTTCTCTCAAGGAAGGCCTCTTTGAAAATTTTTGATGGTAGTGTTGTTTTTACTTGTGCAATTTTGATGGTCCCACCCAAGTCGTCAATTATGTGGGTGTTAAGTGTGGTTTCAAAGTTTAGTGTGAAAAATTCGGTCGAGAAATACTCGATTTTAAACTGGATGTTTCGTGCTTGGAAATATGTAGTGAGCTCTGCTAATGAAAGCATCCAGTTTTTGCCTGAAATAAAGATATATGTTGGCATTTGGGGGAAAGAGAGAATACTCTGACTTTTATATGAGTTGGTGATAAGTAATAAGTAATGGTCGTATTTCGTAAATTTTAAGCAACTAGCGAAAACTATCTATAGGATAGAAAGTTTAAATAAAGGCGAGAATGTTCGTTACTGCTTTAAGCGAATTACGAAAAGTCTGCTGGAGTATGAATATATGCACGCGAGAAACTATCGTCACGTTAAGAATCGTGCCTACACAAGAAAGGACTATGCTAGAGGTTTTCCACCACCTAAGATTGTAAAGTTTACCATGGGTGATACTAAAGCACAATTTGACATTGAAGCGACGCTTCTTGCTACTGAGCGTGTGCAAATTCGTCACAGTGCCCTAGAAGCTGCCCGTGTGGCCGCGAACCGTATTTTGATGGATAAACTCTTAACTGAGTATTACATGAAGGTTCATACTTATCCGCATATTATTTTGCGGGAAAACAAGATGATTTTTGGTGCTCATGCTGACCGTCTTCAGCAAGGTATGAGGCGTAGTTTTGGTACCGCTGTTGGGACTGCTGCAAAAGTTGAGGTAGGCCAACCTATAATCACTGTTAGAGTTAAAGCAGGTGCTTTGGAAACTGCCAAAGAATCTCTTAAACGTGGTAGCGCAAAACTTCCCATTCACTGTAAAATAGTTGTTAGTAAAATTCAGCAAGCTCCTAGTAGTAGTCAGACCGAGCAGGCTAAGCCGGAGTCTGAGAGCATTTGAGCGGCGGTAAAGTGGTCGAAAAAGAGAACGCCCTGGTTTTATTTTTTGATCATTTTACCAACACTGATGTGGCCATTGTTGGGGGCAAAAATGCCAGTTTGGGTGAGATGATTTCTGCAGGGTTGCCTGTTCCTTTTGGTTTTGCAGTGACTGCTCGTTCATATGAGCGCTATATTGTTGAAACAAACCTTTCTAAGAAAATTTATACTATAATTAGTGAGATCGTTACTGATCCTAATGATCCTAAGCAGTATGATATTGCGTCAAAGCAGATTCGAGAGCTTATGGAAAAGACTCCGATGCCCAAAGATATTGAGACTGCCATAAGAGCCGCCTATGATGAGCTTAATAAGCGGTTAGCGTTGAAGGATATGTTTGTTGCTGTTCGTTCTAGTGCAACGGCTGAGGATTTGCCGGATGCTTCGTTTGCGGGGCAACAGGAGACCTATCTTAATGTGAAGGGTGCGGATGATCTTGTTGAAAAGGTTGTTAAGTGTTGGAGTAGTCTTTTTACACCTAGGGCTATTTTTTACCGTACCGAGAAGGGTTTTTCTCATGAGAAGGTTTTCATTAGTGTGGGTGTGCAAAAGATGGTTAATAGTCGTGCTGCGGGTGTAATGTTTACTATTAATCCTGTTTTGGGGACTCATAATGAGATTGTTATTGAGGGGAATTTTGGTTTAGGGGAAACGGTTGTTGCGGGTGTTGTTACTCCGGATAATTTTGTGGTTGATAAAGATTCGCTTAAGATAGCGGCTTGTAATATTGCTAAAAAAACAATAAAGTATGTTCGCGATGCTAGGACGGGTAAAACGGTTCATTTGGATGTTCCTGAGAAGGATCAGAAGCAGGTTTGTATTACTGATACAGAGATTGTGTTTTTGGCCAAGTTGGCTAAGCGTATTGAGAAGCATTATGGGCGGCCTATGGATATTGAGTGGGCTATAGATCAGGATTTGCCCTATCCTAATAATATGTTGCTGGTGCAGGCGCGTCCTGAGACTGTGTTTGGAACAAAAATTATGGCGGAAACAAAAATGGAAGAAACCAAAGCTCAAAATGTAAAAATTGTTGTTCGAGGAATTTCTGCTGGCCGAAGAGGCTATGGTGCAGGTAAAGCTCAAATTGTTCTCAATCCCCAAGAAGCACACGAAAAGATGACCAAAGGCGCAATCCTTGTTACTGGCATGACCGATCCCGATTTTGTTCCTTTCATGAAAATGGCTGCCGCTATAGTTACCGATAAAGGCGGCATCACAAGTCACGCCGCAATTGTTAGCCGTGAACTCAACATCCCCTGTGTAGTGGGAACTGAAACCGCAACACAAGACATGAAAACCAGCCAAGAATACACGGTAGACTCCCGAAACGCCCTCATATATGAGGGTATACTTGAACAAGCAACAGTCCCTCCCACAAATGTCTGTGCAGCAGTCCAAACCGCCGAGGTCACACCCGTCACGGCAACCAAAATTTACATGAATCTTGGCACCCCCGAGATGATCGAGCAATACCAGAATTTGCCCTTTGAGGGCATAGGTTTGATGCGAACCGAATTTATCATGGCAAGCGCCATAGGCAAACATCCCATGCTCTTTGTCGATAACAATGAAAACCAAAAGTTCGTCGACACCTTTGCGGAAAACATTGCTAAAGTAGCACGCGTCATCCAACCAAGGCCTGTTGTGGTTCGCTTTAGTGACTTTAAAACAAACGAATACCGCAACCTCAAAGGCGGTGAAACCTATGAGATTAACGAAGAAAACCCCATGCTTGGCTGGAGAGGCTGTAGCCGCTACATCAGTAAATGGTACAAACAAGCCTTCAAATTGGAATGCCAAGCCATCAAAAAATGCCGCAATGAATGGGGCCTTAAAAACGTCTATGTTATGCTCCCAATGGTTCGAACCCTTTGGGAAGCCAAAGAAGTTTTGGCGCTCATGAAAGACGAAGGCCTAGAACGCAACAAAGACTTCAAAATTTGGTTCATGGCCGAAACACCCTCTATTGCAATTCTAGCTGATGAATTTAGTAAACTCGTCGACGGCTTTAGCATCGGTAGCAATGACATGACCCAAGGCGTTCTTATGATTGATCGCGACAGCGAACGCCTCGGCCAAATGGGCTACTTTGATGAACGCGACCCCGCAGTTAAACGCATAATTGCTCATCTCATCAAAGTCGCACATGAAAACGGTTGCACCGTTAGCATCTGTGGTGAAGGCCCCAGTAACCTGCCTGATTTTGCAGAGTTTCTGGTACGCGTAGGCATCGACAGTATCTCTGTTAATAACGATGCTTTAGTGGCAACCCGCAAACACGTCGCTCAAGTAGAACAAAAAATTATACTTGAACGCTTAGCTGAACAAGCCGCCCTTGTTGCTGGTCGGCCAATCAAAAAGCCTGTTCCTGATTGGGAATGGAACCCCTAAACCCCTTTGGCTTTAAATAGGTTATAGTTTTTTTAGTTTTTGTTAGTGGATACTATGTTAGGGTTCGATTTTGAACTAGATAAACTAAAACAGGAAATCACTCGACTGGGTGCTAAGCGGGTGTTGCTCCAGATGCCCCAAGGACTAAAACCTCAAGCCCTCCAACTCGCCCAACTTGTGACATCCTGCGATGCCCTCCCAATTGTCCTGGTTGACCCTTGCTATGGTGCCTGCGATATAGCGCAAAGCGAAGCGGAGGGGTTAGCGGCTGATTTGATTATACATATTGGACACACCCAAATGGTCAATCAAACAAAAACCCCCACCCTCTACATAAAAGCCCACACAAACCTCCCAATTACATCTGCCCTCAAGCAGGCCCTCCCTTTACTGCTAAATTACAACACTATCGGATTAACTACCTCTATTCAACATATAGAAACCCTCCCCAGCGCAAAACAACTCCTACTTGAGCATGGCAAAGCCGTTCTTATCGGTGATGCTGACCAGCTTCTCTATGCAGGCCAACTTCTTGGTTGCAACTATAGCAACGCAAAATCCATCGCTAATCAAGTTGATGCCTTTCTCTTTATAGGCGGCGGTATATTCCACGCCCTTGGCGTTGCCCTAGCAACAAACAAACCCACCCTCATCGCTGACCCCTACGACAACCAAGCCTACCCTATCACCAATCAAGCCCAACGCCTACTCCAACAACGCTACGCCAACCTACAAGCCGCCAAAGACGCAAAAACAATAGGTATACTTGTTGGCCTAAAACTCGGACAAACCCACCTCCTCCAAGCCCTAAACGCCAAAACAACCGCCGAAAAATCTGGCCGATTTGCCCTCTTGTTAGCTGGACGCGAACTCACCCCCGAGGCTCTAATGGACTTCCCCCACATCGATGCCTACATCAACACCGCCTGCCCCCGCATCTCCCTTGACACCCCCAACAAATTCCCAAAACCCATTCTAACCCTTAACGAATTTAGAGTACTCTGCGGCGAAATCTCATGGACCGACATGCTCAAAAAAGGCTTATTCGAAAACTAGACCTCGAACTTTTTATAGCCTCCCTCCAACCCCAACCCACTCCAAAAGTCCACCTAGAACAATATACCACCCCTGAACACATAGCTGCAAACCTACTCTACCTAGCCGCCTACACCCAAAACGATATCATCAACAAATCAGTCATAGATTTGGGCTGTGGCACAGGCCGCTTAAGTTTAGGCGCTGCATTTTTGGGTGCCACAGAGATTGTTGGCGTAGACCTCGACCCCATTGCCCTAAAAGTTGCCCAAATTAACACCCAAAAGGTAGGCTTATCTACATCTGTACAGTGGATCAACACTGATATAGCAACCATCCAGGGCCGCTTTGATACAGCGGTGCAAAATCCGCCGTTTGGAGTGCAAAATCGCAAAGCAGACCAAGCCTTTTTAGTTAAAGCTCTCGAGGTCGCTGACAAAGTTTACTCCATCCACAAACATCCCCAAATCGATGAGCATTTAATAAAGATGCTAAAATCCAGTGGTAACTTTATTGCGGTACAACCTTCCCCATTTCTAGAAGGGTTTATAACTAAATCTGGTGGCACCATAACAGCCGTCTACTCAATGCTTATGACTATCCCTAAAATGTTTGAATTTCACCATAAACTCAAACATGACTTTGTAATTGACCTCTATTGCATAGAAAAAACCAACATAATGAAATGATGATCTGGTGTGGCGGATGTTTGTAAATGTGCGTTAGGTCACTGGATTATGGATAATAACACAACAACAGTGCAATATTGTTCACAAGTTCTGTGGTGTACTAAGCGTATATTTGCAAATGGTATTTTTTTGAATTTATTGTCGCTTGAGAAAGTTGTGGAATGTTTGCAACATGGTCAAAGTAGACGTGTTAGCGTTTATGGGTGGGGATGGCTGAGTGGGTTCTCTGTCTGTAGTAAATTGGTGTGGTGCCCTTTTTGTTTATCAAAAGGTTTATTGAGTAGAATCGAAACTAAACCTATGCGTTTATCGAAATTAACTTACTATTTACATAACGCAGATGAACATCATGACATTAAAAGCTCCTGAACAAAAAAGTGGTCACCTCGTAATACCCGGCGAACGCCTAGGTGTCATCGAAGAATTTATTCCTGACTCAGGAACCTACGTTAAAGACGGTGTGATATATTCAAAAATTGTGGGTCACAGTCTGCTTGATTTGCAGAATCGGCGTGTCTCTGTCTATCCCGCCATTAATTCTGCAGTTGTGCCTAAAGTTGGAACAGTCATCATCGGGCAACTCGGCAATGCCCAATCCGACAATGTTTTAGTAAAGATCTTTAGGGTAGGCAAAAAACAGGTTGCTGGCACCTTTGGCGGTATACTCCATGTTAGCGATGTCTCTGATCGATATATAGAAATGCTAAGCGATGTCTGTAAACCTGGTGATATCATCCGTGCAAAGGTTATCAGTGAAAAAAACCAAATTTTCCACTTATCAACAAATGATAAAAATTTAGGGGTCATCTATGGTTTCTGTAGCCGTGATGGTACCCTGCTAAATCAAGACCGTTACGACCTTAAATGCCCTAAATGCGGCAACGTTGAGCGACGTAAAATGGCTCCAGATTACGGTAAAGAAACGCTATATAGAGGGAAAATAAATGAAAATTAGAGTGCTAAAAAAAGAAGAAAACGAACTTCGAATTGAACTCGAAGGCGGTAGTCATGGCATATGTAACCTCATTCAGAAGCGTCTTCTCGAAGATGATCGGGTGGACTTTGCAGGCTATGATGTACCACATCCCCTAGCTTCTAGCCCTATAATATATTTGCGCATGAAGGGCCAAGCTAAACCTGAGGATGCTCTAATTGATGCCGTTGCAAAGGTACGTGCGGTTAATGATGCCTTTGGTATAGAGTTGGATCGTATTCTTAAAGTCTGACTTTTATTTTGCTCTATTTTTGCTTAATTAAAAGGTATGTATTTAGTTCTCAGTAAAAATGTGTCTTTAGACCCTATTTTTCATTAGAGTTTGAATTTTTATGCTAAGTTATTCAACAAATACTCTCACACATACTGTTAATGTGTATGTGTTTCAATTAAAAGTTTCCCAATTTGCCGGACTATAGAACACATTCAAACAGGGGTTTTCCTTGGTCTACCCCTCGGCCTTTTGGGTCTAGGCTCCAATGCAACTTTCTTTGGACGACCTCTCTTCTTGGG
>Ga0123356_10001816_pt1 | contig 23215 bp, 24 predicted proteins | sample TergutEmb28metaG_2_FD_92546 | JGI IMG/M metagenome (GOLD analysis project Ga0123356, IMG submission 92546) | Embiratermes neotenicus P3 segment gut microbial communities from Petit-Saut dam, French Guiana - Emb289 P3 | ecosystem: Host-associated > Arthropoda: Insects > Digestive system > Gut ...
ATTTTTATCTAACCCTTTTATAAACTTTTCCATAACTCCAGAGCCCCCTCTTGCTTTTGGCCTCTTGATTATACCACATTTTATTAAATATGTCAACTAACTTTGGAAAGAACCTCTTTTTTGTTTCAATCCACGCACCCGCACGGGGTGCGACTGATGATGGTAAATGCATAAATGCGGAGCTAATTGTTTCAATCCACGCACCCGCACGGGGTGCGACTGCCGCCTTTATGGTTTTAAGGAATGAAAAAATGTTTCAATCCACGCACCCGCACGGGGTGCGACGCGTTGGCGGCACTCCATGATGTTGTAACAACAGGGTTTCAATCCACGCACCCGCACGGGGTGCGACGAGAGGAAAGGGAAAGAAGGAAGAGAGGAGAGAGGTTTCAATCCACGCACCCGCACGGGGTGCGACGTGTCATTGTAATAAAAAAGGATGTTCTGTTTTTGTTTCAATCCACGCACCCGCACGGGGTGCGACGGCATTTTTTGTCTCAAAAATAGCAAGTATCGAAGGTTTCAATCCACGCACCCGCACGGGGTGCGACGCGGCAAGCGGGCGTTTCCCGCGCAAGCATAAGCGTTTCAATCCACGCACCCGCACGGGGTGCGACTTATACCTAATTATATCATTATTCTATAACAATTTACAATGTTAAATCTGCGAACATCATTAAAATGAATAAAATATTCTATATTTCCCTTCCCTAATATTGTCAAAGATCGATTTAATAACGAATTAGCACTTGCGCGAACATACCGGGTTTTTATGTGTCTTTTAGGTTCGCAACAAGAAATACATTCAATAGCAAAGAAATATTATTGATAAAATTAAACAATTAGTGGTCCATCTACATCATAAGAAGGTTTGGCACCAATATGTTCTACCCGTCGTTTATAATTTGCACCAAGATAATAATATCGTAGGCTATCTGTTTTGTCATCAATAATCTTTTCTAATGAGTTTTTTAATTTGACCCATTGAGCTGGATCAATCACACATTCAAAAACAGAATATTGAACCCTCTGACCATAATTTTTACATTCTTTTGCCACTTTTCTGAGTCGTCTCTTTCCACCAGGGCTGGTAACCATTACATCATAACTAACCAAAACCATCATAATTGTTCACCGCCAAAAAAAAGGAGGATAACCATCAATATCACCCCTAATATATCTCGCCATAAGATTTGATTGAATGAAAAAAAGAAGACCTATAGGAACAGTTTCCTCAATGTATGGATGATAAATTTCATCTTGTTTACGATTCTGATACTCCGTTAAAACAGTTTTTCTAGTATCATCATTCATAACTACTGCTCCGCTGGATGCTTTTGTAAATCCCTTTTTACTAAGTTGCTTTCGATTAATCAATGATAACACTAATCTATCCGCAATAACTGGTCGGAATTCTTCCATGATGTCCAAAGCAAGTCCAGGACGTCCTGGACGATCCCTATGCAGAAAACCAACTGCTGGATCTAATCCTACTGTTTCAAGAGCAGAACGAACATCATGCGCCAGAAGGGTATATATAAAAGAAAGCAAAGCATTAACTTCATCAAGCGGCGGTCTTCTGCTGCGTTCTTTAAAAATGAAATCTTCTTTCTGATCAATAATAAGATGATCAAAAATTCGAAAATATTCTGCAGCCGCTTGCCCTTCAAATCCTCGAACTACATCTGTATCATCAGCTCGTGAAACCCGCTCAATAATTTTACTAATTTTTTTTGAAACTTCCTTTAAAGCATTTGAATCAATTTTTTCTGAATGATCCCGCACTGTACGATTTAATACAATACGACAGTTAGCTAATTTGCCGCTTACTACATTGACTGCAATTCCTCGAGTCGTCTGTTCATCATCAGCCATTCTATACTGCTGACGCCGCAAAAGCACATTTCCGCTGATTGGTCCCCGAACGCTAGCAAGAAAACGTCCGTGTTCGCTAAGAAATGAAACAGCAACATCACGTTCAGCACAAAATCCCAAGAGAAACGGAGAACAAAGTACATTACCAAAACAAACAATGCTGCTAATCGTGTGAATAGGAAGCTGCAACACCTGCTGTTTTTCCTTTTCTACAACTACAGTCTCACCCTCTCGGCGAAGATAAGATCCCTGAGAACTCACATAAAGGGTGTTAAGCAGTTTCCTCATCTGTTTTCTCCAATAGTTTTAATTGTTTTTCAATAAATAATTTGACATTTTTACGACCCGCTCCAGCGCTTTTTGGCATACACAAGTCTATCATAGAACAATTGTCACATTTTCGTTTTTCATACTTTGCTATTGCTGTTTTCCCTGTCTTACGAATTTCCATAATTTGCCCAATCAATGCAATCGTTTTTTGACGAAGATGCTCATCTATAGCTTGATTACTTCTGCGATGTTCCTGCAAATAATAAAATTGCCCGCATTCAATCGTAACACCAAACATTTCTTCCAGACATAAAACTTGAGCACAAAGTTGTACTCTGTCTATGTCATCTGTTTTCTTTTTACCACGCTTGAATTCTACTGGCGAAACTTTTTCAATGTTTCCGTCTTTCGTATACCAAAGCTCCACAAGATCACATTTACCGGTAAGTCCCCATTGTAATGAACGAACTGCCATACCGTATTCTTGTTTGAACAAACGCCGCGATTCACGGCGTTCTGCATCAACTCTTTCATGTAATACCCTGCCTTCAGCGGTAAAACGATTTTCTTCCCATAATTGCTCCAGATGAATTAACGCATATTGCCGTTCACAGAACAAAGCATGTTGCAATGCGGAAATTTGAACAAGATCGTCTTCGGCGTACATTTTTGAACCTTGGGTGTTTAATTAATAAGTTAAAATATCTGGTTTTAATCCATCAAGTTCCTTAATCGAAATTTGATAGTCATCTTTCGATTGCGGTCTTTTTGCTTTATCTTTCAAATTAACCTGTAAACTATCATGAACTTTCGCTGATGAATATTGTCCTGATTTACTTGAATGTTCCCACCAATAAAGTTGAATAACTTCCATACTGCCTTCCGGTCTTGCAGATGAAGCATCGTTATTAAAAATATGCAACAGCGCCTGTTTGATTTTTTTGGCATCATCATAAGAAAAGCCTGTTTTTACAGCAAGCTGCGGATTAATACTACCATAAGTAACATAGAGTCCGAAATCAACCCTGTGCTTCATTCCCATCGTGTCTGAAGCCTTTTTCGATCCATCCCCTTCGCCACTTACACTTTTAGTAATTTGAATGCTGGTAATATTAACAGGATCACGACTAAACGCAGATTGAATTGTTACAGGTCCACGAATACCAACTGATACACCGGATCCTTTTCCCTCTCCTTTGTAAGCAAAAACCTGACCAAAAGCGCGTACATCAATCCATGTTTTACATGCTTTTTCAGTAAGTTTTTTTGCATCACTCATTGCATCTTTTAACTCACTTACGGCACGATCTTTAAGTGTCTTGAACTCATCAATTCTGTTATCATCGGACTGAACAAAAATCTTTTCCCCTGTTTCCTGCAGACGATCACGAATCTTCCGTTTAAGACAAACATCTGAAAGCTCACCGATACTGTCGATTGTTACCCTTGGCATATTTCCGCTTAAGGGATCACCATTGGGGTTTGCATTTTTTACGCCGAATATCAACGCAAAATCAATTTTCTTTTCTAATACTGCCATCTTATTCCTCCTCATCATTTGTTGGTTCAGACCGTTTTGCAGCCTGTAATTTTGCTATACCATCCCAGAATGCCTTTTGCTGGCAATGATAACCAAGTAAAAATTCTCCAGACAATTCTTTGTCAGAAACAAATTCATCATGATCAAACATACTTTTAATTTCCTGGATAAGTGATTCATACCAGTCTCTTTTTTTCCCAAGTTGTGAAAAATATGGACGGAGTTTATCTACATACAAGAAATCCCAAGTTGAACATGGGTATCTGGAAAACCGCTGCATATACCTGACCGCATTGGTTTCACGGCTTTCCTTCCTCTGATAAAGAACTCTGGCTTCTACCCTGTCGGCTACAGCTAAAAGCCTACCGTAAAGGTAATCACGATCTTTTCGATCTTCTTCTAATCCCACTTTATACTCCTTCTTATTTTTTGTATACAAATTGTATTTAATAACCGCACAAGCGGTTTCTAATGTTTTGCTCTGTTCTAAACTATCCAGAGTATTGAGTCTTGAAGCCCTATTGAAACACAATTGCTCAATATCAGCTGGAATCGGTTTTTTGTCTATTATACAGGATAAAAGCCGTTGTATGGTCATAGACTTGGCACTATCACTCACATGACCGCCGTAAGCTGCTTTAGTGATTTCCTCGGGCGATGGTGCAGAAATAGTATTTCTATACTTTTTTTCTTTTTTACTCCAATAAGTATAAAACCACGATAGACTTCCATGCCAATACTCCTGAGCTTTAAAAAAATCGGATTTATTAAATTCTCGATAGAGTAATATTCCCATACGACCAGGAGTTGCAGCGTTAAGTGCCATAATTAATATATTATCATTGTCTTCAATTCTTCCGTAATACCCTAATAACCGGTTCTTTATAACTCTTGCAGAATCTTCTGATGTAAAATACACTTCTTGCTGCGGTTCTTCATCATCGTCATCAGAGCCTAAATCATTAGTACTTCTTAATAACTGCGGTTTAACATCAGAAGCAGAACACCAGGCAACAATTGTTAGTCCATTTCCAACTGTAGTACCCTGTTCTTCAATAAGCCAGCGAAGCGCATTATGCGCCTTAATTGAAGAAGTCATCCCAATCTGACATGCTTGATTCACATCCGTAAAACGTCCTCTGAAAGTATAATTGGAATTATCATTTGATGAGATTAGTTTTGCGCTGTCTCCGGCATGGCGTATTTTAGCAGGATGCAGTTCCGCTATAGGTTCATTCTTTCCCGAAATATAGCAAAATCCCATATTCGTTAAATAATTATTAGAATAATAATCTATCCAGAGTTTTTGGATTTCAGTATCTAACCATGTTTTGCTTTGACTATCTTCTGGTATTTCTACATTCCAACGGATAAAAACATTATTATCCTTGTCAACAATTTTTCCTTCTGCATCCATTTCTGGAATATTTCCCTCTTTCAAAATATCTTTGATGATGGTTCCTTTTTTTACATATTTATATATACTATTTATTTTTTTGTTAGAATATTTTGATTGTGCCCAGCTCTCTAAAAGAGAAAGATATTTCTCGTGTTTTTCTTTTAGGTTTTTTCCTTCAGTATATTCGGCATAATCACCTGCAACATATTCAAGTTTATCACATAAAGGATAAGCTTCTGCGCCACTTGTCCTAGCAGCGCTCTTTTCTGTACAAGGCATACAGGTTTGCCAATCATCTCTTTCGGATTTCCCTAACAATTTAGCAGAAAGAAATTTACCTTCCCCATTAAGAGTTATCACAAGCGGAGCATTATTCTTTATATGATATAGGGGAAGTGGTTTTGAATAAATTTTATCATTTGCTAAAACACGATCATATACAGTACTTAATTCTGACAACCAACCCATTAATCTATAACCTCCTTTGCATTTACTTCAACAATTTCATAGTCCATCGGAACTATTTCCCGTTTATGGGGACATTTTTCCGGTCGTGGAAATTCCAAAACGCCTCCTTTCAATTTTGCTTGCCAAAACCGAGCAAATAATTTCTCAATACCGCTTTCAGATGGATATTCAAAACTGTGAAACATAAGACCGTAGGACAATTCATCTTCCTTATCATAATGCCCATCATCCGATCCAAAACGACATGGTTCAACATAAGCCTGACATTCACGGGAACCAAGGAAAATATCCCTCCTTCCCCCTTTATCAAGCATACGCCGTGCTATCTGATAATGCTTATCTTCATTACGGTCTTTAGCAAGATCTTCTCGATTCATGTTCCATTCAAAATGAGCCTGAACCTGATAAACTACATCTTTTAGATAAGTATAAATTGAAAGATCATGCCGATTCGTTCCATACTGTCCATCCATGAGGAGAGGTTTTACATTTTTCGATTCAGTCTGAATTTTTTTTATTATCCTGACTTTATCAATAAACCAAATGATAGTTGGTTTCCAGTAAATCGATTCAGTAACACCCTTTAACGCCTGATATGTTGGTAAATGATAGCTGTTTTTCTCTCCGCCTATCTTTGTAACCGGATCGGTAAAAAGAGCATATTTACCTTTAAGCAAAAACTCAATTTTATTTTCCACTAAAACCTCCTTATACAATATTCGTTGACATTTTTCCTTCTACATCAATTAACCCAATGTTAGAATCATAAAATTCTTCATTGAGAGTATAAATCTCAAAACCATTTTCCAGAGGAACTTTTTTTATTATTTTATTGTTGAGCATATTGTTCATTTCATTAGGATATACATTAACAGAATATTGCTGAGCCTCCTGTAATAACTCTATACAGCGTTTTATTTCTGGTAAACCATATAATTCTGCGATAATAACAGCACCTCTTTCAAATGGGACAATAACACCGAATGTATCCTGAGATATGGCTTCAAAACTTTTCCATGCGCTTTCAAAGGATTGCCGTAATTGAGTTAGCTGTTTTACATTGTCACCATATTTTTGAATTGCAGTATTATTATATTCAAATTCACTCTCTGAATTATCTGATAGTAAATCAAGGACGGTCCTGTTTCCTTTACCTATTTTATGTTTCAAAAGCTGTTCGGGCATATCTCCGTAATAATAATTGAAATAACCAGCAATTAAATCAGGATGCAAAAGATTGTGATTGTATTTTTCTTTGTTTTCACGAAAATCCTGCAAGATTCGCTCCATTTTTTCCTGTCCGCGGACAAGCTCAGGCAGAGATTTAATTTTTTCCTCATCTTTAACAATATTTATTATCCAGGTTTTACCATTAATAAGATTCCCTTGAGAATCTTTCAGCTCTCCATTTCTATTACAACGTCCTGCAGTTTGTATTGTAGAATCAAATCCAGCCAGAAACCGAATTGCTCCTTCAAAATCTATATCAACACCTGCTTCAATAAGCCTTGTGCTGATACAAACACATTTTTTTGTTTTATTTTTTAATTGTTCTTTTAATTGAAAAATGTCTCTTTTACGATGAGCAGGACACATATTTGCGCTAAGATGAACTACATACCAATCAGAATGTTGATTGGATAATGTAAAAAAAAGTTTCTTAGCCTGGGACTTAGTATTAACAACGGTTAAAATACTTTTTTCATTTGAATTTTCTATAAACTCTGCAACTTCATCAAGTGTCCATCCATCTTTCCTGGTTTCATCAATAAGTTCAACCCTTTGTAAATCATTAAAATGCCGATTAACATCAGGAATAATCTCATTATCAGCATGTAAAGGAAGAGCATACTTCGTATCTAGTTTATCCAAACCCGGCTGAGTAGCGGTACAGAGGAGTATGGAAACATTGGCATTCTGATGCAAGTAACGGATTGCCCATGTGAAAAGATAAGTACAAGAAACAGGAAGTGTCTGCACCTCATCAAAAATAATAACAGAATTGGCAAGCTGGTGCATTCGTCTTATTTTTCTTGTACCGGAACCAAATAAAGCTTCCAAAAATTGTACCATCGTTGTAATAATAATCGGCACATTCCATGTCTGTGATGAATCAATAAAATGTTCAGTTTTTTCACTTTGCTCAAGATTTGAATGATATTCCAGCACAATTTCTCCATTTTTGCCGCCAGGATCAAGTATATCACGGATCACATCTGCATTTTGATCAAGAATTGATGTATAAGGCGCAATAACGAAAATATGATCCTTGCCAGTAGCTTCAGCATGAGCGAGAGCATATCGCAATGATGCAAGAGTTTTACCAGCTCCTGTTGCAGCAGTCAGAGTATAAAAATCATCTTTTCGTTTTGCATACTCGACACAACGGTCTGAGACCATACGACGTATTTCATTTAGTTTTCCACCAGTTGGAAATTCTGCAAGATGGTTCTCAAGGCGTTCTTGCAACCCCTTCCAATCGGCTTTTACAACAGCTTCTTCTATTACCGGTATCCTCTTGTCGAACAAAGCGCTAGATCGCCTATCTCCGTCTATTAGACAACTAGATAGAAAACGTGCAGTAAGTCCCAGTTTAAAACAACGGGCATCTGATGTTTTAGATTTTGTTAATTCACACAGTTTTTCAAACGTCTCAGAAATAAAATCTTCATCCATTAAAATTGCCTCTAATTTCTGCTTAATTGATATATCAAGATTTGCAATTGCCTCATCTACATGACTATCTTTCTTATCTTTTTGAAGCCGCTCAAATAACCGTGCAGTGCCGTCAAATTCAATAACATCGGGCAATCCTGCCCCGTGATGGTACATAACACATGCAGCAAGAAGCTGACCAATTAATTCGTTGCCGGTTTTTGAGCTTCTTGCTATAACTTCATATAAATATTGACCACCTGCTGTTCCGTGATCTTCTTTTTTGTTCTTTTTACCTGTTTTATGGCTTTCTTCGAGATATTTCTGCCATGAATAAGTACATTTTCCTAAATCATGTACAAGAGCCGTTAAGACTGCCGGTTTTGGAAGACCAATTTTTATAGCAAAAAGTTCTACATACATCGATGTTTCAATTGTATGCCTTAATAGAGTTTGATATTCGGTGTCAGAATCGGTTCTGTAACGGGCTTTAAAAATCATTGTACATCTCCAAAAACTATAATTGTTTACTCAATATCCTGAATATATATTATTCGCTCTATTTTGTCAATAGCAATTCAGAAAATTTATAAAAGAATCGCCCCAATTAAAGGGCGTTCCGTTTACTCAAAATCCTGTTTCAATCCACGCACCAACTAAATATGCGACTAATAAAATGTAATATCTTGCCCAACTCTTGACAACAACTTCACAATAGTATAGTATGAATTAAGGAGCCGCCATGCAAAGTAAAACCTTACAAATCCGCAGCAACGCAGCCGAATTTCTCAAATTCACCTGGCAAGCTGGGGAAGACGGCGTAGAAGTCCGAATACAGGACGAAACAGTCTGGCTAAGCCAGAAACTCATGGCTGCCCTGTTTGATTGCACAATCGAGAATATAATCTTACATCTAAAGAGCATCTTTGCAGATGGGGAACTTGATGAAACGGCAACTACTAAGGATTTCTTAGTAGTTCAAACTGAAGGTAATCGCAGTGTAAACCGCCCAATACGGCATTACAACCTTGATGCCATAATCTCCGTAGGCTACCGTGTAAACTCCGCAAAAGCGACACAATTCCGTATATGGGCTACAAAAACCCTAAAGGAATATATAACCAAGGGCTTCGTACTGGACGACGAACGCCTAAAACAAGGAAAAACCGTTTTTGGTACAGATTACTTCCGCGAACTATTAGATCGAGTTCGCTCAATCCGAGCAAGCGAACGCCGCATATGGCAACAAATCACCGATATTTTTGCCGAATGCAGTACAGATTACAATAAGAACTCGCAATTAACCAAGGATTTTTATGCAATGGTGCAAAACAAATTCCACTTTGCAATTGCAGGACAAACTGCCGCAGAAATAATATATTCCAAAGCCGATAAAAACAAAGAATACATGGGATTAACTACATGGAAAAATTCCCCCGACGGACGTATTTTAAAATCCGATGTTACAATCGCAAAAAATTATTTATCAGAAACAGAAATAAGACGTTTGGAAAGAGCGGTTACAGGTTATTTTGATTATATTGAAGATTTAATCGAACAGGAAAATACTTTTACAATGGAAGAATTTGCGGCAAGCGTAAATGAGTTCTTATCATTTCGTAGATTTAAAATTTTATCCAATAAAGGAAAAATCTCTAAAATTAAAGCCGATAAAAAAGCAGAAGCGGAATATGATGAATTTAACAAAACGCAAAAAATAGTTTCGGATTTTGATAAAGAAGTAAAAAAGATTATAGAAAATACAAAAAGGAATACATAAAAATATAAAGCAATTAAAATTCCAACCCATCAATCTTTTTCAAAGCAGCTATAAGTTTATCAAATTGATCAATCAGCCACTGGAAATGTTTATTATAAAGTTCTGGATTATGAACATCGGCATCGATAAAGTGCAATATTCTTTTTGCAACACTTTTTTCGCGACTTGAATACCAATCAAGCGATGAACCGTAAATAGTTTCAATTTCTGTTTTTTTAGATTCAAGGCGTGAAAAATCCTCTGGTCGGTATACATACAATCCTATGCGAAGTATTTTCTGACGATAAAGCTGGAAAAAAATATGATAATTATGACTGTTAACACTAACATCATACCAGTCAGCATACCCTGCTTTTCGTAAAGCAATGTCATCTCCACGACCATTTAATTTACAATATTCAACAAAATTACTCCAAAACTTAATACGCCGGATATGCCTTTCCTTAAGATCAAATTTTGTTTTTTGTATTATGATATCTGCAGGTTCAGTTTTTGTTTCAGGAATTTCAGGAACATATTTTCGTTTATCATTTACAAAATCAATATGGAGAAGTTCAACTTTTTGAGTATCAGTTAATGAAATATTCCAGCGTGATTCCATAAATCCAAGAAGCAATAACCCACGATTAAGTATGTTTTGTGCCGTCCAGTCATTTTCTTTTGCAACTTCAATTTCTGAGTGTGAGCCATTTGAGTATCCTAATCGTCCCGTAGTTGTAGGATTTTTTTTCTCCTGAAAACTGTTATTTTGAAGCGAAGAATTAATGCTTTGAGACAATGGCAGCAAATTACCAAGAGAAGCGGATAAAAATACAATTTCGTCTTCTGTAAACATTCTGAATGTATTACGCCAATACCATTTTGATGGAGTCTGCGGTAAAATATGTTCTATCGTCACTTTATCTCTTTCAAATCGTGTAAATAAACTCCAGTCAACCTTTGGTAATTTTCTTTTTACTTCTAATGTAAATTCATATTCATAAAGAAAATAATATAAACTCCGCCATTTATAGAAACCACTGCCAGAATTAAATCGTCTTTTAGTTCGAGCCATGAATGCCGAGATTGCAGAAACCATGTCATTATTAACTGTTTCATCCAACTCTTCAGCTATTGAAACAAGTGAAGCATTACCTTCCAAAACCTCACGGGATTTATTGTAGTATACACTGCTTTGATAATTGGCTTGAAATTCACCAATGCGAAAAGAAACAAAAATAAACCGCTCGATAGACATAAACAGCGATACACGTTCTTCAGGAGTAGTTGTGTCTCTTGTTGAAAGTGCTGCAACAACTAATGGACGAAAATATCCAATACCGATACGATTTAGTTTATCAAGCCATATTTTTTCGTCTTGAATAAAATTGCTTTCAGACGGGAAATGACTAAAATACCAATACTCAGCAAGGAATTTAAGACTGTTTACATAGTCGCTGATTTCTATTGGCGCAAGTTTACTTACTAATTTTGCTTCAGCTTCATCTTGTGTGTCAGAAATATCTTCGCTCTCACTTTCATCTTCACCGGTATCAATATCAGAAAGTGTTATATCATCTTCGATATCTTCGACAAAGGCGTGCTTTTCAAAAACATTTTTTGCGGAAAATTTACCAAGCAGGTATTTTATATAATCATCTCCGCCTTTTCTTGAATATTGAAAATATGTAATCCAGTGCGCACGCAAGAATTCATCATCAGAAAGCGGCTGGTTTTGATTTCTCCCTAATTGATAATATACCTCTTTCCAGGCATCGTTAATATTTTTTCGCAGTTGATCTTTTTCCTTTGTATCCAGTTGCCTGTTGTCAAAGAGGGTTGTTAGATATATTAGACGGTTTTTTAACAGTTCAAGATTTGTCAGCTTCTTACCGCGGTTATTCATTGTTTCAAAGGCGACAAACACATCATAATCATCTTCAATTTCATGAAGATTAAACATCAACCGTAAAGTCAATTTGCGATAAAGGCTCTCGACTCCTCTAATGCCTTCATCTTTATACAACGCCAATAAGCTAACGTCAAAGAACTTTTTTGCAAATTTCAAATTCTTAGTATAATAAGTTTCAGAAACAGTGCCGCCAAATGGTTCCTCAAAAACCTTATATTTTAAATATTCAGCGCTTGGATTATCGATCTCGTATCCGAACAAATAAGTTTTTACAATTTTTAGATCTTTCATCGGTCCAGGATAATATTTGACAACATACTTATCCAAAATTTGCTTAAGCGTTTCATCTCCAAGCACAATTTCTTCATCTTTCTTTCCATTATTTTCGGGTATTTTTCTAACGAATGAAGTAATCTCATACATAAGAATAGAGAATGTTGTTAATCTCTGCTGTCCGTCTACTATGTGGAATAATTTATATCCGCTTGGCAGCCACTCATCTTTTTCAAAATGCTTGACACTTTCACGTCCTACCGCTTTTAAAGAAAGCAAACCTGTATAATGGTATCTGTCCTCGTGGAGGTTTAACAAATCCTCCCAGAAATCAGTGAGTTGATCGTTCTTCCAGGCATATCCACGTTGGTAATCGGGAATCCTGAAAAGCCTGTTCTGAAACAAGACTGATAATGGTTGTAATTCATTTGCCATATGTGTGAAAAATTATAACACAAATTTCCTAAAGAGTCACTAATTCTACTGACAATAATGTTATTTTAATCAAAGGAAAAAGTTTCAAAAACGCCTACTCCAACACCTTAAACCAATCATCCCCATCCTGGTCAATCAGGTGATTTTCATCAACAATGGTCCATGTCCATTCAACATCTATGTCACTAAATAAAAATCTAATAGTCATAAGATTATCTTTTGTTGTGAAAGTACCGGAAATTCTTTGTATGCCCCATCTCCCGTTAAAATTGTCATCGATGAATTCAAATCTGTATTGCGCTCTTCCTCCTTGAGAAAATGTTCCGGCAATAGTTATTTCGGAAGTCTTCGTGCAAGATATGAGCATGATTAAAAACAGGCAAAAAGTTATTTTTTTCATAAAATCTCCATACAAGACAAATTATTCCATTTCTCCCTTGACAACAACTTCACAATAGTATAGTATGAAAATCAGAGGAGAAACCAGGAAATAATGGCTAATGTAATAGTTGATGATACTGTAATTTCAATCATTAAAGTAAAAGAAGATGATTTTATTTCTCTGACCGACATTGCCAGGTTTAAATCTGATGATCCAAATGCTGTCATTGGAAACTGGATGCGAAATCGGAACACTATCGAATATCTGGGTATCTGGGAAACCCTTTATAACCCTGCATTTAAACCCCTCGAATTCGAGGGGTTTAGAAATCAAGCCGGATTGAACGCTTTTGTTCTGTCTCCGCAAAAATGGATAGATACAACCGCAGCTAGAGGTATTATATCAAAATCAGGTCGATATGGAGGTACTTTTGCCCATAAGGATATTGCTTTTAAATTCGCAAGTTGGATATCTACCGAATTTGAACTCTATTTTATTCGTGAATTTCAACGCTTAAAAGAAGCTGAGCAAAAACTGTTAAGCTGGTCCGCAAAAAGAGAATTAGCAAAAATCAATTATCATATACATACAGATTCTATAAAACAAAAACTTATTCCTGTAGAACTTACAAAAAAACAAGCATCTCTGATATATGCAGATGAAGCAGATGTTTTAAATATTGCTTTATTCGGTAAAACAGCAAAAGAATGGAGGGAAAACAATCGAGACTTAAAAGGAAATATTCGGGATTACGCCTCAATTAATGAACTTATTTGCTTATCAAATATGGAAAATATCAATGCTGTTCTAATAAATGATGGTATACCGCAAAAAGAACGCCTTCTACGACTAAATAAAATTGCAATACAGCAAATGACCATTTTAGTAGAAGTGCAAGGAAGAAAGCTATTAAAATAACAAGGAGCAGCCAATGGCACGAGAATACAAAGTAAAAATGAACAGGCTTCTAATGATAGATAAAGCCATTCGTACAGCCAAAGAAAACGGCAGAACAATAAATACAAGTAATTTAAGCAAGATAACCGGCATGAATCCCAGAACAATTCATAGAGATATCGAATATATGCGTGATGTTATGAATGTTCCAATTGAGTATGATTCTTCAAAAAGAAGCTATTATTACACTCAGGAAAATTATTATTTAAAGGCGGTTCCTCTTTCCGAAGGTGAGCTTTTTTCGATTGCGCTTTTTGACCAGCTCCTGGAACAATACCGTAATACTCCGCTGGAAGAGGCTTTAAAGAATATTTTTACAAAGATAGTACAGTCTTTGCCGGATAATGTCAGCGTTGATACCGGTTTTCTTAATTCTCAGGTTTCTTTTATTTCTGATAAAATTGGAAATATTGATTTAAAAGTTTTTCAGTCAATTTTTAGCGCTATGCAAAAAAAACGGACAATTATTTTTGAGTATAAATCCCTTACAAGCAATGAATATGTTTCCCGCAGCGCCGATCCGTATCATGCAATATGTCAGCGCGGCAACTGGTATTTAATTGCATATTGTCATGAACGGAAAATCCCCCGTATGTTTGCTTTTACCCGTATACGAAAAGCAACTTTGGGCAAATCAACATTTTTAATACCATCCGATTTTGATCCCAATAAATATTTTGATAAAGAAATGGGCGTATGGGCATCTTACCAAACTCCAAAAGCTATAGAATTGCGTTTTGAAAAAGAATCTAAAATATATGCTACAGAACGAATCTGGCATAGCTCTCAAACTATTAAAGAAAATAAAGACGGAAGCATTACATTAAAGTTTACTACAACCCAAATACCGGAGGTTTTCCGCTGGGTTCTTGGACAGGGGCATACAGTTAAAGTTTTAAAACCTGCGGAACTGGTTAAAATGGTAAAAACAGAAATTGGTAAAATGAAGTCTGTTTACTCAAAATAATAACATATATCTTTATAACCATGACAATAAATGTCATAGTTAAATTTAAAAAATATTTCTACTATGACATTATTTGTCATACCTAATATATTAACTTTAAACTATCCGCAAATTCAGGAGGAATGTATGTTAGGAATAAGATTTGTAAAGTTTGAACCGGGGATTTTTGTACTTCAGTATCAAAAGGGGAAATTAAAGAAAAAAGGGCAAGGGCTATCATTCTGGTATTTCGCGCCCACTACATCATTGGTGGCTATACCTGTAAGCAGCGAAGATGCTTCTTTTATGTTTGCAGAGTATTCTCAGGATTTTCAGGAATTATCCATACAGGGGAAGCTAACTTACCGGATTAGCGATCCTCTAAAGACAGCGCAAATGTTAAATTACACGGTGGATAATTCTAAGCATAATTATATTAGTGATGATCCGGAAAAATTATCTGACAGGCTTATCAATCTATTAATGATCGCTGTTAAAGATATTGTCAAAGAATTGAATCTTAAACAGGCAATATTCGCCTATAATAAGGTTGCAAACCTGTCTTTTAAAACTCTTTGTGATAATGAAATGGTTCGTAATCTTGGGGTAGATATATTATCTGTTACAATCGGAGCAATAAAACCTAAGCCTGAGACTGCAAAGGCATTGGAAGCAGAAACAAGAGAAAATATTCTTAAAGAAGCAGATCAGGCTATACTGCAGCGCCGTAATTATGCGATTGAACAGGAACGGATTATTCGGGAGAGCGAGTTAAATACCGAAATCGCAGTTGAGCAGAAAAACCGTCAAATTCGGGAAACTAAACTGGAAACTGAAAATATAATACAGCGAAAACAGCTTGCAATGAAAGAACAACAAATAAACTTTGAGGTTCAGCAGGAACAGCGCAACCGGGAATTGGTTGACCTAAAAGCAAGAAATGAAAAAATAGAAGCTGATACAAAAGCCTATGCGTTAGGTGAAATTATGAAAGTATACGAGAATATGAGCGTAGAGACCCTTAAGGCGCTTACATGCGGCGGGCTGGATTCTGGACGTTTAATGGCTCTTGCATTCCAGGGATTGGCAGAAAATGCGGAAAAAATCGGTAATCTGAATATTACCCCGGATCTGCTTGTTTCAATGATGGATAAAGGAAAAAAATAAGCGTGAAAAAATTCGATAATCGTGTCGTCATTGTTAGCCGCGCTACTAGACTGGAAAATGTACTGGAAAGCCATAATACGATTTCTCAGGCACGTTTTTATATAAAACATCTTGGCGGAGACTTTGACGATTACGATAACGAACACAAACAATACTCAGCATCGCTTAAGCTTGTGCGGCGAAGCCTTGATGAACTTGTTAATGTGCAGGTACTGGATCGCAAGTTTCTTCCAAACTTCATTTTTGCGCCGGATGATATTGTAGTGGTAGTAGGTCAGGATGGACTTGTGGCAAATACTCTAAAATATCTTGATGGTCAGCCGGTTATCGGTGTTAATCCTGATACAACTCGATGGGACGGAGTGCTTTTACCATTTAAACCTTCTGATATTACAAAAATTTATAAAGAAACGGTTGCAGGTATAAGGAAGTTTGAAGATGTTACTATGGCGAAAGCAAAAGTTCAGAATGGACAGGAATTGCTTGCTGTTAACGATTTTTTTATCGGACAAAAAACTCATGCAAGCGCCCGTTATGTGATAAAGTATGATGGTTTAAAAGAAAACCAATCATCCAGCGGTATAATCGTTTCTACAGGATTAGGTTCTACAGGCTGGATGAAAAGTATTCTTGCAGGGTCAACTCGTATAAATGATTCTATTATTGGTAAACCATTTGGTACATCACAGGAGCGTGATGACCTCACTGAAGTTGATGAAGATGCTGATTGTTCGCCTATATATAGCGCTTGTATGGTTATGAGCAGCGAAGCATTATTGAAAGCTGAAAAACTCAGCAATAAGAAAAAAACATTTGGTCATTCAGAATTATCCAGCGTTGTTGGAAAATGGTCAACAAAAGAGTTACTCTTCGCTGTAAGGGAGCCTTTTCCAAGTAAAACCACAGGTACAAATCTTGTGTTTGGAACAGTTTCTCCCTCTGCTCCTTTAAAAATTGAATCTCTTATGGGCGAAAACGGCGTTATTTTCAGCGATGGCATAGAGGACGACTTTATCGTTTTTAATTCTGGTACAGAAGTAGAAATAAGCCTTGCCGACAAGCGCGGCAAAATGGTAGTTTGAGAGGAGAAAAAACTATGACAAAAAACGACTGCATTATTGGCGCCATTGCCGGTGATATTATTGGCTCTGTTTTTGAATGGAATAATGTCAAAACAACAGAATTTAAATTATTCAGCAATAAATCAAAATTTACTGATGACAGTGTTTTAACTTTTGCAACAATGGATGCTTTGCTGTACAGCAAAAATTATACAGAAGTTTATCAATCTTACGGAAAAAAATATCCAGGAAGAGGATACGGCGGAAGTTTTCATGCCTGGATATATTATGAAAATCCGGAACCCTATAACAGTTGGGGCAATGGTTCTGCAATGAGAGCCAGTCCAATCGGCTGGTTTGGCGGCAGCATTGAAGAAGTTATGTATGAAGCATATAAAAGCGCCATAGTAACACATAATCATCCGGAAGGCATAAAAGGAGCGCAAGCCGCTGCCGCTTCAGTTTTTCTGGCACGCACCGGAAAAACAAAGGAAGAAATAAAAAATTTTATAACAGACACATTTAATTACAATCTTGACAGGAAAATTGATGATATAAGAACATATTATAGATATGATGTAAGCTGTCAGGGCTCTGTACCAGAAGCAATCATTGCCTTTTTAGAAAGCACAGATTACGAAAATGCAATCAGATTGGCAATTTCCATAGGCGGCGACAGTGACACAATAGCCTGTATTACCGGAGGAATTGCAGAAGCCTTCTACAAAACAATTCCTGATCATATAATAAATAATGTTCATAAAATTCTGCCAAAAGAAATTATCAAATTAATTGAAGAATTTTCAATGAAGTACAGGGGATTTGAATGAAGATAGGCTTTATGAATCCTAATACACTTTATAATAATAACAAAGCCTTTTATGACCAAAAACATAAGGAATATGAAGAAGAGTTAAAAATAATGGGCATAATGCACCCTCAAAATAGAGATACCCCAAAAATCATCGCAGATAAAATTGAAAATGCATTGCTTTCTCAGAAGTATATTGTCGCAAAAACAATGCCAAATAACCCACACCAATATTGCTTACGAAGAGACTGGGAAGGTGAAATTCCTTTTGAAGAAGTGGTCAATGCGATGAGAGATTATGGCTATGTTGAGTGGTTCTGGGGAAAACCATATATGTTGTATAATATAGGGGACTTTAAATATTGGACTATGGGGTTTCCGACTGAGGTAACTATTTTGATAAATAGAACGACCATAGAAAAGCATTCTTATGAAGAATTTTGTAGAATTGCAGAAAGTTGCAATAATAGCAATAATTAAATATTTTTTTTGCATATTTATTACAATTATTGTAGTATTGACAATTTAAGGAAATAATAGGAGTATTTTATTATGACATTGTTTTCGGATAAGAAATCGGATTTTCTTATTCCTGACTATCAAAGACCTTATGCATGTGAGGAAGAAGAATGTCAAAAAAAATAATTTTATATTTACAATAAAAAGGAGATTTATTTATGTCTAGAGAACGATATTTACAGTTAAATGACGCAAAAAAATATTTAAATGAGAATCATTTGGAAAATATACAAAATGAATATATAAAATTTCGTGAAAATATTTGGAATGATATTGGTAAAAGTCGAGGAAGAGTAGTAATTAAAGGTTTTATAGTAAATATATTAGATAAAAACAATTTGTTAAATGATTTTATTAATAAATATTGGCTAAATGGCAAAACAGAGGATGGCGAAATAATAATAAAACGCTATAAAAACAAATATCATTCATATATTAATGTAACTGAAGTTGAACTGCCAGAGGATGATGATTCAGAATTTGCAAATGAATCTGATTTAAGAGATTATTTAGTTAAAAATTTATCTGCAATTGAAAATGGTTTGACTCTATATAAAGATAATAATGGTAAAGAGGGCGTTGAATACCCTGTCGATGAAAATAATAAAAGAATAGATATTTTAGCAATAGACAAAAATAATATTCCTGTAGTTATTGAATTAAAAGTTAAAAGAGGATATGAAAAAGTAATTGGACAATGTCAATATTATAAAAACAAATTAAAATCAATATTCAATACTAATGAAGTAAGAGTTATTATTATTGCAAAAGAAATTACAGATTATTTAAAAATGGGAATAATGGATATGAAAGGCTATGAATTATTTGAATATAAATTAAAATTTGAATTAGAGTCTATTAAAGTTTAAGAAGAAGTTTTTATGTTACCAGGACCTAATGAATATTTCAAATGTTCAAAATGCAGTCAAATTGTTTCTAGAGGTAGTATAGCATCAGGAAATACATTTGGTGCTGTTCTATATTCTGATGGTAATCAAATTGCTCCAATGTTACCTAAATTTCCTTTTTAGTAAAATGTAAAAATTGTGAAATATTTTTTTTGCTAAATGATAATAATGACGACAAAGAATATAAATTTCCAAAAAAAACCGCCAAAAGAAAATGAAAATATTGTAAAAGCTGATTTTTGAACAATAAATGAATATCAAGAGGCTATAGATACAAAAATATATTTAGATAATAAAGAGCATAAATATATAAGAATGAAATTATGGTGGACTTATAATGATATATTAAGAGAAAATAGTAACATTAATTTTACTGAAGCTGAATCTGAAGCTTATGAAAACAATTGCAAGGAATTGATTAAAATATTAGATAAAAATGATTTAAATGAAATTATAATGATTGCTGAATTATATAAAAATATTGGTAATTATGAAGATTGCTTGGAAATATTAAAAACAATTGATTCTGAAAATATTAATTGGGTTAAAGAAATATTTTAAAAAGAATGTAAAAAAATAATAAGAAAGTTGTGATATTAAGAAAATAGCTTTTACAAATAGAGTGTTATTGGACGTATCCTGTTTCTTGTGTAAATAGATTTCCATTTTTCATCACTTTTTAAAAAAGCACTTTTTGGCAATTTTCCTGCTAGGGATGTTACAAATTTTGTGTAAATTTAAAATGAAAAAACAAGAATTTTGTAATTACACAAAAAAACATATAGCCTTGTTAATTTTATAATTGATAATTAATTCTTTCGTGAATTCATGTTTTATATTATTGTATGGGATGAGTTTTTATAATACATGAAAAAGTTCTCAAAAGATCCCATTAAAAATATTTATAAACCTATTGGCATTTTATTAAATTTTCCAAATATCCAAAGCATAATTATATAAATCTAAAGCTCGTTTTTCAATTTCAGATTCATCCCATGTTGTCAAGTCCAAATATTTGTTTATAGTTTCCAGATCTCGAGTGTAATTTTTAAGACCATTATTATTAGTGCCATTTTTCTTAACTTCCCAATTTAAATCTCGTATTTTTGAATTTAAATTTTGTGTGATAATTGCTAGATTTCCAAGAGTAAGTAATTTTCTATTTCGTTTATCAATTTCCTCTTTTTCTTCTAATTTACCCCAGTTGTTTTCCCATTTCTTAGGCATTAAATGTTCAAGACTATATTTGCTAATACCCAATAATTTTGTAGAATTATACAAAGTTGTTCTAATTTTTGATTCAATTAAATATAATACTCCAGATGCTGCTTTATTACTTAATACACTATTATTAAATCCTTCAAGCAATTCATCATTATTAGGCATAAAATTTACTTTATCATCTTGTGTATCAATATGCTTTATAAAATCTTGTTTTTTTATAATTTCACGGAAAATAAGTCTATCTGTAAAAAGATTATTATAACTTTTATTATTTGTTCTGCAAATTATTCTTCTCATTATAAAAGTCTCTATACATCCAAATAATTCTTTTCTTTCTTGTTCATTTGAATTATGTTTTAATACATATAAAGTATATGGAATTAATGTAGAATTTTCTAATCCAAAAATTAAAGCGTTAATCCTGTCTATACTTGATTCTTGATTCAAATGATCTGAAATAATTTTTGGATTTATATTATTTTTAAATATAATAGCATATTCTTTCAATTCTTTTAAAACTGATTCTTTATCATTATTTAAGAAGTTAGAGATAAAGTATTTAAATGATTGAAATAAATGTTCCACTTTTGATAAATTAATTTTTTCTTCAGTTTTTAAGTTTAAAGTTTTTGTTTGTATTTTAATTTGCAAATAAGAAAATAGAAAAATATCTATAAGTGTTCTTTTGATTCTACCTGCCGTAATTTCTGTATCCCAATACTCTTTTATTTCATCATCTGTTTCATAAATATTTTTCCAATAAGAATCATACATGGAAAAATTATCTTTATTAAAGAAATAATTTTTTAATAATTCGGCAGTTGTTAATTTAACACCAAGTGAATTAATTGTATCAAATATTTGCTGTTCATCTTCGTTTTCTACAATTTCAATACCAATAAAAAGTATCTTTTGTATTAATGTATTAAAACTAATTTTTTCAATATCAATATTTTTATAAAAATAATTATAACATAAAGAAATAGCATCTTTTTTATTTATTTCTTCCAATTTATCAAGATTCATAATCTTCTCAAAAGAGGAAATATCATTATGATTGTGTTTTAAAGCAATATTGTCATCTAATAGTCTAAAGGTACGATTAAATTCTCTTTGTTTATCAGACAATAAACTTATAATCTTAAAAAATATATTTAATGTAGTTAGTCTTTGTTGACCATCAATTACTATTCTTCGATCTCCTACTCCTTTATCTGTTGTTAGTATTTGCTTTAATATTACAGAACCAAGAAAATAAACATTATTATTAGCACAAATATCATACATATCATCAAGAAATCTTTCCCATTGCTCTTCACCCCATACATAGGATCTCTGAAAAAAAGGAATTTCTAGTATTTTAGCACCATTAAAGATATCGTTGATAGTTCTCTTGCCAGCTTCCATAAATATAGCCCCTTTATTTTATTATAGAGAAAATAATATATTTGTCAAGTATTTAATATTTTTAAAACATATTATATATAAAATCCCACCAACACTACTGACAAATACCGTCATAGCTAAATCTTGAAAATGTTTCTTAGTATGACACAATTTGTCATACGTGAAGAATTAGACTTAATTTATTAACAGTTTGAGCAGTTAATAAATAATTTTAACAAACCTTACTTATTTGAAAGTTTTAGAAGATTGTTATATGACACAAAAACCTGATTGGTGGGAATGGATAAATAAAGATGTTCCAATTGGAACCCCGTGGGAATTATTTGAAGATGCTCCAGATGATGTTAAGGCAAAGTTTGAAGAATGGAAGCAAAGAGATAAAAGAAACAAAAAAGAAGGTTTGTATGCATGAACGATGGCCCACCCACCTCTTGACAACACCTATACAATAGTATAGTATAAAATCAGTCGATTTAACCTTGACAAATAAAACAATATGCATATACAATTATGTATAGACAGGAATGGCTATGTTTACATGGACAAAAGAGAAGAATAAGCTGAATAAGAAAAAACATGGCTTTTTCTTTTCCGATATTGTGGATGTATTTAACGATCCGCATTTATTAGAATTTTATGATGAAACACATTCATCTTTAGATGAAGACCGTTACATCACTTTGGGACATTACCATGATGCTGTTATTCTTTTTTTGGTAACATCTGATAGGGCTGATGGCAATACCCAAATAATCACAGCGAGGGAAGCAACTCCCAAAGAACAGGAGATGTATTATGAACACTACAAAAAAAGCTCGAATAGCGGCAAAAATTAAAGCTTTCAAAAATACGGATTTTTCCGATTGTCCGGAATTAACTGACGAACAACTGGCTCAAATGAAACCTTCTCATTATAGAAATATGTCAAACTTCAAACCCATTAAAAAGACAGTTAATGTCCGCCTCGACGCTGATGTACTGGAGTGGCTGCAGAATGCAGGGAAAGGTTACCAAACCCGCATGAATGCAATTCTTCGCAAAGCAATGTTGCAATCTGCAACATGATTTTTTAAGCTAGACGTTCCCAACAGAACAGGATTTTATAGTTTATTGAAGCCTTTTCCATTGTACTGCCCACGCTGAACTTGCCGTTTTTCAAACAAGCTAATAAGGTGGTTTAGGCACTGGCATTTTTAGCTTGCCAGTATTCCCGTCTTTTAATATATGCAGTATGCAATTTTTCTTTG
>Ga0123356_10001817_pt1 | contig 23204 bp, 14 predicted proteins | sample TergutEmb28metaG_2_FD_92546 | JGI IMG/M metagenome (GOLD analysis project Ga0123356, IMG submission 92546) | Embiratermes neotenicus P3 segment gut microbial communities from Petit-Saut dam, French Guiana - Emb289 P3 | ecosystem: Host-associated > Arthropoda: Insects > Digestive system > Gut ...
GCATTCGTACTGTCGGCGAACTTCTGCAGAATCAGTTCCGTATCGGTCTCTCGCGCATGGAGCGTGTGGTTCGCGAGCGGATGTCTACCCAAGAAGTCGACGATATCTCGCCGCAGTCACTGATCAATATCCGCCCGATTGTAGCCTCTATTAAGGAGTTCTACGGTTCAAGCCAGCTCTCCCAGTTCATGGATCACACCAATCCAGCTACATCAATTACCCACAAGCGACGCCTGTCAGCGCTTGGACCTGGTGGTCTCTCGCGTGAACGTGCAGGTATCGAAGTGCGCGACGTACATCCTTCGCACTACGGACGGATGTGCCCAATTGAGACCCCTGAAGGACCGAACATCGGCTTGATCGGCTCACTGGCAACCTATGCCCGAATTAACCCCTACGGCTTCATCGAGGCTCCCTATCGCCGAGTCATCGACGGTAAGATCACCGATGAGATCGACTACCTGACTGCAGATGAAGAAGAGAACTTCATCATCGCCCAGGCAAATGAACTATTCGATCAAGAGACACGCCGTTTCGGCACCACCGATGCCAAAGGTAAGTTCGTAGCAGCCAAGAAAGTCCTCTGCCGCGCCAAAGACTCACAAGGTGTCTTCGGAGAGCCTGAAGAAGTCGAACCCAAACGTGTGCAGTACATGGACATCTCTCCCAGCCAGATGGTTGCTGTCACCACCGCTCTTATCCCCTTTTTAGAGCATGACGATGCCAACCGTGCTCTGATGGGATCGAACATGCAGCGACAGGCCGTGCCGCTAATCCGCCCGGTGGCTCCACTGGTCGGCACCGGCATGGAATATCGCTGCGCGGTCGACTCCGGCGAGATGGTGCTGGCAAAGAAAGACGGCATCGTTGAGTTTATCCAGACTGACAGAGTTGTCATTCGTAGTAGTGACGACGAGGTCATCGAATATCAACTGCCCAAGTTCCAGCGGTCGAACCAAAGTGGTTGCATCAACCATAAGCCGATTGTCAAGGTCGGCCAGAGGGTCAGCGCCGGCGACATCCTGGCTGACGGCCCAGCTACTGACATGGGTGAACTGTCGCTCGGTCAGAACCTGTTGACTGCCTACATGCCTTGGGAAGGCTACAACTACGAAGATGCGATTATCCTGTCAGAGCGCGTGGTTAACGAGGATCTACTGACATCCATTCACATCTCGCAATACGAGATCGATGCCCGCGACACCAAGCTCGGCCCAGAAGAAATCACCCGCGAGGTTCCCAATTCTTCCGAGGATCAGGTCGCCAACCTTGATTCCGACGGTATTATCCGCATCGGTGCCGAGGTCGTTCCCGGCGACTATCTGGTCGGCAAGGTAACCCCCAAAGGCGAGACCGAACTGACTGCTGAAGAGCGTCTACTCAGGGCGATCTTCGGCGAGAAAGCCAGAGAGGTGCGCGATACCTCGCTGAAGGTTCCGCACGGAGCCGGAGGCCGCATCATCGGCATCACCCGCTTCTCGCGTGACGAGGGCGACGAGCTGCCGCCAGGTGTAAACGAGCTGGTTCGCGTGTTTGTTGCCCAGAAGCGCAAGGTGCAGCAGGGCGACAAGCTGGCTGGACGGCATGGCAACAAAGGTGTCATCAGCCGCATCCTGCCGATCGAGGACATGCCATACATGGCAGACGGCACCCCGATCGACGTCATCTTAAACCCCTTAGGCGTTCCCTCACGCATGAATATCGGGCAGCTGTTCGAGACTCATCTGGGCTGGGCAGCCAACTTCGGTTGGTCCGATGAGCCCACAGAGCAGTCGATTCCCGGACCGATGTACGTTGCATCCCCGGTTTTCGATGGCGCCAGCGAAGAAGAGATCTCCTACGCCATTGGTCGCGCTAATGAGAACCTGAAGCTTCGTTATTACGAGCGACTGGGTGATAAGGTTGAGGAGAAGTTCATTCCTCAGTTGTCTCCAGAGGGCAAGACCACTCTCTACGACGGTCGCACCGGTGAGGCTTTCAGTGAGCCAATCACAGTGGGCTGGAATTACATACTTAAACTATCGCATCTGGTTGATGACAAGATACATGCTCGCTCAACCGGCCCGTACTCGCTGATCACCCAGCAACCTCTTGGCGGTAAGGCTCAGTTCGGCGGGCAGCGTTTCGGTGAGATGGAAGTCTGGGCGCTCTATGCCTATGGTGCCTCCCACGTTTTGCAGGAGCTGCTGACCATCAAGTCAGATGATACTGCTGGCCGCGTCAAAGCCTACGAGCACATCATCAAGGGTGAGAACATCCCGTCAGCTGAGGTTCCTGAGAGCTTTAAGGTACTGATAAAAGAGATGCGCTCTCTCGGACTTGATGTCGAACTGATCGGCAGCAACGAAGAAGAAGAGCTTGGCGATATGGCTGAGCTTTCTGAGCTTCCAACCTTTATTGATGCAATGGCTGATGGAGAAGACATCAACATCGAGAGCGCTCTCGAAGAGATCGCTTCAAGTCTGGCAAGCTTTGACTTTGACCTTGATTTTGAAGATTCTGTTCCCAGCTTCGTTGATCTCGACGACGTTAGTCAGAATGGAAGCGCAGCAAACGTTGCTGTTTCTAATGGCCTCCTACAATCGACAACCGATAATGAGCTTGACCCAGACGAGTCAATCTTTGCCCTGATAGACGAATCCGAGGAGGAGTAGATATGAGCTCTGAATTCGACGTAAATAATATTGAACAGCTACGCATCGGCTTGGCGTCTCCCGAAAAGATTCGCTCCTGGTCGCGTGGCGAGGTAAAGAAACCTGAGACTATCAACTATCGAACCTTAAAACCCGAACGTGATGGCCTGTTCTGCGAGAAGATCTTCGGTCCTTCAAAAGATTGGGAATGCGCCTGTGGTAAATACAAGCGCATCCGCTTCAAGGGCATCATCTGCGAGCGATGTGGCGTTGAGGTCACAAAAGCCCGGGTTCGCCGTGAGCGGATGGGGCACATAGAGCTGGCTACTCCGGTCTCGCATATCTGGTATTTCAAAGGCACCCCTTCACGTCTTGGCTACCTGCTGGATATTGCTCCAAAAGAGCTGGAGAAGGTCTTGTACTACGCCTCCTCGATAATCATCAGCATCGACAAAGAAGCTCGTGATGCCGACGCAACAGAGTTGCGTGATGAACTTGTGGCTGACCTGGAAGCCTTGGATGCTGAGCTCGACCGTCAGATCGACTCGGTACGCAGGCTCTCAACCGAGCTGGCTACCAACGATGACGGTATCGACGAGGATGAGATGCTTACGCCAGAGCAGATCGAGGTCGAGGTCGCTGATCTGCGTGAAGAATATGAAGAGCGCAAAGAGCTAAGAAACAGAGCCTATGAGACTTTCATGTCTTTAGAGTCAAAGCAGCTGATGGGTGATGATGGTGTCTACCGCGAGATGCGTCAGTGCTATCGCGACTACTTTCTTGGCGGTATCGGTGCAGAGGCAATCAAGCAGATACTTGCCAATATGGATCTTGATGCCGTAGCAGTCGAGCTGCGTGAGATTATCTCAGACGGAAAAGGGCAGAAGCGTGTCAGAGCAATCAAGCGCTTGAAGGTGGTCGATGCCTTTATCAAGAGCCAGAACCGCCCCGAAGATATGATTTTAGATGTTATCCCCGTGATTCCACCTGACTTAAGGCCTATGGTTCAGCTGGACGGTGGACGCTTTGCCACCAGCGACCTAAACGACCTTTATCGTAGGGTTATCAATCGCAACAACCGACTGAAAAGGCTGCTTAGCCTTGAGGCTCCCGAGATCATTGTTAACAATGAGAAGCGCATGCTGCAGGAGGCTGTTGATTCGCTGTTCGATAACGGCAGACGTGGCCGTCCGGTCACAGGACCTGGCAACCGGCCGCTGAAGTCGATATCTGACATGCTGAAAGGCAAGCAAGGGCGTTTTCGTCAGAACCTGCTGGGTAAGCGTGTTGACTACTCTGGTCGTTCGGTTATCGTGGTCGGTCCTCAGCTGAAGATCTATCAGTGTGGCCTACCGAAGATCATGGCACTTGAGCTGTTCAAGCCTCAGGTGGTCAAACGCATGGTTGAGCTTGATTACTCTCCCAATGTCAAGGCTGCAAAGAAAACCGTGGATCGTGGTGTCAGACCTGAGGTCTGGGATGTCTTGGAAGAGATCATTGCTGAGCATCCGGTGCTTTTAAACCGTGCGCCGACCCTGCACCGCCTGGGCATACAGGCCTTTGAGCCGGTCCTGGTTGAAGGTAAGGCGATTCGCCTGCATCCTCTGGTTTGTACCGCCTTTAACGCAGACTTCGACGGCGACCAGATGGCGGTTCACGTTCCGCTATCGTCAGAGGCTCAGGCTGAGGCTCGTATCCTGATGCTTTCTACCAACAATATCAAATCGCCTGCACACGGCCGCCCGCTAGCGGTTCCGACCCAGGATATGGTTATCGGACTGTTTTACCTGACAGCATCACGCGAAGGCCTCGAAGGAGAGCATCGTGCCTTTATGGACTTCAAAGAGGCCTTGAACGCCTATGATGCCCGCGCTGGCCTTAAGTTGCAATCGATCATCTATGCTCGTCTGTCCCGCGACTCGATTATCGAGTCCGCTAACGGAGTCTACGAAGAAAGATATGCTGGCGAGCGAATCGAAACCACTGTGGGGCGCATCATCTTCAACGCAGTACTGCCGGATGACTACCCCTTCGTGAACTATGAAATGAGCAAAAAAACCATTTCGCGTCTAATCGAAGACTGCTCAAACCTCTATTCGGTCACTGAGATGTCGATTATCTTAGACGGACTGAAAGACATCGGCTTTCACTACGCAACACAAGCTGGTGTCACCGTCAGCGTCTTTGATGCAACCGTGCCACCGTCAAAGCCTGAGATTCTTGCAGAGGCTGATGCCAAAGTCGCAGCTATCGAGAACGAATATCAGATGGGCTTCCTTGATGCAGCAGTTCGCCACAGAGAGATCCGTGAGATCTGGACAGAAGCTAACGACAAGGTCGGCGATGCAATGGCGGCAAACTTCGATCGCTTTAACCCGATCTATATGATGGCTTACTCAGGTGCCCGTGGTGACATCAAGCAGGTTCGCCAGCTGGCTGGCATGCGTGGCCTGATGAGTAACCCGAAAGGCGAGACGATCGAGCGCCCGATCAAGGCGAACTTCCGCGAAGGCCTGTCGGTTCTTGAGTACTTCATCTCAACACATGGTGCCCGGAAAGGTCTGGCTGATACGGCTCTTAGAACAGCCGACTCCGGATACCTGACCCGCCGCCTGGTTGATGTTGCTCAAGACGTGATCGTACGTGAGCACGACTGCCAGACTGATGACGGCATGGTTTATGACCTGCTGACCAGCAGCGGTGAGCCTGATCAGAATCTGATCGGACGCTGCTTGATGGAGCCGGCGATTAATCCAGAAACAGAAGAGGTCATCCTGGACAGCGGTGACTATATCAGCTCGCTAGATGACATCAGAAAAATAGTAGAGATCGGCATGACATCCATTCAGATGCGCACGATTATGACCTGCCATGCTCATCGCGGTGTCTGCCAGAAGTGCTATGGCTGGGATCTGGCAACATCCAGACCGGTCAACATTGGCACCGCAGTCGGTATCATCGCAGCTCAGTCAATCGGCGAGCCTGGCACTCAGCTGACGATGCGTACCTTTCACACCGGCGGTGTTGCAGGTGAGGACATCACTCACGGCCTGCCTCGTGTCACCGAGCTGTTCGAGGCTCGAAGACCTAAGGGACAGGCAATCCTGGCAGAGATCTCCGGTACCCTGCATATGACCGATGACAGATCGTCTCGCACCTTCACCATCACTGACAAAGAGGGCAACGTGCGTGAGACTCCCGTCTCAAGCCGCGCGACACTGCTGGAAGGCGTGGTCGACGGTGCTCAGGTAGTCGTCGGGCAGCAGCTGACCAAGGGTTCTGTTAACCCGCACGATCTGCTCCGCCTGACCGACGTTACAACGACGCTTCGCTACATCACAAGCCAGGTGCAGGAAGTCTACATCTCTCAGGGTGTCGATATCAACGACAAGCATATCGAAGTAATCGCCCGACAGATGTTGCGCAAGGTCGCCGTCACCGATGCTGGCGACTCCGACTATCTACCTGGAAAGCAGGTGGATTTCTACACTTTCCAGCACGAGGCAACCCGAATCGCTAACGATGGAGGCAACGCACCTACTGCCTCACCACTTCTGCTAGGTATCACCAAAGCCTCTCTGGCAACCGAAAGTTACCTGTCTGCAGCTTCGTTCCAAGAGACCACCAAGGTTTTGACCGATGCTGCCATCGAAGGCAAGTCCGACGAACTGCTTGGTTTGAAAGAAAACGTCATCATCGGTAAGCCGATACCGGCTGGAACCGGCCTGAAGCCATACCGCGACATTGATCTTACATACAAAGGGGAGAAGTTCTCGTCTACGCGCAAGAGCCGGACTGAGCGTCTACCTGAATATGCGCCAAGCGAGCTGAAAGAGTGGGAGAGCCTGTTACCACCTACTCCAGAGTCAGTGCTGGATGGAGCAGAGTACCTGAACCTGCCGAATGGCGCGGTTCGCTACCTGAAGAGCCTTGCTGCTGATTCGCAGGCACCAACGATTCCGCTTGAGATTCTCAGGCTCTACATCTTCGATGACCTCAGTGTCTCGCAGCGCTGGGCTAACAAGTTCAACGATGCCGGCATTGAGACCGTTGGTGACCTGATCGGCAAGACTGAAGAAGAGTTGCTACGTATTGAGGGCATCGGTGCAAAGGCAATAGCCGAACTGAAAGCTGGACTTGAAGCCCGCGACCTGCTGTACCTGATCGATTCTGGTGAAGATGACGAAGATGCAGACATCGACATCTCAGATTATCTCAACACGATTTTCTCCCCAGATGATGACATCTATTCGCCTGATCAGCTGATTCCCTCATATCGGATTGGTGACGACGATGACAGTGATGATGACTTCACTTATCCACTGACACCATCAGCCAGCACTAATGGTGATCATCCGCCAGGAAACGACCAGTACAACGAACTGTTCGGTCTGATGGGAATCCGCTACATCGGCGAAAGCGACGACACAGCCGAAAGCGACTAGACTCAGTTTGAAGGCTTGATCGAGTACTCAAAGCGCCTGCCACAATGCAGGCGCTTTGCTTTGCGCCTCGTGTGCTGCGACCCGTGGCCGCCTGCCGTAGGTGCTGCGACCTGCACCGCCTGCTCCCCCTCAGCCGCCTGCCGTAGGTGCTGCGACCTGCACCGCCTGCTCCCCCTCAGCCGCCTGCCGAAGGCGCTAGAAAAGCAGCCTTAATATGTTCTCAAAGCAGAAGTATGACAAAGCTATCCCCAGGCAGAGAGACGGTCCGAGTGGCAGATTGTCATTAAGAGTGGCTTTCTTGGCTACCAGTAGCCAGCCAGCGTAGATTGCTGCTACTACAATGCCGATAGCTGCTGCCAGGCAAACCTCTTTTGCGCCTAGCAAAAAGCCTGCTGCTGCCATCAGTTTAACGTCTCCGCCACCGATTGAGCCAGCTGTGATCACGCTGGCTAGCAACAGTGGCAGACTGATAATCGCACTACCTATCAGTCTGTTTGGCAAGGTTTGCCCCGAGACAAGAACCATGCGTGCCACACCAAGCAGAAAAAACAGCAGATTCAGGCCGTCTGGTATCTCTCTTGTCTTGATATCTTGGTAGGTTATTGCCCCCAGTAGCGCAATGACCATGATGTGTATGATGATTTGAAGTACTAACCCGTTATTGCTCACTCTTTGCTATCTTTTTCCCAGGACTACAATGTCATCAACGCATGTGCCAAGCACGATACGGAGAGTCAACATAGTAGCACTTCGACTGCATGATAGTCTAGTTATACGCTAGCATTTGGCTTATTTATTTTGCATCTGCGCGGCACGCTCCCGCAGCACGCTCACCCCATGGCGCGGCACGCTCCCGCAGCACTTCGCCCTTAACGACTTCTTAGCTGTAACACTCACGCCCCCTTCAGCTATTCGCCCTCTTCGCAGGTGCCCCAAAAGATTAGATATGCTCACCACCACGACCCCGCTGCCAAACCGGAGGCAGTTGGTGGCAAAAAATCGCCTTCGTCGGTGTGCGTGGGCGAGCAATTCCTGAATTATCACTGATTATGTAAAGCTACGAGGGTGTTTTAGGCTGCTAAAACCTGCTTTTGACCTTTTTGGCCTTGAGAAGACACCGACGAAGGCGATTTTTTGCCACCAACTGCCTCCGGTTTGGCAGCGGGGTGTTTGAGCAACCTGGCGGGGTTTGGATGCGGGTCATGGGGGTTGATGGGGGTGCAGCCTAGCGAGGTTCTACAGCTCCCCTAGCGCGGCGCGCCTCCCGTGCGCAGCAAGGCGCGCTCCCGCCTTGCATCCCAACCCCACCGCCACCACGCCCTGCCGCCCCTGCACTCGCAGCGCGCCTCCGCCCCGCCACCGCTGCTGCGAACTGGGTCGCTTTGGCGTGTATAGGTTATACTTCTCTACCATGAAGACAACAGATTTAAAATTCCTATCCTACGATGGGCAGACCACTATTCGTGGGTGGCTGTTTGAGCCAAACCGTGTAGCTTCGAAAAAGGAAATCCCGCGTGCGGTAATCCAGATCGTTCATGGTTCGTCTGAGCACAGTGGTCGCTATGTGCAATTAGCCAAGTATCTGGTAGAACAGGGATTCGTGGTGTGCAGCCACGACCATATCGGCCATGGACTATCAATAGAAACTCCAGATGATCTTGGCTATATTCCAGCTGAGGGTGGTACAAAGATTCTGATAGAAGACACCCATCAGCTTCATCTGCTGATTCAGCAACGCTACTTGGATAGCGTACCTTACATCTTGCTTGGTCATTCACTGGGCAGCTATATCATCAGGGTCTATATCAGTGTCTATGGCGACTATCTGGATGCAGCAGTAGTATCTGGAACCACCAACCCATACATATTCACGATTATCCCAAGCTTGATGCTACTTGAGCGAAATGTTCGCAAGCAGGGTGATCGAATGGTGTCACCCGGTCTCTACTACAGTTATGGCCAAGGCAGAAACGCCTTTAAGATGAAGGAGCGTCGCACTGATTTTGACTGGCTTTGCTCAGACCCTGCAGTTGTCGATGCCTATATGGCTGATCCGCTTTGTGGATTCATGTACTCAAATGGTGCCTACCTGACCATGGCGACTTTGATTCGGAATATGATCTCGGAAGAAGCGCGCGGTTATACCCCTTCGCACATCTCAATATTCGGAGTGGCAGGCGAGCATGACCCGGTATCATCCAATGGTAGAGCGGTGGTTGCCATGGTCAAGTCATTTAGCAAAGCAAAGAAGGGCAATCTTGAGGTCACCATCATTCCTGAGGCATATCATGATGTTTTTCTGGAGCCAAGCTGGAAAAAAACCGTTAACACTGTGATCACCTGGCTTGAACTGAGGGTAGGTGCCTGAAGGAGGGCCTAATAACCAGCGAAGACGACAGCGCAACCATTCTGTGAGAGAATATCTGGTGCTTAGTTTTGCGACTTGATTTGATATATATGAAGAAACCTTTTATTAACGTGTGTGTTTACAGCCTGCGATAGCAGGTAGAGAAAGGCATCTGATGCAAAAGAAAATCTGGGAGAACATTCTAGTCGGCATAATGGCTATTGCCCTGCTCGGTTCTGCAGGCTATTTTTACTTCAATAGCAAGAAGCCTGTCTCAACTGAATATGATATGAAGCAGATCGCGGCTTCAGTAGACGGTATCGATATACGTGAGGCTGATGTTGCCTACATGATCGACACGATGCGCTCCGATTACTACGGCACCTTGCTCTCTGACGAAGAGTGGGCTCAGTCTTTGCAGAATGGCGATTTCACGCCGGAAACCTTGCGCGAGTATGTAATCAAAAATCACTTTGCCGTTCAAATCATGATTATCAATGATGCAGCCGAGCTGGGTATCTACCCTGATAGCGATGCCATTGACCTAAGGCTCACCGAGCAGAAGGCAGCCTTTGGCAATGACGCCTCCTGGCTGAACTATCTTCGCGCAATCGGGTTCGCTGACGAGGCATCATATCGCCGTTTCCTTGAAGCTCAGGATGTTGTTTCTCCACTGATTAATGAAATGTTCGGAGACTCAGAACCGACCGACAAAGAGATATATGATTATTTTGTGGAGAATGGCCCGTATCTCACTGGGCGGCGCTCTAGCGCTATTGTGATTGACTACGATGACGACAACTTGTCGGATGCGATTCTACAGGCTGTTGCAGCTCTTCAGGCTCTTGAAGCAGGCGAAGACTTTGCTTCAGTTGCCGACAGATATTCGATAACTGAGCAGGAGCTCGAACCAGGCGGCGATATGGGCTGGAAGGTACTGACTCAGCTTCCCTGGGACTACTATGCGGCACTTGACGAGCTTGAGGTCGGAGAGATCTCAGGAATCGTCGATGGCGAGGATTGCCTCTATATCATCTACTGCACTGATTACTTTGAGTTTGACGAGGATAGCTTTGAGGTCAGCCAGGTTCCGAGCGAGATATACGACAGGGTCATAGAGTACCTGCCTGCCTATCTGGTTGGGCAGCGTCCTGACAAGTATTTCGAAGACCTAATGGAGTCGGACAGAATCGTGATCTATCCCATGCCTACCGGCCTTGCCTATGATGTCGATATGAGCCAGCTTGCCAGCAATGAGCTTGAGATCATCGACACTGTGATCGGCACTGGACCGGAGGCGGAAGAGGGCGACCTTCTGCGCGTTACCTATGTCGGTACGCTTGAGGATGGCACAGTTTTCGATGCTTCATATCTGCACGAGCCAGGATATTTTGAGTTCGTTCTTGGCTACGATAATGTTATCGAAGGCTGGCATCAAGGCATGGCTGGCATGCAGGTTGGCGGAGTGCGAACCTTGATCGTTCCATCCAACCTGGCATATGGATCAAGCGGCAGTGGCTCGATACCGCCATATGCCACCATTACATTCGAGATCGAATTACTCTCGATTAATGGAGAACCCAATCTCGATGATATTTCAAACGGTGGAGAAAATCTTGATGATGCCACTGGAGATGATGCGCCTCTCACTACCGATGACACCGGCAGCGAGAGCGGTAACACTCCTGCTGAGTGAGTGAGCTCCTACTGACTTGCATCATGTGAGTAGCTTATGTCAGAGGGGTTTCTTTCGAGCAGCCAGGTTTTTTTATTGTCTTCATTGGAGCTGTATGAGGCCTTTCAGGCTTTGAGCTTACTTCCCTACCTGAGCGTTGATCAGTTGGTTTTGCTGGTTTCGGATGAACCGAGCGCTTTGACAGGTCAGCCTTTACACGACCTGCGCTCATTGGCTAATCTAGTAAAGATTCCTCTTCTTGATGCGTCTTCTCTTGAAGAGGCTCAAGCAATGGTCGATGCAGCCTTTCCGCTCAGTGCTAACCTGGAGTCACCAGTGATAATCAGGCTTGCACCAGGTATCAGCCAAGCAATCATGTCAGCGAATCAGCACTACCCGATTAATAATATCCTGCCAAGTAAAAGCGAACTGCTTCAGAGCAACCTGGTGAGGCAGGTAGACATTACCCAACGCTTCGAACGTGCAAGCAGCGCGAGCTCAGAAAGCCATTTTAATAGCGTCGTAAGAACCGGTCTTTCGCCAGCACCAGCTCATCTTGGCATCATTGCTGGTGGCATCAGCTGGTCTTATCTTGAAGATGCTATTGCAAGGCTGGGCTACCTTGGCACTATCAGCTTGATGAAAATCGGTATGCCAGTTGCTTTTCCAGACAAACTGGCGACCGAGTTCCTAAAAGACCTTGACGAGGCCATCGTCTTCGAATCACAAGAGCCATATATCGAGCAAAAGCTTATAGAGATAGTCGGTAGAAACCGCCTGAAAACGAAAATCATTGGTTTTCTGAACAATGCTGCATTAAGTGAAAACACAGCATCAGAACTGATGGCTAAGCAGATATTCGATTTTATCTCTGCCTAGGCTTTGTGCCTCTTTTCCACCTTCAGCCAACCTCAGTCCTCGCAGCTGCAGCTACTCAGTCCTCGCAACCAGCCATCCTGCGCAGGCACCAGTCCACGCAGCCGTAGCCTCCCGCATCTGTAACCCCAACCACCAGCCCACGCATTCAATTTCGCGGTTTTGAGGTCGTAGAGCAAGAGTCGCAGCTATTTGCAGTGGCAGCCTAGTGGCTGCTAGGTTGCTGAAGCCAGAATCGCATCCTCCGATGGCGGATCATCTGTTTCTGCTGCAGCTTCTGCGTCTCTTTCAGCTATTAATCGCTTCAGCCTCCTGAACTCCATACGAATCACCAGGGTTGCTGTCAACACAGCCAGTGTGTCTGCAGATGGGTAGACAAAAGGTATGCCATAGACACCGAATGAATCCGGGAAGATGATTGTCCAAAGCCTGGGAATAATGTTCATCAGCGGCAGCATGTAGAAAACCGAGCGTGACAGCGACAGCGAGAGTGACTTCATTGGCTGGCCGGTCGATTGGAAGTAGTTAGCAGAGAGCATCTGCAGACCCATAATCGGCACCATGAACATCGCTATTCTCAAAGCACGAGCGGTAAAGGCGAGTATCTCGCCATCGACCCCGAAGATAATCGCCACCCTGGTAGCAAACACCTGTATCAGTATCCAGATACAACAGCCGATGGTAACCATCCACCTAAAGGCTGTGAAGTAGGTTTCTCGGACTCGTTCATAGTTCTTGGCTCCATAGTTATAACCAAACAGTGGTTGTGCTGCGACCGCGCAGCCCATAATCGGAAAATATGTAACTCCAGAAATTCGATTCATCACGCCAAGACCAGCGAATGTGCCGCTGGTACCGATCGGTGAAAGAGCTCCAAAGTAAGAGATCGTGTTATTGATCGTCAGTGAGATGAAAGCATTGGTGAACTGCATGATAAATGAAGCAGATCCCAGCTTGAGGATATTTTTCATGATGTCCCAATCAAAGCCGATGTTCTCTCTTCGAACCTTGAACGGTGCCTTATTTCCGAAGACGAAATAGGACATGACCATCGCACAACTGGCTGCCTGGCCGCAAAGCTGTGCAGTCGCTGAACCAGCAACTCCCCACTTCAGTACTAAAACGAACAGGAAGTTGAAGCAAAATGACACAACGACGCCTGTTGCACTGGTATAAAACGCTCTGAACGGATCGCCAGCAGTTCTGATATAGTTGTTATAACCCATCCCCAAGAACTGCAGAATAAGTCCGCTTGAAACAATACGGATATAAGTCGTTGCCGAAGCAACCAGCTCTTCTGATACGCCTGAGAACTTTAAAAACGGAGTCATCATTACCTGCAGCATAACAGTACAGAACAACGCTGCACACAGGCTCATCGTAAAGCAGACGCCCAAGATCTTATCCGCTTGATCTCTTCTGCCTTCCCCCATACGCAGCGCTAACAAGGCGTTTCCGCCTGCACCCAGTAAGGTTGATACAGCCATTGAGAACTGCATGATCGGCATCGCTACTGTAGCCGTTGCCAGGCCGACCGGGCCAACACCGTGACCCATGAAGATTCCGTCAATGATATTGTAGAGGCCGCTGAATAGCATTCCTGCAATTGCAGGCAAAGCGAACTCGGTGATCAGCTTGCTAATATTCCCGGTTCCAAGACGATCGACCTTTGCCTGCCGCCGTTCGTCTTCAGTCATTTCATCTGGCTCATCAGTTGCTGATTCAGCTTTTCTGCCTGCTTCTGATGAATCTTCTGAGACGGTTTCTGAAACGGATTTTTTCTCATCATCGTTTGCCGCCAAAGCAATACACCTCAAATTCTCAGAACACCACCGTTGGTAAACGGCTTCTTGTTTCGATATAAGGAAAAGATTTTCCGCGGGTAGAAACTATTAGTTTCTAGAGTATCCAAGCATTGTACCATCAAATCTATCCGTCACAACGGAAGGTTATGTCTCCACTGATTATTCCGCAGGTTTCATCCCCATTTTGAATGATAACCTGCCCAGAATTATCAATTCCTGCCAGAACTCCTTCGGCAACCATCTGTCCCAAAGCATTACTGATCTGAACAGACTCGCCCAGCCGCGCCATGTGGTTTCTATATTCATCAGCAAAGGCAGCAAAGTTTTTGTCCAGGTTCTGCCATCGGTCAAGATAGTCGATGTTACATTTGACAATCGTGTCAACAATCCGTGACAGTATTTCTGATTGAGACTCTGTAGCCAGTGCCGCGCTGGGCAGCGCTGAGCTAGGTAGCGCAGCTCCGAGTTGCTCCACGCCAGGCTGCTCTACGCCAGGCTGCCCACCCACGAAATGCTCAACCAGGTAGGCTGGACGATTCGGCTCGGCAGCACCCTGCTCGGCAGCACCCGACCCGGCTGGCAACGCAACACCTGAAAAAACATTCACGCCGATTCCGATCACTGCCCGCCAATTAATAAGCTCGACCAGAATTCCTGCCAGCTTGTGTTGTACCTCGGCACCCGAATCAAGCAGCAGATCATTTGGCCACTTAACCAGAATCCTGCGATCAATCAAAGGCTGCAAGGCAAAACGAGTAGCCAGCGCAACCAGTAAAGGTAGGCAGGCAGCTGCCTCAGCAGCAAGCAGGTCAGGCCAAAGCAGCGACAGGTAAACTCCGCCCTCAGGCGAATGCCAACTACGCCCCAATCGCCCTCGGCCACCTGACTGCCAGTCAGCGACAACAACAGTCGGCAGACTCGTATCGACCTGCTCTGAAGCAGCCAACTCCAGCTGTCCAGACAGTAACTGCTTCACGAAATCATTGGTCGAAGGCAGGCTCTTGAAATGCAGCAGTTGATAGCCTTCACGCAGGCTAATATCGATCAGCGCAGAGTCTAACATGCCGAATCCGCCCGTAAGACTTCAAGACTGGTTAAATCTGTTCATGGCAGCCTGCAGTCCATCGTCAATCACTGCCAGAGCCATCGGCACCGCCTGCTGCACAGACACTTCAAGTTCCTCCAGTTGAGCAGTGCCCAATCTATGCAAAACGTAGTCGATTGCCGTCATCTGTCCGGGAGGACGACCTACCCCAATGCGCAACCGAACAAAATCTGCACCAACATTTTCTATTATGGATAAAACCCCTCTGTGCCCACCATGACGCCCGCCCAGCTTCAGCTTCAGCGCTCCGTCTGGGAGGTCAAGCTCATCATGTACAACTATCAAGCTCTGCAGATCTGCTTCTTCGAATTCATAGAGCCTGAACAGATTTCTTACCGGTCTTCCGCTTGAATTCATGAAGCTTTGTGGCTTGGCTAGAACCAAGCGATGCCCGTGGTAGTTAACCTCAGCTAAAATTGCTCCACCCAGGTTCTTCCAGTAGTTAGCACCGAGTTCACGTGCCAGAGCATCGATGACTTTGAAACCGGCATTGTGTCGGGTGTCAGCGTATGCGAGCCCGGGGTTACCAAGCCCAACAATCAGAATGGTGCCGGTCATCTCAAATCTGAAAATCTGGATCAAATAGCTCTGAAACGCTTTCATCATAGAAGACATTGTTCACAGCCTTCGCCAGAAGTGGTGCAACAGAGACAACCTCTATCTTGCCGCGTGTGCGACTTTTGGGAACAGCAACTGTATCGCAGACGATAACCTTCAGCATATCGGCTTGCTCGATTCGCTCATAGGCTTTGCCCGAGAACAGTCCGTGTGTCGCACAGACATAGACCTCTTTGGCGCCTGCCTCTAACAAAGCGTCGACACCATTGATTACCGATCCACCTGTGTCAATCATGTCATCGTTGATGATGCAGGTCTTGCCAGTCACATTGCCGATCACTGTCGTTACTTCTGAGGCATTGTGCTCGGGACGTGTCTTTGACATGATTGCTAGGTCTGCATCCATTAGATCAGCTAGTTTCTTGGCCGCCTTGGCTCTACCGACATCGGGTGATACAACACAGACATTCTCAAGCTCCATTGCATTGAAATAGTCTGCGAAAATCGGTAATGCTGTCAGGTGGTTGACCGGTGTGTCAAAGAAACCTTGAATCTGTCCCTGATGCAAGTCGATGCAGATGCTCCGATCGATTCCGGATATCGTCATCAGGTTCGCCACCAGCTTCGCGGTTATCGGCTCGCGGGCAGCAGACTTCTTGTCTTGACGCGAGTAGCCATAGTGCGTCAGCACTGCAGTGACCGAACGAGCAGAGGCTCGCTTGGCAGCATCAGCCATAATCAGTAGCTCCATCAGGTTGTCGTTGACCTTGCCTGCTACCGACTGAACAATGAAGACATCACATCCTCGTACGCTCTCAAGGTAGCGGGCATAGATCTCTCCGTTAGCAAAGGTCGTCACGCTGACCTTACCGAGTTCTACTCCACATTCTTTGGCTATCTTTTGTGCCAGATCCCTGTTAGAGCGTCCGCTGAAAAGCTTCAGTGTCTTATGCACCTCAACCATGTTGCCTTCCTCTCGTGTAAGTGTTAGTCCTTCTTTTTGCGGGGGCGGTTCTCTTCGCGATCGCGTCGGCGTTTGTAGACCCACCCGCGAATAATCTTCTGCTCGCTTCGTTCAATGCCTAAGGCACCATCTGGAACATTCTTGGTTATTGTACTGCCAGCTCCGGTTACCGTATCGGCACCGATAGTGACTGGAGCCACAAGCATGGTATCAGAACCGATGAACGCTCGGTCTCCGATTTCGGTGCGATGCTTGTCGTAGCCATCGTAATTGCAGGTAATCGTACCGGCGCCGATGTTGACATCGGTGCCGAGGGTCGCGTCGCCGACATAGGACAGGTGCGGAACCTTGCTGCCGACACCGATTATCGAGTTCTTGATCTCGACGTGGGTACCTGCCTTGGATCCGAGCTTCATCAGCGTTCCAGGGCGCAGGTAGGCTCTTGGTCCACAGCTGACGCCATCTTCAAGCTCACTTTCTAAGATAATGCTTTCTTCTATCACGCAGTCGCGACCGATAATCGAGTCAGCAATGCGGCAGTTCGGACCGATGAAGGTTCCTCTGGCTACGAAGGTCTTGCCGCTCAGTATTACCTGCGGAAGAATCTCGACATCACTGGAGAGCTCGACTTCCGGGCCAATCCAGACGGATGCCGGGTCAAGCATGGTCACGCCAGCCATCATCCAGGCAGTGTTGATACGCTTCTGCATCAGTGAGCTCGCCAAAGCCAGCTGCAGGCGGTCGTTAATGCCTTGCGCCTCGCTGGCGTCTCCCGGCAGAGCAACCACGCTTTCTCCGCTTTTCACCAGCAGGCTGAAGACCTCTGTCAGATAATACTCGCCCTGAGCGTTGGAGTTGCCCAGCTTTTCTAGATTGGCAAGCAGTAAGGGCAGGTCAAAGCAGTAGGCCGCGCTGTTGCATAGCGTGACACTTCTCTCTTCATCGGTTGCATCCCGATCCTCGACAACGCGATCAACGGTACCGGACTCACCCAGAATCACGCGACCGTATCCGGTCGGATCGTTCATCTCGTGCGCTAACAGGCAAACTGCAGCGCCGGTGCCCTGCTGGGTCTCAACCAGCGCCTTGATTGTATCGCCGGTCAGCAGCGGAGTGTCAGCCGATAACACAACCAACGATGACCCCCTGGTTGCAAAGTGTTCCAGCTCAGCTCGCGCCACCATAATGGCATGACCTGTGCCCAGGCGCTCTTCCTGCACGACAATCGTCGTCTCACTCACCAGCGGAATAACCTGCTCGCGCTCATGCCCAACAACCGTCAGTATGCGGTCAGTTCCAGCTGCGACAGCAGCGTCTACAACCCAGCGAATCATCGGTTTACCCAGAAGTTCGTGTGCTGCCTTGGCTTTGGCGGAGACCATTCTGGTTCCCGCTCCAGCTGCCAGGATAATTGTTGAGAATGCCATTTGAACCTCATTTCTACAGCGCGTCAGAAAAGCGCTCCGCATTGATATATGCACTTCGAGCCACCTGCGAGATAAACAATTCGCAACGGTATGCCCCCTGCCCGATAGCGCTCAAGTATTAACAATCATTCTAAAGTGTAGCATTACTCAACATCTACGTTTAGTTCGCGTAGTTTATAAACGGTTTGTTTTATCGTAGTAAAAATGCTGTGCCAATGTTGCCTGCAGACGAACCATAGCAGTAGCCATCTGCTATGCTTTCAGGTACCTTATAAACATTCTCGTCGGGGGACCAAAAATTCTGGTAAAATATTTATTATGCATACATTTGAATACATTTTAGTGCTCTTGGCAGCAGTACTTCTCTCTAACCTGATTGGCCAATTTGTACCACGAATCTCCCTGCCGTTGATACAGGTGGCTTTAGGTGTCGCGTGTGTGTTCTTGCCTCTTCCCTTTCACAGCGGCGGACTTGACCCCGAACTCTTCCTGGTATTGTTTATTGCCCCAATGCTGTTTGAAGAAGCAAAGAAGGCGGATAAACCCTCGCTCTGGCGATTGCGACGGCCAATTCTTTCGCTGGCTGTCGGACTGGTTTTCGCAACCTGTCTACTGGTAGGCACGTCGATGCATCTGCTGCTTCCGACCGTTCCGCTCGCAGCCGGAATGGCAATTGCAGCAGCACTGTCGCCGACAGATGCCGTAGCGGTCTTATCCCTAAAAGGTATTGCAACCATCACTGAGGAGCAAGATCATCTATTAATGGGAGAAGCTCTCTTAAACGACGCTGCCTCGATTGTCTCGTTTCAATTTGCCATTGCCTATGTGATGACAGCCTCATTCTCGCTGGTCAATGCCTCTGTCTCGTTTATTTTCATGTTCTTCGGCGGGCTGGTGCTTGGCCTGGTGTTGATGGGATTGCGCTATCTGATCATGCGCGCAGTTGCCGCCAGCGGTATGGAGCTGACGACATTTTTCGTTCTATTTGAGGTTATCACTCCAAGCCTGATATACCTGATTGCAGAGTTACTGCATGTCAGCGGCATCATTGCAGTAGTAGCGGCCGGTGTTGCATACTCTTATTCACCGCGGGGGATTAACCCGCTGACTGCTCGCAACAATGTTGTCTCTAGCAGCGTTTGGGCTGTGGTTTCTTTTACTATCAACGGCCTCTGTTTTCTGATGTTGGGCGCACAGCTGCCTTCTATTGTCGATCGTATTCAGATGGCTGATAGAGTTGACTTGAGTTATCTGTTTGTTTGCATGTTCGCTTTGCTGGCAGTCGTCGTTGTTATCCGCTTTGTCTGGGTGCTGGTGATTCATCGCCACGTAAACCTGGCAGGTGGTGGTATGTCTATGAGCTGGGAGGCTGAGGGCAGCGAGGCTGTTCTGTCGCTTGTTGACGATGGATTCGGCACCGTAGACCCAGAAAACCAGCCGTTCACAATTGACTTCCATCTGAGCGAGGAGGAGCTTCAGGCAACAACTTTCAAAGAACGACAAGAAATCATTCGCAGAGTCAGACAGGAGCGTAGACGGGCGCGCAAAGAGATGGAGCGGACGGAGCGGGCTCAGGCTCATGCCGATTTGAATTACTGGAAGCTGCACCTGAGGGATGCTCTACTGCTGACAATCGCTGGCCCGAAAGGCGCGATTACCCTGGCGCTGGTCTTTGCGATTCCGATGGTGATATCAGACGGCAGTGGCTTTCCGGAGCGCGATATCATAACCTTCGTCTCTTCAGGCACGATTCTGATCTCGTTGCTTTTCACCAGCTTCAGTATGCCAATCCTTTCCCCGAAAGCTGCTGTCAGCTTAGATATTGAGGATGAGATCAGGGGCAAGACGGACATTCTGCGCTCTGTGATTTTTGAGATTCAAGAAAAGACTCTTCCGGAGGATCGCGCCATTGCTGACATTGTTATAGGTCAATACATCCAGCGAATACAGCAGCTGTTGGTAAGCAATAACCAGGATAACCCCGAGGAAACCCGGCTTCGACTTCAGGCGCTGGATTGGGAGCGCCAGTATGTGCTTGGGTTGATTGCCAATGGCAAGGTCAGCTTCCCAATCGGTGCGGTTTTTCTTAGTCAATTGTGTCGCCAGCAGTCAAGACTAGAGCAGCGGTCGCTGATTCTACTTGAGGTAGGCGCTTTGAAAGACCAGTTATCCAGCCACTACAACCATTGGAGAAGTTCTCGAAAGTCTGCTGAGTATGATAGAAGCCAGAATGGCTCTGCTTTGAGAATGCGTTTCTCGGCTTTGCAGATAGAAGCCCATGAGCATTCGATAGCAAAGCTCGAGGAGCTACTGTTAGAAGTTGAGGATGCTGGGGGATCTGATCAGCTGTCAGAGTTAGAGATCACCAGGTTGATAACCGTGAATCAGCGTCAGATCGAGCGCATGACCAGACGCAACCATGCACGCACACAGATATTGACTGGAACTGCAGCCAACCAGGCACAGCGAGAGCAAAGAGAAATGCAACTGACCGCATCAGCCCTGGAGTGGGAGCGCGAAGCAATAACCGATGCGCTTCGCGCGGAGAAGATCTCTCACCATACTGCCAAGCAGATGTTGGACAGTGTAGCGATTATGGAGCTCGATATCGAAGAGGTCTTGGAATAATTCACTTGTACTGTGCTTGTTTGTGTTGACAGTCTCGACAGCAGACGACTCTTCGCATAGACTGATTAATCACGCTGGGGCATCGTCCAACGGCAGGACTCTGGTTTTTGGTGCCAGCTATATAGGTTCGAATCCTGTTGCCCCAGCCATAAGCTTAAAGGTTGTATTATGTTGCTTAACACCTATGGGGCATTAGATGCAAAAAGATACCTAGAGAAAGAGGTTTCAAATGATATGTAAGACTTGCCGTCAAGAAATCCCAGATGGGTCAAAATTCTGCACCTTTTGTGGAGCTGTGCAAGAAGATGCGGGGGTAGAAACCCAAGTAGAGCCAACGGTCTACATGCCGGTTGCTGAGCCGGTTGCTCAAGCTGAAGTGCCTGCAGAAGCAGCAGCTGCTTATGGTGTAAGCCAGGCATATGTTCCGGTTTCTGATGTTGTTTGCGAACCAACTGCGGTAGCACCAGAAGGCTACCAAGAAGTTGCTCCGGTAGATTCTGGTTTTGCCAGTGCTCCAGCTGCCTCTGAGTGGCAGAGCACCGGAAATGCCAGCGGTTCAGAATGGCAAAGTAGTGATAGTGGTGCCAGTGGCGCATATGCAGCTCCCGAAGCTGCCGGCCAACCTCAACCATACGGTGCCCCGGTTCAAGCAGAGCCGGTTGAGCCTCAACCAACATATGCACCACCAATGCAAGCACCTCCTCAAGGTCAACCTCAAGTAGGTGTCGGCGCTCAGAGTTATACCCCTCAACCTGCTGCTCAACCAGCCCAATATGGTGGCTATCAAGCACCCCAGCAAGGCCAGCAAGCTGCGCCGCAGCCTTACGGAGGCTATCAGGCACCGGTACAGACCTACCAGCCCGAACCACCCAAGAAAAGCAAGAATTTTCTGATATTTGTATTGATCGGTGTTTTGGTTGTAGCCATTGCAGGATTGGGAATCTACCTGGTCACAAACCGCAACAGTAACCAGAGTAACAACAATAACAACAACCAGGGAAATAATAACAACAATAACCAGAATAACAATAACACCACGGTGCGTGGCTGGATCGGCGGTTCGACTTCATCTGAGCTACCAAGAGGATTCGTGGCTATCGTTGACAATGAATATGTCACAATCGGCGTGGGTGAACCTTATTTCTATGCTGGAGATAGCACGGTCTATGTTGAAATGATCGTCATCAATCGTTCAGAGAACGCTATCTGGCTTGCCTTCGACGATAATTATTTCGATGGCTCTTATGCGGATCTGGTAGATGTATGGACAGATATTATGCGCACAGAACCAGGCACTACCAGTGAAGGAGTTATCTGGATCGATGTTTTGCACGATGTGGAGGATTTGAACAACTGGCGCGGAACTGTTTATGTTGTTGATGATGACTCTTATGAAACAGATGATTGGCCTGTCATACTCGATTCATACAACTTCAACATCACCTATCAACACTGATGGACGATACGACAAGTCATTTATCTGAACAGGCTTTAATGAATGTGACAACCCGGGGTGAGTGAATCCCGGGTTGTTTTTCCATGAAGTAGCCAGGGGTTACTTTCAAACCACTGGCTATGCTCCAGTGTTTTGCTACTCCTGCCACACAGCCAATACGGTTCCATCGCCAAGAATTAGCGCATGAGGTACCTCGATCGCTGCTTCGCTGTCCTTAATATCAATAGTATTTGGTAGTGTGCCTTTTATATGCCAGCAATCGTTGTCTTCATCATACTCAACTTCAATCCTTGTAGTAGTTTGAGGGTAGAATTGACCAGGCCATTCAATCCACAATGCTTTTGCGTATTTGATAGCTGATTCAGCATTATCAATATGTCCGAATTGTTTATCATACGAGCAAGCACTCATTTCCAATTGGTAGTCAGCCAGGTCAAAGCATCCTACCTCAATACTTTGACTATCGGTTTCTTGATCACTAAAACCATATTTGTCGTAATAAGACACTGGAATCGAATAAGATATTATAGGTCTTACTTTCCTGAAGGCTACTGGTGCGCCTGTTCCTCTGCGCAGCATCAATCCTGGGTTCCAGAATCCTTCTATTCTCATTCTTTCTGTTACACCATCAAAGGTAATGTCTATCGAATAGAGACTGCGCATCACCCAAGTACCAGAATGATTTGAATCAAGATATACAAAAGTCGCTGTTCTGTCCTCGTTTAGTATTAGAACAACCTCGATGATTTAATTGTTTAAGTCCAAATCCTCTGTATTATCAAACTGTCGATAGTACGCACGTGCAGCCCATGTGCCGATGAACTTATAATCATATTGTTTTAGCAAAGCTTTGTGACAAACGTTACCAATACACAACAGGGTAATACCGAGAGCAATCTGAAATACGAGTCTCTTATAATTTAGAACGCTCTTCTTACTGTCTGGATTATTTGTAGAAAGACGTGCCTTTAGAAACTCAACGAGAGAAACTTGTTGTGCAACATCATCCTGGTCGCCCAGTTCTATACGGTTCTTTTTATCCATTCTAGTTCAGCCTAAATATCAGCCCTTGTATCAGTTCTTTTATTTCATACTTTACAAGGTTTGGAACAACAATTTTTGGTGATACAACATAGCCGATATTGTACCCAATAGTAACTCCGTAGGAATCGGGTGTTGAGAATAATCTTGAACCTCCGCCGAGATACTGATCCACACGATCATAATTTGTTCCTGTCAAGCTTGCTTGTAATACTCTTAATGCTATATGTGCGCAGTTCTTTCC
>Ga0123356_10001818_pt1 | contig 23197 bp, 22 predicted proteins | sample TergutEmb28metaG_2_FD_92546 | JGI IMG/M metagenome (GOLD analysis project Ga0123356, IMG submission 92546) | Embiratermes neotenicus P3 segment gut microbial communities from Petit-Saut dam, French Guiana - Emb289 P3 | ecosystem: Host-associated > Arthropoda: Insects > Digestive system > Gut ...
CGGCCGGAGGGGCCAGACCCGGGTGGTTGACACCAGTGGGGAGGACCACCATGGTTAGAACACACGCAAGGTGGTCCCTAGCTAGTGGCAAAACAAGTGGTCCCATCACCCTGGCAAATGACATTGAATCCGGTGTAACTCGGGAACCGAAAGCCGCCCAAGGTGGGTGGCTCTAGATCCCTTTTTGCCTGGCCAAAATGAGCAGTTGAAGAGGCCCAGTGCCTCTCGGCAACGGAAATACGGCGTCGCTTGTGACCGTGCGTCGGTTGAATGAATGGCGTTTAGGGTCCTCCAGGCTACTCGACTTAGCATCGAAGCAGGTCAGGCCGCCGTGACCTAGCATCAACGCAGGTCAAGCCGCCACGACCTTGCACAAAAACAGGTTCGATTTCCCGGGTGGACACATTTGGCCTGGTCACCCCCTTGGCCCTGAATCCTGACCCTGTTTTGGTGCTAGGTCACGGTGGGCCAACCTGTTTTGGTGCTAGGTCACGGTGGGCCAGCCTGTTTTGGTGCTAGACCGCGGCGGGTCAGCCTGTTTTGGTGCTAGGTCACGGTGGGCCAGCCTGTTTTGGTGCTAGACCGCGGCGGGTCAGCCTGTTTTGGTGCTAGGTCACGGTGGGCCAACCTGTTTTGGTGCTAGGTCACGGTGGGCCAACCTGTTCTGGGATCCGCAGCACCGGCCTGGGGGCTGGTGGGGTACGTGAGGGGCTAGCGCCTACGTTTATGCAGGTCGAAGCCGTGCTCCTCGCCCTGCGGGCTCGTCAACAATTTCGTTGGCCTCACAAAACCAAGCAAGGTTGGTTTGACTCGGCCTGCCTCATTGTGCGCGAGGGGGGACTTGAACCCCCACGCCCGAAGGCACAGGAACCTAAATCCTGCGCGTCTGCCAATTCCGCCACTCGCGCGCCGTCCAAGCGTAATGCATCTACCAGCGCCATCGCCTCGGCACCTAGGCCAGCCACCGCGACCGCCAACGCCGGCGGCCACCAGCCGAAGGTCGACCGGTCACAAACCAAGTGGTGTCAGCTTGGCTGCCAACCCGGCAACCTCCAGCCGAAGGTCAGCCAGTCACAAACCAAGTTTGGCCAGCTCGGCCGCCAGTGCCCGCCAGGCCTGGCCGCGGTGGGAAATCGCGTTTTTGACTGAGGGCGCCAATTGCGCCGAAGTCAAATCCATCCCGTCTGGAATCAGGATCGGGTCATAGCCAAAACCACCATCTCCGGCCGGTTCAGTAGCCAGGCGACCCGGCATTCTGCCGGCGGCGAAGACCTCACGGCCGTCAGGGAACACCGCCACCGCCACACATTCGAACCAGGCGCCGCGTTGGACCGGCGGCACATCGGCTAACTGGTCGACCAGAAGCGCCAGGTTGGCGCCATCGTCGCCATGCCCACCGGCCCAGCGAGCCGAAAACACCCCCGGCGCACCACCGAGAACTTCGACGCAGAGCCCAGAATCCTCGGCCAGGGCCACCAGACCACTGGCCTGGCAGGCGGCCCTGGCTTTGATCTGGGCATTGGCCAAAAACGTGACGCCGTCCTCGACCGGCACCGGCAGATCCAATTCGCCGGCGGTCACCAGCGTCCAGCCAGCCAAAGCGCCGGCCTGGTCCAGGACTTGGCTGACTTCGCGCACCTTGTGAGAGTTGTGGGTGGCCAAAACCGCCCGATGCCGGCCCTGGCCCAAGCGCCAGACCTCGCCATTGCTCGTAGCCGGGCCGGAATCACTCACTGGGCCAAGGCCTCGGTTTGAAGTCGAGTCAACGAGGCGCAACCGGCCACAGCCAGGTCGAGCAATTGGTCCAGCTCGGGGCGGCTAAACGGAACGCCCTCAGCCGTGCCCTGGACCTCGACAAACTGACCTTGGTCAGTCACCACCACGTTCATATCGGTCTCGGCCGCCACGTCTTCGATATATGGCAGGTCTAACATGGCCACACCATTGACAATCCCGACTGAAACCGCACTAACAGAGCCGGTTAGAACCTGCGCTGAGGCCTTAACTAGGCCTTCCCTCACACCCCAACTGACGGCATCGGCCAGAGCCACATAGGCGCCGGTAATCGCGGCTGTGCGGGTACCGCCATCGGCCTGAAGCACATCGCAGTCAAGCGTGATGGTGTTTTCACCCAAAGCCTTCAGATCGACCACGGCCCTAAGTGAGCGGCCAATCAACCTGGAGATCTCGTGGGTCCGGCCGCCAATCCGGCCCCGCACCGACTCACGGTCGGTTCGTTCGTTAGTTGACCTGGGCAACATGGCGTATTCGGCCGTGACCCAACCCTTGCCGGAGCCTTTGCGCCAGCGCGGCACCCCGCCAGCAAAGCTGGCCGCGCACAGCACCCGCGTCAGGCCAAAGGAGATAAGGGCAGAGCCTTCGGCAGCGGCTTGCCAGCCGCGTTCAATGGTGACGGTCCTGAGTTGATTAGGCGCGCGTCCGTCGACGCGCCTTGAGGCAGTAGACATATGCCAAGGCTAGCGCGCCAGCAGTCCGCGTGACAGGCGCCGAGAGGCTTGACGCATTTGCACAAAACACTGACCAAAGGAAATACGGCCAATAGGCCCCGGCCGGGACGCTGGTAGTTTTCACCGGCGCCGCTGCCGCTAAATCACGTAATAGTGATTTGACTTGGCCTGATGGATCGCTCCGGCGTACTCCCGCGCGACCTCAGACATGGTCTCATCGGCGTCATACCACGGTGGGATATGCGTTACCACGACCCGGTTTGCACAGGCCTTGGCGGCCGCCTGTCCAGCCCGTTTGCCGGTCAGATGGACCCCCCTGGAGGCGTCACGGCCCTCTTGGAAGGCGGCCTCGACCAGCAGCAGATCGGCCCCGGCCGCCAGTTCATCAAGGCCGTCACACAGGTCCGTGTCGGCGGAATAGGCCAGTTTGCGTTGACCCGAACCTACCGAGCTGGGGCCGGCCACGGAAAACCCCCAAGTTTCGACCGGATGGCGCATCAAATGGGGAGTGATCGTCATAGGACCCACCTGTACCGGCCGGTTGGCCTGCCAGGTCTGGGCCGGGAAAACCCGAGGTTGGGCCGGATCCAAGGAGTACTGAATGGCCGCCAGTTGCTGGTCGGTGCCGGCCGGCCCATAGACCTCCAGATCACCCAGCGCCGTGCCGGGCCGGTATTTGGCGTAGACGTGCAAGCCAGTCATATCGGCGCAATGGTCCGGATGAAGGTGGCTCAGCGCCACAAAATCGAGAGCCTCTGGCGTTAGCAGTCGCTGTAGCGGGCCAAAAGCCCCCGAGCCCATGTCCAAGGCAATGGTCCACTGCCGCCGGGCGGCGTCGTAACACTGCACCAAGTAGCAACTAGCCGGCGAACTGGGCCCAGCAAACGACCCAGAGCAACCAACCACGACCAGTCTCATGGCGCCACCGCATCACGAATCGGGGCGAAACCTTGGGTCAACGTGGTCTCCGGGTCCTGCCACTGTGTCACCTCGGGACCCAAGAAGCGTTGGGCTAGCGCCCTAAAGCGGGCCATATCGGCCGTGGCCATGAACTGATGGTACGGTGGGCGTGGGTCGCGCCGGGCCGCGCCGGTGGCCACCAGCGCCCTGAAAACATCCTTGGCGGTCTCCTCGGCCGAGCTAACCAGCGTCACCTCAGGCCCCATGACATAGCTCAGTACGCCGGTCAGCATTGGATAGTGGGTGCAGCCCAGGACCAAGGTGTCAACTCCTGCTCGCTGCAGCGGCGCCAAATAGCCGCGCGCCACCTCGATTACCTCCGGCCCGTCGGTGCGCCCGGCCTCGACCAGGTCAACAAAATCAGGGCAGGCTTGGAGGGACAGCTCCAGCTGTGGCGCGGCGGCGAAGGCATCTGGATAGGCGCCGGAATTGATAGTGGTCTCGGTACCAATCACCCCGACCCGGCCGTTCCTGGTGGCGGCCACGGCCCGGCGCACGGCCGGCCGGATGACCTCAAGCACTATGACACCGCGGCCCAGCTCATAGCGTTCGCGAGCGTCATTTAGCATCGCCGCCGAGGCCGTGTTACAGGCGATCACCAGCATCTTTACCCCAGCGCTAACCAGTGCGTCGAGGTGGCCCAAGGCCAGTTGACGAACCTCAGCGATAGGTCGAGGCCCGTAGGGGGTGTTGGCCGTATCACCTAAGTACTCAACGGTTTCGCCAGGCAGCTGGTCGATCACCGCTCTGGCCACAGTCAGCCCGCCCAGGCCGGAATCAAAGATCCCAATGGGAGCGTCACTCACCGTTACAGCCTAACTGAGCTGGCGCCGGCCCTTTGGCAGGCCCGGCCCGTTCTGGCAGGCCTGGCCAGGCAGCAGCTTGGCAGTCCGATGCCGGTCGCCTGCTGCCAGGTTTGCACCGCCTGTCGCGCGCAGCGGGCGCGATGCGCGGGTGGGAAGAGGCGGTCGAATGGCGCCGGGTAACGCCTGGCATTGTCGGTAGACACCTCCAATCCGCTTGGCGTTGTGGCTGGCCTTGTAGGCTGGGTCGCTGTGAGTGTCGCCTTGCTGACCGACCGGTATGAGCTAACCATGCTCCAGGCAGCCCTGCGCGACGGCACCGCCCAGCGGCAATGCGTCTTTGAGACCTTCGCCCGGCGGCTGCCACCGGGCCGGCGCTACGGCATTGTGGCCGGTACCGGGCGACTAGCCGAACTGCTGGCCAGCTTCCGCTTTGACCGAGATGACGGCAGCCTTGACTACCTGCTTCAGGCCGGAGTCATTGACGACGACACCGCCGCCTGGCTGGCCGACTTCCGTTTTGGTGGCACCATTCGCGGCTACGCCGAAGGTGAGTGCTTTTTCCCTGATTCGCCGGTCCTGACAGTTGAGGGCAGTTTCGCCGAATGCGTTTTGCTGGAGACCCTGGTCTTGTCGGTGCTCAACCATGATTGCGCCGTGGCCGGGGCGGCCTCGCGGATGACAGCCGCCGCAGTTGGCCGGCCTTGCCTGGAAATGGGCGCGCGGCGGACCCATGAACAAGCCGCCGTGGCCGCGGCCCGGGCCGCCTTTGTGGCCGGCTTTGCCGGCTCGTCCTGCTTGGAGGCGGGCCGGCGCTGGGGCGTGCCCACAATTGGCACAGCCGCCCACGCCTTCACCTTGGTGCATGATTCTGAACAAGCCGCCTTCGCCTCACAAGTAGCTTCGATGGGTGTGGGCACCACCTTGCTGCTCGACACCTATGACGTCGCCAAAGCGGTCGAACGGGCCGTGGCGGTGGCCGGGGTGGACCTGGCGGCCGTGCGAATCGATTCGGGCGACTTGACCATGCTGGCCGGTCAGGTCCGCCAGCTGCTCGATTCGCTCGGGGCCAAGCAGACCAAGATTGTGGTCACCTCTGACCTGGATGAATACGCCATTGCCGCTCTGGCTATTGCGCCGGTTGACACTTATGGCGTGGGCACGCGGCTGGTCACCGGCTCGGGCGCTCCAACCGCCGAGCTGGTCTACAAGCTGGTGGCCCGCGAGGGTGCCAACGGCCAACTCGAAGCCGTGGCCAAAACCTTTGGCGGCAAATCCTCGGTAGGCGGCGCCAAATGGGCTGGGCGCCGGCTCGATGATTCCGGTCAGGCCGTTGAAGAGATCGTGACCGTGTTGCCGCCAGGCACCGCTCCGCCAACCAACGGCGATATCCGGCCGCTGCAAGTGACCTACGTCAATGCCGGCCAGATCGACCCGGTTTGGACCGGCCAGGACGGGCTGCAACGAGCCCGCCAGAGGCACCTGGTTTCGAGAGACGAGCTACCGCTTCACGCCACCCGTTTGTCCCAAGGTGAACCGGTTATCCCAACCCTGGTCAACCATGGCTGAGCCCTTGGCGCCTGAGGCTGCGGCTGAGCCCTTGGCGCCCGAAATCGCAGCTGACCCCGGCCTGCCGGCAGCCGCTGCGGTCAAACGCCGTTGGCCCAGAAGGTTCGCGATTGCCTTGGTCAGTTTCGCGCTATTGGTGGGGGCCGGCACAGGCGGGCTCAATCTTTATGTTGTCACCAGCGCCAAAAGCCGAATCAAACCGGCGGCAGAAGTTGGCAGTGGCTATGACTGTGTCCTTGTGCTGGGGGCTGGGGTAGTTGGCCACACGCCTTCGCCAATGCTGGCCCAGCGACTCGACACGGGCATCGAGCTGTACCAACAAGGTGTGGCGCCGGTCATTTTGGTCAGCGGCGACAATTCGACCGTCAATTACAACGAGGTCGAAGTCATGCGCAACTACCTGATTGACCACGGCGTGCCTGAAGGTGACATCTACCGTGACTACGCCGGCTTTTCGACCTACGAGTCAATGGTCCGGGCCAAGCGGGTTTTTGGGGTCAGCCGGGCGGTGTTGGTGACCCAGGGCTATCACTTGTCGCGGGCGCTGCTGAACGCGCGCGGTGTCGGTATTGACGCGGTTGGGGTGGCGGCCCCGGGGCGACGCGAGGGCCAGCTCAAACGTGACCTGCGAGAGGTACTGGCGCGGGTCAAAGATCCGTTCATGGTCTGGTTCAAGGCCAACCCGACCTTCTTGGGTCCTGAGGTTGAGCTGATCCCCGGCCAGGGCCAATAGCCTCCACCGCCAGCCAACTCACGCCAGTTTGGGCTTTGACACCACCTTGGTTTCCGCCAGTTAGGGCTTTGGCAGCACACCAGATTCACGCCAGTGCGAGCTTTGTCAGCAGCCTGCGGCGGGCGGCCTTTGTCAGTTCTTGCTGCCACCCGGGCCGGTGTTGAGGGACTGGAAGATCTCCTTGCATACCGGGCAGATCGGGTATTTCGAGGGGTCACGGCCCGGCACCCAGACTTTGCCGCAAAGCGCCACTACCGGCTTGCCACTGACGGCTGAGGCCATGATCTTGTCCTTGCGGACATAGTGGGCGAAGCGTTCGTGGTCGCCGTCTCCCAGTGAGGTCTGCTCCCGCTCAAGAACCTCGGTTGCCCTGGCCGGTCCATCGGGTCCGGTCGGGGCGCCAGGAGCCTGATGGATATCAGGCTCTGACCGTGTTGACGTGGTCGGGGCGAGGCGACGTCCTAAGGAAACGCGGCCAACAAGCATCGCTTCTGCCCCTTGGAGGGTGTTTTCGAACACTCTCCAAGGGGCCTGTGGCTGGTCAGCTGGTGAGGCCATGGACCCATCCTAGGGGGTTGGTGGATAATGCGCGTCGAAACGAGGATCGTCACCAGGTGATGCATCGCAAGGCGGAGGTCTGCCCCGCTAGCAGGGCTAACGGGGCACGGCCGACAACGAAGCGAGGCGCCGCCTGGGGGCGACCGCAGCCGGCGGGAATTGTCCACCAGCCCCCTAGGTGTAGCAGGCCGTGGCGCCGCCTGGCGGACAACTCGGAGCCAGGCGGTGTTTTGCCCGATGACGCAAGCTGGCTTTGGCGGCGAACCGGCGCTGACAACCGCGATTTCCGGTCACAGAATCCTGCCATTTGCGAGCACGCCCTGGTCGCCGGCTGCCCACACTGTCGCGCAGACTCGTGCACCGGCAGCCAGACTCACAAGGCGAAGACATGCAAGATCCGTCGCTTTCCGATTCCATCCCGTGTCCGGAACCTAGGCTTTGTCAGGTGACTCGGTCGCTCCCGAGCGCATGTTGTCGTCAATCCAGTTCGATATGTCCTCGATGCCGTGCTCACCGGTGGCAACACCCACGCCAAGCTCGACGATTTCGTCGTCGGTCACAGACAGGACAATCCCGTTGATGTCCAAGAGCACCATCATTGCGAGAACGCCTATCCTTTTGTTGCCATCAACGAAGGCGTGATTCGAAATCAGGCCAAAGCAAAGCCTGGCCGCCTTGGCCTTGAGCGACGGGTACAGTTCACGGTCTTCGAAGCCGGCGTAGGGGGCCTCGAGCGCCGAGTCGAGCAGTCCTTCGTCCCGCGTGCCCGGGGTTCCGCCGGACTCGGCCAGCAGGTACGAATGCATCGACAGGACAAGCGCCTTGTCGAGACGCTTCACTTGGCCAAGGCCTCGAAGGCGGCCTTGTGCTTGGCGAGGATTCGGCGGGTGGCCTCAGCTACCGTCTCGCTCTCGGCGACTTCACTGTCGACAAGTTCATAGTCGAACACCACATACCTGGGCTTGTTGTTCCGCAGAATCACAACTGACCCACGTGCATCGACCTGCCGGGCGACGCGCGAGAAGTTCTGATTCGCTTCACTTATGGACATGATGCTGCTCGAATCGATCAACATGGTCACTCCGTGTTTCTAGGATGAATTCATCCTAGCACGGCCTCGGCAGCACTTCCCTGGCAGGTAAGGCCGGGCCCAAACAGCTAGCTGGCTAGCCGTTCGAGGATGAGCTCGCGCACTCGAGCGGCATCGGCCTGGCCGCGGGTGGCTTTCATAACCGCGCCAACAATGGCGCCGGCGGCTTGGACGCGGCCGGAGCGGATCTTCTCGGCCACATCTGGCTGCGCTGCCAAGGCGACGTCGATGGCCTCAAGTAAGGCGCCGTCATCGGACACCACCTCAAGGCCGCGGGCCACCAGCACCTGCTCAGGCGAACCCTGCCCGGCCAGTACGCCCTCCAAGACTTGCCGGGCCAACTTGTCGTTGATCCGGCCGGCCGCGATTAGGGCTTCTAGCTCGGCAACTGACGCCGCTGTAATGTCCAGCTCGGCTAACTCCACGCCCTGGGCGTTGGCCCGCCGGGCCAGCTCCCCCAGCCACCACTTGCGAGCCCCGGCCGGGGCGGCACCGGCGGCCACCGTCGCTTCGATCAGGTCGAGGGCGCCGGCGTTGACCACGGCCGCCATTTCGAGGTCACTGAAACCCCATTGGGCCAACAGGCGGGCCCGCCGCTTGGCTGGCAGCTCTGGCAAAGTGGCCCGTAGTTCCTCCACCCAAGCCCTTGAAGGCTCCAGCGGCAGCAAGTCCGGTTCGGGGAAATAGCGGTAGTCCTCGGCCTGCTCTTTCGACCGGCCCGGACTGGTCGTCTCTGAATCCTCATGCCAATGCCGAGTCTCCTGGATGACAGCCTGGCCGCCAGCCAAAAGCGCACCTTGGCGGCGCATTTCGTAGTGGGCCGCCTTCTCGATGGCCCTAAACGAATTGACGTTCTTGGTTTCCGAGCGCTTGCCGTAAGGCACGGCGCTTTGGGCCGATGCCGAGGCCGCCTTAGGCCGCAGCGACAAGTTCACATCCGCCCGCAGCGAGCCTTGGTCCATGCGGGCATCGGATATCCCCAAGGCCACCGCCACGTCACGCAGCGCCCTGACGTAGGCCCGGGCCACCTCTGGGGCTCGTTGACCGGCGCCTTCGATCGGCTTGGTAACAATCTCGATCAGCGCCATGCCGCCGCGGTTGTAGTCAACCAAGGTGTAGTCAGAGCCGTGGATGCGGCCGGTGGCACCACCAACGTGGGTGTTTTTGGCGGCGTCTTCCTCCATATGGGCCCGGTCCAATTCGACCCGGAAAACCTCGCCATCATCAAGTTCGACATCCAAGTAGCCGCCCTGGTTGATTGGAGCGTCATGCTGGGAGACCTGATAGTTCTTAGGCAAGTCAGGGTAGAAGTAGTTCTTCCGGGCAAAAACGGAGCGTTCAGCAATGTGGCAATTCAGCGCCAGCCCCAGCCGAATGGCCGATTCAACCACTTTGGCGTTAAGAGCCGGCAAAGTGCCCGGCCAGCCCAAGCAAATGGGGCAGACCTGGGAATTGGGTGGCGCGGCAAATCTAGTTGTACAACCGCAAAACATCTTGGTCTTGGTGGCGAGTTCGACATGCACCTCGATACCCAAAACCGGGTCGAAGGATGCGACCACTTCATCGAATGGCATCAGGTCTACACCGGCACTCATGATGCCTCCAGTTCAGGGGCCTGGTCCAAGAATGGCCCGCCCCATTTGGTTTCGAGCGTGGCTTGAAGGGCGCCAGCCACCTGGTACATCAGGGCGTCGGCGCTAACCGGCGCGGTCACCTGAATGCCAACTGGCAGGCCGTCCTCCGCCAGTCCGCCCGGGAGCGAGATTCCAGGTACACCGGCCAGATTGGAGGGCAAGGTGGCGATGTCGGATAGGTACATGGCCAACAGATCGTCCATCTTCTCGCCCAGTTTGTAAGCCGTGGTTGGGGTGGTTGGGCCAAGCAGCACGTCGACTTTGTCCCAGGCCTTGGCGTAGTCCCGTTGGATCAGAGTGCGAACCTTCTGGGCGCTGCCGTAATGTTCCTCGTAGTGGCCCGTTGACAGCGCGTAGGTGCCCAGAATGACTCGCCGTTTGACCTCCGGTCCAAAGCCGGCCGCCCGGGTGGCGCTCATCACCGACTCGACGGTCACCGGCCCTTGGCTGGGCTCAACCCTCAGACCCAAACGCATGGCGTCGAATTTGGCCAGGTTGGACGATGCCTCAGCCGGCATTATCAAGTAGTAGGCGGCGAAGGCGTAGTCGAAGGATGGGCAGTCGATTTCCTCGATGGACACCCCCAGGCCACGCAGCGCGTCCAAGGCTTCGGTAAAGCGATCCATGACACCTTGCTGATAGCCTTCGCCACTCAGTTGGCGAACCACGCCGACCCGCAGGTTACCCAGGTCACCGGCCAGCCCACGCTTGGCGTATTCGACGACCGGCGGCACCGGTTCGTTCAGTGAAGTCTGGTCTAGCGGATCGTGGCCACCAATGATCTGGTGCAGCATGGCTGCGTCCAATACACCCCGGCCCACCGGTCCAATTTGGTCGAGCGAACTGGCCAGGGCCACAGCGCCGTAGCGCGAGACCCCGCCGTAGGTCGGTTTGGCTCCCACCGTGCCGGTCAGGGCGGAAGGACCTCGGATCGAACCGCCGGTATCCGACCCAATCGCCAGTGGCGCCTCATAGGCCGCCACCGCCGCAGCCGAGCCGCCACCTGAGCCGCCCGGAATCCGGTCCAGGTCCCACGGGTTATGGGTCGGTCCAAAGGCCGAGAACTCGGTCGAAGAACCCATGGCGAATTCGTCGAGGTTGGTTTTGCCAAGAATTGGCATATGGGCCTGGCGCACTTTGGTCACCACGGTGGCGTCAAACCCCGGCCGCCAGTTCTCCAACATGCGCGAACCGCAGGTCGTGATCTGGTCTTTGACCACTACCAGATCCTTGACCGCAATTGGCACTCCGGCCAAGGGTCCTAGCGGCTGGCCTGCAGCTCGGGCCTGGTCAGCCGCCCGGGCCTGGTCCAAGGCCTGGTCTGGGAAGGTCCGCAAAAAAGCCCGCACTTGGGAGTCGACCGCGTTGATTCGATCCAAATGGGCCTGAGTTAGCTCGAATGAGGAGACCTCGCCGGCAGCCAGAGCCGCGGCCATTTCGACTGCGCTGAGCCGGATCAGCTCGCCCCCGCTCACGGCTCCTCACCTAGAATCCGCGGCACTTTGAACTGGTCAGCCTCGCGCTCGGGTGCTCCCTGGAAAACCTGGTCCAACCCAAGCGAAGGCCAAGGCTCGTCCGGTCGGGTCACGTTGACCATGGCAATGGGGTGCGAGGTAGCGGGCACGTCGCTACCGGCCACCTCAATTACCTTTGTCACGGCCTCGGTGATGATGGCCAGCTGCGGGGCCAATTGTTTGAGCTCATCCGCAGGTAGGTCAATCCGCGCCAGCGCGGCGATTCGCGCCACTTCTTCGGTCGAAATTGTCGACATATTTCACCAGCCTAATTGTCCGATGCCGGCCCTCACTTTAGCCCTTTCAGCTTGGCTGCGAGGCGCTCACCCTTGGCGGTAGCCTCTGCCCTCATTGTGGCCTGGTGGTCGACCAGTGCCTGGCGGATTTGCTTGGCCCTGGGCGAATCACCGACCGCCAAGATTCGCCCGGCCAGCAGGCCGGCATTCTTGGCCCCGCCAATGGCGACGGTGGCTACGGGGATACCGGCCGGCATCTGGGCAATCGACAGGAGCGAGTCCAGGCCATCTAGGGTCTTTAGCGCCACCGGCACGCCAATCACAGGTAGCTCGGTGACGGCGGCTAGAACTCCTGGTAGTGCGGCCGCGCCACCGGCGCCAGCGACAATTACGCCCAGCCCCCGCCCGGCCGCCTGGCGTCCGTATTCGATGGTTTCGTCCGGCATACGGTGGGCCGAGATAACGCTGACCTCATAGCTGATGCCGAGTCCGTCCAGCGCCTGGGCGGCACCCTCCATAACCGGCCAATCCGAATCCGAGCCCATCACTATGCCGACTTCGACGCTCACTTGCCCTACCTTCCGCCTGGCTAACTGCGAAGGATCAGTCTACGGATTGTTTCACCCCCGGCGCCACGTCCGCCGCCCTCACCGCCAGTCTGGTCCGTCAAAGCGGACGGCCAGGCTCCGGCAGCGCGCACCCCGCCCCGTTCCTGGGCGATGCTACGCATCGCTAAGGAACGATGCCCGCCACACCCCGGGCGCGCGCTCCCTTCCGCCCGGCCTGGTAGCCCGCCGGGTCGCCGGTCCGAGGCCCGGCATCAACCCGGTGGCCGGTCATGCTCCGGCTAGGCTGTGCGGGTGAGACTGGGCAACCTCCGCGAGGGGCCATCCTCCGGCCGGCCAGCCGGCCGGGCCGGACGTTTGGTCTCCTTGGTGGCAGAGCTGGCCAGATTTGGCACCGTCGGCGCAGTCGCCTTTGTGGTCAACTGGTCGCTGTTCAACCTGCTGGTATTTGGCCCGGGCCAACTACTTGGGCCCCATCCCACCCGGGCCAGGATCCTGGCCAGCTGCGTTGCCACGGTGGTGGCCTGGCTGGGCAACCGCTATTGGACCTTCCGCCGCCAGCGCCAGGCTCAACCGCTCAAGGAGTTCATTGCCTTTGCCCTGGTCAACCTGGGGGGAATCGCAATCGAGGCGGTCGTCCAGTTTGTCGCGGCTTGGCCAATGGGTTATCACGGCTCCAAGCTCGCCATGAACTTGGCCTTCTTGATTGGCACCGCACTAGGAACCTTGTTCCGCTACTTGATGTACAAGTTCACCGTCTTCACCCAGCAACCCACTGCCGGCGAGACCCGGTGAATCTGCCCAACCCAAATCCGACCCATCGCCCTGACCTGCAGGTCTTTCCGGAGGGCCACCGGGGCTAAGGCAGACTGAGCAAGTCTCGCGGTGGAATAGCTAGGTGGTAGTTGGCGGGTCGGCGGTGGCTGGAGTGGTGGCTGAGTCCGTTTTGTCCAGTGCAGCTTGGCGCTGGGCCCGGCGGCGTTCGAGCCGGGCCGAGTGCCGCCTGTCACGGCGGTCGTGGACACGGGCCTCAAAGCGGTAGAGCACCGGCACAACCACCAAGGTCAACATGGTCGAAGATACCAGGCCGCCAATCACCACGATGGCCAGCGGCTGGGAGATAAACGAACCCCCACCACCAGTCACGCCCAGGGCCATTGGTGTCAGGGCCAGGATGGTGGCGGCGGCCGTCATGACAATTGGCCGCAGACGCTTGCGCGCTCCTTCCTCGATGGCTTGATCGAGTTCGCGGCCACGCCGGCGGTATTGATTGATCAGGTCGATCAGCACAATGGCGTTGGAGATGACAATGCCAACCAGTAGCAGCAGACCAATCAGCGACGGCACACCCAGTGCGGTGCCGGTAGCCAGCAATGCCAGCAACGCGCCGGTGGCGGCGAAGGGAATCGAGACCAGCAAAATGAACGGCTGGATCAATGAGCCAAAAGTGGCCACCATCACGATAAAGACAATGGCGATGGCCAGCAGTAGCGCCAGTCCAAGATCAGCAAAGGCCTCGGATTGCTGAGCGGCCACGCCGCCCACCTTGACGTTGACCCCAGGAGCGAAGTCGAGGTCATCCAACGCTGCGCTGACCCGACCAGAGATCTGTCCCAGATCACCCTGACGTGGTGTGACCGCGACAGTGGCTGAACGCTCGCCGTTGACGCGGGTCAACGAGGCTGGGGCCGGCGCGATATCAACAGCCGCCATATCCGACAAGGTCACCGCCCCACCTGGCCCCGCCATCAGCGGCAGCCCAGCGATCGCTTCTAACGACTCCGGCGCCGGCGCCAAGGCTAGGCGTACCGGCAAGGCCGCCTGTTCGGTCCGCAGGGTGCCAATCTGGCTGGGGTGGATCAACCCTGCGGCCAGGCCCATTACCTGGGTTTCGGTCATGCCCATGGCCGCCGCCGCCGCCCGGTTAACCGTGACTTGGACCGCCTCAGAGTCCTGGGTCAAGTTGTTTGACACTTCGACCACACCGTCAAGCTGCTCCACCGAATCGGTCACCGACCCGGCGGCAACCACCAGCGCCTCGCGGTCAGGGGCAGTCACGAAGATGTCGATCGAAGTTGACCCCATCATGGCCTCGGCCCCACCAACACTGATGCCAGTAGTCCGCTGCCCGCCCAAGCCGTCGAGGGCCGCGCGGACCAGGTCTGGTGTGGCCGCGGCATCGGCCCCTTCGCTCAAGGTGACAGCAAAAATGGCCTCCGGCGCCGCTCCTAGCGATACCCCCATCATGCCGCCCCCACCAATCGTGGTCTGGACACTGGCGACCTGGTCAAGACCAAGCAGGGCAGATTCGACCGGCTTCGATTCGGCGTCTTGCGCTTCTAAGGAGGTGCCCATTTCGAAGCTCTGAGTCACGGTCAAAGTGTCCTGCCCCATATGGCCCATAAAGTCGGTCTTCATCAGCGGGATCATCGCCACCGTGCCACCGAGCAAGGCCACCGCCGTGACCAGCGTGATGACCGGGTGCTTCAGGGCCGCCCGCAAGGTCGGCAGATAGGCCCGCTGCCACAACCCGCGCCGTTCGCGCGACTCGGCCTCGGCCCGTTGACGGGCCAGGTCAGCCTGGTCGACGCTAACCGGTGATTTGACAAACCAGTAGGCCAACACCGGCACAATCGTCAGCGACACCAGCAACGATGCACCCAGAGCAATCGCAATGGTCAAGCCAAAGGGTCGGAAAAGTTCGCCGACCATGCCGCCAACAAATCCGATCGGCGCAAAAACCGCCACCGTACAAACGGTCGAAGCGGCGATTGCCCCACCGACCTCACGCACAGCGGTGATGATGGCATCGCGTTTGGCCTCGCCGTAGCTCAGGTGGCGTTTGATGTTTTCCACCACCACAATCGAATCGTCTACCACCCGGCCAATGGCGATGGTCATAGCCCCCAAGGTGAGCAAGTTGAGGGTCAGCCCGCCGGCTTTCATCAAGATGAAAGTTGTCAGCAGGGACAGCGGAATCGAAATGGCTGAAACCAAGGTTGAGCGCAGCGACAACAAGAACACCAAGATGACCAGCACGGCGAAAACCAACCCGAGCAAACCTTCCTCGGTCAGGCCAGCAATCGAGTTTTCGATGAAGGGTGCCTGGTCGAAGACCACTTGCACTGTCAGGTCGCGTTCGGCCAGGACCTCCTCTAGATCGCTAACCACGTCTTGGACGGCGCGCGAGACATCAACCACGTTGCCGTCAGGGGTCTTAGTGATGGCCACGGCCACGGCCGCATCACCGTTCATCCTTGAGACCGAAGTGGTCTGTGCCGGGCCTTGCGTCACCTGGGCTACGTCACCTAGTTGCACCGGGGTTGGGGTAGCCACCAGCGGAATGGCGGCCAGTTCCTCGACCGTTTCGATGGGCTGGCCCAGCTGGATCGGGTAGGTCATTTGGTCTTGGGTGACGGTACCGGCCGGGAAACTCAAACCATAGTCAGACAGCACAGAATTGACCTCGGCTGCCCCCAGGCCGGCGGCGGCCAGGGCAGTGGTGTCAAGGGCAATCGTGATCTCTTCCGGGGCGGCCCCGCTAACCGCCACTGTCCGCACAGCCTGGATTTGCTCCAAGGCCGGAACCAGCAAGGCTTCGACCGAGCGTTGCACCGTAGCGGCCTCGGCCTGACCGGCCACGGCTAGCTGGATGACCGGGAAATCATCCATTGACCCAGTCATGACCTGGGTCTCAGCCTCGCTGGGCAAGGTTGGGGCGATCCGACCCATGGCCGTGGTTAGGCGTTGGTTGGCGTAGTTCATGTCGGTGCCGTAATCGAAACGCACCACCGTAAATGCAAGCGAACTCATCGAGGTTGAATCAACTGATTCGACCCCAGCGACCGAAAGGATGGCTCCTTCGACCGGCTCAGTCAATTCCCGCTCAATGATTTGTGGGGTGGCCCCCGGATAGGTCGAGATCACCGCCGCCATTGGGATCTGCAAAGAAGGGATCAGCTCGAGCTTCAGACTGGTCATGGCCACGAATCCGCCCAGGACTATGGCGACGGTGGTCAACGCCACCACGGCGCGGTTTCGCAGCGACAGCTTGGCCAGACGGAACATGTCTAGGTCCTTCCACGGCGGGGGCGCGGTGGCGCAATTGCTACCGGGCGGCTACCAAATAGCCGCCAACTAACTATACGGAGGTAGGGTCGCGCCGGCGGGACGCAGTTGTCGACGCCGGCGGTGGCGGCGGCCCTATTCGAGCAGATCGTTCAAAATGGCCAGAGCGGCGGACTCGGTGACAGGGCCCAGCTTGATGCTACTGGTGGTGCCATCGGCCGCAATGAAGTGATGGGTTGGCACGCCCAGCACCCTGAACTCGTCGCCCAGCTGTGAGTCGGGGTCCGGAACATGGGTGTAGCTCAGGCCAAGTCGGTCAGCGTAACCCTCAACAGCTGCCCGGTCATCGCCCACATAGATGGCCACAATTGCGACCTTGTCGCCTAGGGCCTGTTGGACCGCTTCAACGTCGACGGTCTCGGCCCGGCAGTCGCGGCACCAGGTGGCACCGAAAACCAACCAGACTGGCTGCCCGCGCAGATCTGTCAGGTTGACGCTGTCACCGTTGATGTCGGTGGCGGTGAAACTGGCCGCCATCTGGCCAATCTCCGGCGCCGCGGCCCCTTCGGCAGTCGAATCCTTGGCCGCCTGGGTTGACTGCTGGTCCTTCCCGGCGCCGCTGGCCCCTCGCCCCTTGACTGCCCAAACCCCACCAAGGATCAGGCCGGTGGTGACGACCAGTACCACCACCGTGCCCAGAGGCGTAGAGGTGAAACCCTTAGGTCGCGCCATAGGAGTGCAGACCACCAAAGAGGTAGTTGCCAAAGTAGGCGAAGAAAATGGTGGCGAAGCCAATCAGCAGTAGCCAGGCGGCTTTGCGCCCACGCCAGCCCCTAACCACCCGGGCGTGCAGAAAGGCGCCGTAAACCAACCAGGTGACCAGGGCAGCGGTCTCTTTGGGGTCCCAGCTCCAATACCGGCCCCAAGCGATATTGGCCCAGATTGAGCCCAACACAATCATCAGTGTTAGCAAAGGGAAAGTGACAACGGCGGCCTTGTAACCGACATCGTCCAAACGCTCCGGCGAAACCCTAATCCACTTGTCGAAGCGGGGCTTGAGCAGCAGCAGAACGGCGGCGGCGAATGAAACGCTGGCTGCGCCATAAGCCAGGATGGCGAAACCAACGTGCAAGGACAACAACAAATTGTTTTGTAGCGCCGGCACCAGCGGCTCGACCCCGGCGTCCAGGTTGACGGCATAGAGCGCCAGGCAGAAGGCCACCGGCAGCACGCCCACCGAAAGCACCCGCAGTTGGACGGTGAATTCAGTCACCAAGTAGGCCAACAAAATGCCCCAGACAAACGAGACGATGAACTCGTGTGGGTTGGAGAACGGTCCGTGGCCGGTGACCGAAATGCGAATCACCAAATAAGCTGTGATCAGAACGAACGCCACCAGGGTGAAACCGGTGGCGTAGGCCGCCAGCCCGGTAGGGCGGCGCGCGGCTTTCGCCGACCTGCCGCCGCTGGCAGCTTTGGCCGCGGCCGGGCTGGAGCCCGCCTGGTCCGGCCCGCCGGCCCCAACTTTGGTCTTGACCTTTGCTTTGGCTTGCGCCTTGGCTGTGGCCGGCCGCGAGGCCAGAATCACGATGTTGGCCACCAGGGCGATCAACAGCGTGACCAGCACACCGTATAAGGCGAACTCAGAGGTACGCAGCATGTCATCCATGGGGATCTCCCTTTGCTTTGGGCATGGTGGTGGCCAGGTCAGCCACCAGATTGTCGAAGTGGCGCTGGAAGCTGCCATCTTGTCTGTCGGTTGAAGCCACCTGCAAAACCCGTTTGCCCGGTGCGCTCGGTGGCTTTTCTTCTTGGCCGATGTCGCCGCTTGGGCCAGGCGAAACCGGCGCCTTGGTCAGGCGGAGCCAGTAGCGCCGGTGCCGGCAGGTGAAGGTCACGGTCATACCGCCCACCAGCAGAATTGACCCGATCCACATCAACAGTGCGCCAGGGTCCTTGCGGACCGTAATGCCAGTGGACTGGGCTTCACGCACAAAAGTGAAAGAGTAGTTGCCCACCACCAACGGCTCGCCGGGCGCCACTTCTTCCATAGCCAGTTCTTGGCTATCACCTGGACGGTTGATCCTGATAACGGCATTGCCTGGTTCGATGCCCGAGTCGGTTCTGCCTGAAGCCGGCGTAAAGACGACTACCTCAAGGCTGGGGTCCTCAAGCTCGAAACCACCGGCCTGGGCGCTGCCGTCATCGGTCGTGCCGGGCTGCTCAACCACCTGGTCGAAAAGCATTTCCCCGTCCTTGCCGGTGACCTGGACCTGGACGCCAAGGCCAAAGTCGCTTTGGTGGAATCGGTAACCGCCGGCGGTTAGTGGCTGGTTGACGCGGACCTCTTGGTCACCAATGACCTTCTCGCCGCGGCGCACAATTACCTCAGAGACATAGTCCAAGGGACGGCCGTCATCGTTGAACGACGCTTCGAATGAGACCGCTTGGACGGTTAGGCCCGAACCGTGTCCAAGCTCTACCGGATCGCCTCCCACTGGTAGTGACAACCTGATGTTCAGGGCCGTCATCGAGCTAACGATGAAGGCGGCGATTATGATCAAAAACGACAGGTGGGCGGCAACTGTGCCGAATGGGCCCCACGCGAAACGATCAGCGTAGATGGCGTCTTGGTTGTGCGGATCGTCTTTGACCCGGAGGCGTTTCTGTTTCAGCACCTCCTTGACCTGGTCAAGTGCATCGGAGCCGCCCGGCGCTTGGAGTTGAGCGTGGTAGCGGGCCTGAGTGAAGAGGCGGTCAGTGGCGTGGGTCAACGGGTGGCGAGCCCGGCGCCACAAATTGGGCAGTCGATGGGTGGTGCAAGCCACAATCGACAAAGCCAAGAGGCCAATCAAGACCAAAAAACCAATTGAGGAGAACAGGTGGAAAAGGCCTAGGGAGTCGAAAAGGGAGGCAATTCGGCCATATTTGGCCGTCATTTGGTCTAGGAATAGGGCTTTAGCGTCTGGGTTGTCGTAGGTGCCGCCGGGAGCTTGCGTGACAACGGCGCCCACCAGGATATATACGGCCAGAGCCAGGATCAGCACTACGCCTAAGGTCTTGGAGTAGAAGAACTGGTAGATCTTGCGGAAAAACTCACTGGGAGCCACCTCTGGCGCGGCCTCGGCCGGGCCGGCCGGGCTGGCCGGCGTGACGTCTAAGCCGTCGGTGGCCTCGTCAGCGCCCGGTTCGGTCGCTGGTTCAGTGCCCGCTTCCAGGTCAGTCATTGCGTTTCAGCCTTTCACAGTCCAAACCCGGTTAGGGCTGACAGCTTAGAAAACAGGTCGGCAATCATCAAGAACCCAACCAGAATAAGTAGACCTCCGGTGACGGCGTTGACGCCACGGCGGTGCCGCACAAACCAGCGCAGGCGGGCCGTCAGGCCGCTGACCCCAGCGCAGACCAACACAAAGGGCAAACCTAACCCAAGTGTGAAGACAACCAGCAGGCCTAACCCGCTGGCCAACGAAGTGGTGGAAGTGGTTAGCATCAGAACTCCGCCCAGGACTGGCCCAATACACGGTGACCAGCCAGCCCCAAAAGCCAGGCCAAGCAGCACGGTTCGACCGATCGACGGCGGCTGGGCCGAATCGGGCGCATAGACCGGGCCAATTAGTCGCTCCAAGAAGGGCAGCCTGATCAAACCGGTGGTGTACAGGCCCAGCAAAACCAAGATGGCGCCGCCGATCACCCTCAGCAGGCCGTGGTAGTCGGCCGCGGCCCAGCCGATCAAACCCACCATGGCCCAAAGCAGGGCAAAGACCAAACCGAAACTCGCCATGAACAAACCGGCGTGCCCGGCCGCCGCCCAACGGCGCCGTCCCTGCCCTACCTCCGGGCCGGCATCGGCCGCCTGGCCAATCTGACTGCCGGTCATATAGCCGACGAAGACTGGCACCACAGGCAAGAAACACGGCGAGGCGAACGAAACCACGCCGGCCAACAGCACCAGAGGAATGGACAGGGTCACCGTGTCCATATCAACCCTCGGTCAGGTCAGTGTTGGGGTTGTCGATGGCGTCAAGGTGGGATTGGGCTCGGGTGGCCAGCATCGAGTCAGCCGGACCAATCTCAATGACTTTGCCCAGGGCGGCTTTGGCGGCCTCTTTGTCCGGCGGGTCGACCGAAAGATAGTAGAAACCCAGGTTGTACCAGGCCAAGGACTGCTCAGGGTCAAGCTCGGTGATCGCCAGCCAATTGTCGCGGGCCTGGTCAGGGCTGTCGAGACCAACGTTGATCTCGGCTAGTTCATACAAAGCCTCAAGGTTGCCCGGATCTTCTGCCAGCCGCTGGTCGAGTTCGGCTTTGCGGGCCTTGGACTCTTCCTCGGATAATCCCATTCCGGGCATGTCGTGCCCGCTACCACCGGCTTGGGCCGTGGCGGTGGGATGGTCAGATGGCATGGCCGCTGGTGCGGCCTCAGGGCCGCCGAAATAGCGGCCAGCCAGCCAAGCGCCGGTGGCCACGCCTACCAGTAGGGCGGCCACTAACCACCAGCGCGGACCACCACCACCGACGCTCCGGGTCCGACGCGACCGCCGCCGCTGGAGAATGTCGTCCTGATCTGACTCGAGGTCAGCGGCAACAATCTCAGCGGCGGCGGTGTCTAGATTCGGCTCGTCAGCCACGTCTAGAGGGTACCCCCTCGTTTCTCAGCGGCTGTGACGTTGTCCTGCGAAATCGCGGTTGGCTCCAGCTGGTCAGCTGGCACACCCAGCAGAACCAGTTGGCCCATACGTGAGGCGTCCAGCGACTGGCTCAGCAGGCGCTGCATGTAATCCGGCGCATGGAAGCCGTAGGAGTTCTCCGAATAGGCGAAGTCGGCATAGAAGCCAGCGAAGCGCTGGTAGTTGCGAGCCAGGTCAAGCGTGGCGTCATCCAGCTCGCCCTTTTCGACCTCAGCCTCGAGCGCCGCGATCAGGGCCATCAGTGAATCCATGGCCCGGTCACGCGAATCAACGAAGCGGTTTTGAATGGTTAGAACGCGCTCTTCAAGGATCGCGGTCGAACCGGGGTGGCAAGTACCGCAAGTGGCGTTGACGTCATTCATTGGTGTCTTGACATTGTGGTTCGACACCTTCTGCCCACCCTCGCGGATGTATGACATATGGCAATCAGCGCAGCTAACGCCGTTGTCGCCATGAACACCCATTGACCAGGTCTCAAACTCGGGGTGCTGAGCCTTGAGCATCGAAGCCCCGGTCAGGGCATGCTCCCAATCCTTCGGGAAGGACTCGTCAGCCTTTGTCTCCTCGTAATAGGTCCACATGTCGTTGATGTCAATACCGTCGGCCCACGGGAAGGTCAGTGTCTTCTCGTCACCCTTCATGTAGTACTCGACGTGGCACTGGGCGCAAACAAACGAACGCATTTCTTCGTTGGTGGCGTCCTTGTTGGCATCAAAGTTCTCGATGCCTTGCGATGCCTTCCAAGCTGCGATGCCATTGATCGCGGCCGGGCGGGTCAAGCGCAGCTTCATGGTCTCCGGGTCATGGCAGTCGATGCAGCCAATTGGCCCCTTGGCCACGTTATTCGCCACGACCTCGCGGTATGGCATCTTGTTCATCTCGGCCCAACCGGCAGCCTGGTCACCGTTGCCAAGTTCATCCATGACTTGTGGCAACGAGGTGTGACAGTTTAGGCAAGCGCCGGCCTGTGGCCGCTCCAAGGTGCGCCGTGTTTCTTGCTGATCAATCAGCATGTATTCGTGGCCGCGCAGGTGGCGATAGTCAATGGCGAAGGCGTAACCCTTCCACATCGTTATCAACCGCTCATCGCCCTCAATCTTGGACATGGTGGTCTGATCGCGGGAATCCGGCAGCGGGACATCGGCTTCAATAAACACAGTGCCATCTGGCAGCACAAACTCGCCCTTTGAGACGCGATCTTTGTCCGCCGGGACCAGTTCTGGAGCGAAGGTGGTGCCGAGGAACTCAGACGTCTGCTTGTACAACGAGTACTGAGTTGGGAAGTTCTCTCCCCAAACAGCCGGGTCATAGGTCTGTTCAGTGATGTCGACAAGCCGGTTGTAGGTGGCTACTTGGCCTTCCTGCTTGCGGTCGAAGATGTTGGTCACCATCGCCGTGATCACAAAGGTCACAACGGCAGCCAACACCGCCACGACAACAAACAGCCACCACCTGGATTTCTTCTTGGCGGCTGGGGCCGGGTCGGTCATTATTGGTGCCTCCTCTTGAGGGGTATTGGGAGTTGTAGGGATGTAGCTAGTCGCGGTGACCAATACCGCTGTGGCAGCGAGTACAGGTCCTCTCGGTTTGGTCGGTGCCCATGGTGATGAACAACTGCTCGGTCATCTCCGAGTGGCAATAAAGACACGTCTCATTGGTGGTGGCCAGTGAGGAATCGCGGATGTTGATGTTTACGGGGTAATTACCAAAGGTGAACTTGCTGCCGTGCAGCACGCCGTCCTCGGCCTTAACCATGTACTTCTCCACCACCGAGCCGTGAGGCAGGTGGCAGTCGTTGCAGGTAGCGACCTTGGCGTGCCCACCGGCCCGCCAAGCGTTGTATTGCGGTTGCATCACATGGCAATTGGTGCAGGTCGCGGGGTCGGAGCCAAAGTAGCTCGGCACCTCGGCATAGGACACCGCAAAGGTGAACATGCCAATGGCCGTGCCGACAAAGACCGCGGCCAGGATCCTGACCAGCTTGCCAGTGCTGGACTTCTGCTTTGAAGCCGCCAAGTTGGACTCCCGGGGGTTGGGGGGAACAACAAACCGCAACCGGTGATCCACTAAGGCGGGGCGCCCGGCTGCGGCGGCTGCACCCTCAGAAACAAGGTCTCGCTCAATCTATTGGCACATCGTCCCTTGGGCAAGCACCTATCGTTTTTTTTGATGCGGTTTCTACTGAAAACTGCATTTTGGCAGGTGGCCGGGTTAGTGTATTCCGTTTTTTCGCCGGCGACGGGCCCGGTTTTGGGCCGATGGCGCGGCCGGGCTAGCTTGGTTGGCGCCTTGGGGTGTATGGCAGCCAGC